>JADMIO010703113.1_pt1 | contig 100205 bp, 85 predicted proteins | sample 8958161 | NCBI WGS metagenome assembly JADMIO01 (sample SAMN16585339, study PRJNA669376) | soil metagenome | isolation source: Crop rotation soil | place: USA: Cullars Rotation, Alabama | collected 2011 | reverse complement strand
GAGAGGCGAGAGGCGAGAGGCGAGAGGCGAGAGGCGAGAGGCGAGAGGCGAGAGGAAAGGCGAGAAGCAAGAAGCGAGGAGCGGGGAGCGGGAACGGAAAGTGGAGGCGGAAAGTGGAGGCGGGCGGCGGAACGTGGGCGCTCTGATTAAGATGCTGCCTCATGGACTGGCTAATTCGCCGCGCTTCAACTTCCGACGCGGCGCCCCTTGCAAGATTTGCCGAGCAGACATTCGTCGAAACTTTCGGGCCCGACAATCGGCCGGAAGACATGGCGATGTTTCTCGAATCGTCCTTCAGCCCCGAACATCAACAACGCGAAATAGAAGACCCGCGATGGCTGACGCTGGTCGCCGAGATCGACGGTGCGCTCGCGGGCTACGCGCAGATTCGGGCGGAAACTGCTCCGCCGTGCGTTAGTGGCCCATCGCCGATCGAGCTCTATCGCTTCTACGTCGGCAAAGAGTGGCAGGGCCGAGGTCTCGCCAAACGCCTAATGGACGCAGTCAAAGCAACGGCCCTTGGCCTCGGCGCGCATACGCTCTGGCTCGGCGTCTGGGAGCGCAACCTCCGAGCGCAGGCGTTCTACTCGAAGTGTGGTTTCGCCGACGTCGGGTTTCACGATTTCATGCTTGGTACCGATCGGCAGACCGACCGTATCATGCTCGTATCGCTCGTCTAACCGCCGAAACCATGTAAGGTTGGCCAACGTAGGGAATAACTACGTTCTTAGTTATTGTCGCCTTACACGGGGTTGGTATGGTAAAGACAATTGACCTGCCCGCGGCCCGACTCGCGCGCATCGGCGGTGCGCTTTACGTCACTATCATCGTGCTCGGCGTTACCGAAGCCGCGTTCATTCGCGAGCGATTAGTCGTTGCGGGAAACCCGGCTGCCACGGCGCATAATCTCAGCGCAATGGAGACTCTGTGGCGTCTGGGGATCGCTTCGGATCTCGTGGTGCTGATTTGTTCGATTGCGCTGGCGATGATTCTTTATCGACTGCTGCGCCCCGTAAGCTCATTTCTCGCCGGCGTGGCGGTGTTCTTCAACCTCGTCTCCTTGAGCGTCGAAGCTGTCGCTGACTTGCTGATGGTCGCCGCAATCGTTCCCCTTGGTCACGCGAAGTATCTGAGCGCGTTCACTGCCGATCAACGAGTCGCATTCAGCAGTCTATCGATTCGGATGTACGATTACGGTTTTGGTCTGGCGCTAATTTTCTTCGGCGTCGAGTGCGTGATCCTCGGCTTTTTGATCTACCGATCGACATACCTGCCACGGACTGTTGGAGTATTGATGACCGCCGCCGGCGCTGCCTATCTCATCAACAGCTTCTCGCTGGTCGCCGCCCCCGCGCTGGCAAGCGGCCTCTTTCCGTTGATTCTGCTGCCGTCGCTCGTAGGAGAAAGCTCGCTCGCTCTCTGGCTTCTGGTTAAAGGCGTGGACGAGAAAACATTTCCCGCGGCCTGGTTAGAGCGGGAGCGCGCATAAATTGCAGGAGGTGCGAAACCGACCGCTCACCGCTAACCATCACCCCTGTCCCATGCACCTCACCAGCGCCCTGCCTGTCGTCCTCGCCGCCTCATTGGTCCAAGCCTGCGCGATGCAATCTCCAACGTCCGACATCCAGCCCCCCGTCGCCTCTCGCGTCTCAACTGCTGCCCAACGTCTCGCTCGATACACCACGGTAAAGCTGGAGGCCGACGAGTCCAGGCTCACCGCCAAAGAGCGGCAGATGCTTCCGCTGCTGATCGACGCCGCGCGGACGATGGATCCGATCTTCTGGGTGGAATCCTACGGCGATCGTGACGCGCTGATGCGATCGATCAGCGATCCGGCCGCGCGGCAGCTCGCCGACATCAACTTCGGGCCCTGGGATCGCCTCGACGACAACGCGCCCTTCATCGCCGGCGTCGGCCCCAAGCCTGACGGAGCCAACTACTATCCACGCGACATGTCGAAGGCGGAGTTCGAGACCGCGGTCGCAGCAGGGGGTGCGCGCGCTGACTCGCTCAAGAGTCTCTACACCGTCGTGCGCCGCGACCAGTCTGGAAAACTCTACGCCATTCCGTTTCACCAGATCTTCGCCGCGCAGCATCAGGCGGCAGCGGCGAAGCTGCGCGAAGCCGCTGCGCTCGCCGAAGATCCGGGTCTCAGAAACTATCTGACCCTCCGTGCCGACGCGTTGCTCACCGACAATTATCAGCCGAGCGACTTCGCCTGGATGGACATGAAGAACAACACCCTCGACATCGTCATCGGTCCGATCGAGACTTACGAGGACGCGCTCTTCGGATATAAAGCGGCGCACGAAGGTGTCGTGCTGGTCAAGGACCGGGACTGGAGCGATCGCCTCGCCAAGTACGCCGCGTTCCTGCCGGAGCTGCAGCGCGGGATTCCCGTCGCCGAGGAATACAAGCGTGAAACACCGGGCGGTGCGTCAGATCTCAACGCGTACGACGTCGCCTTCGTCTCCGGCCAGGCCAACACCGGCGCCAAGACGATTGCGATCAATCTTCCCAACGACGAAGAAGTCCAGCTCAAGAAAGGCGCTCGTCGCATCCAGCTCAAGAACGCCGTGCGCGCCAAGTTCGATCGCATCCTGATGCCGATCGCGCAGGAGCTGATCGTGCCCGACCAGCTGCACAACGTCACCTTCGACGCATTCTTCGGCAACGTGATGTTCCACGAAGTCTCGCACGGACTCGGCATCAAGAACACCATCAACGGCAAGGGCCTCGTCCGCACCGCGCTCAAGGAGCGCTACTCGGCGCTCGAGGAAGGGAAGGCCGACATCCTGGCGATGTACATGATCCGCGCGCTCAACGCGAAGGGTCAGGCGGCGACTCCCAGCATCGAAGACAATTACGTCACTCTGCTGGCCAGCATGTTCCGCTCGGTGCGTTTCGGTGCGACCGATTCGCACGGCCGCGCCAACGTCGTCGCGTTCAACTTCCTGCAGAAGTTTGGCGCGTTCACGAGGGAGCCGAGCGGCAAGTACCGTGTCGACATGGCCAAGATGCGCGACGGCGCCGACTCGCTCGCCGCGCGCATCATTCGCATTCAGGGCAACGGCGACTACGAAGACGCTGGCCGACTGAACGCCGAGTACGGAACCATCGGACCAGTGCTCCAGGCCGACCTCAACCGCCTCGGGGCGAAGTCAATCCCGGTAGATATTATCTACGACCAATAGCGCTTAGTTCGCGCACTCTGCTGAAACGGGGTTCTCTGTAAAGCCCATTTGTACGTGACGCAAGGCAAACATTAGAAGTTGTGTGTCCCCCGCCTACTGCCGCCACCGTACATTAGATCGCCCTTTTCGAGCCTGGCCTTGGCCGACGCACTTTACGAGTCACTCCACGAGGAATTCGGCAGCTCCCACTATACCATAAAGAAGGAGCTGCTCGGCGGCGGCATGGCCCGAGTGTTCCTCGCGCGCGACGAACGCCTCGGCAGAGAGATCGTGGTGAAGGTGCTGCCCCCGGAGCTCACCTTCGCGTTCTCGGCGGCCCGATTCGACAGAGAGATCAAGCTCGCCGCCGCGTTGCAGGAACCCCACATCCTGCCAGTGCTGAGCTCCGGTCAGACAGCGGGCGGCTATCCCTACTATACGATGCCGTTCGTGCGCGGACAGTCGCTGCGCGATCGCATCCGAAAAGATCGGATTCCGTACGAAGAGTGCATGTCCATCATGCGCGACGTCGCGTCGGCACTCGCCTACGCGCACAAGCAGGGAATCGTCCACCGCGACATCAAGCCCGAGAACATCCTGCTCAGCGAAGGCACGGCGGTCGTCACGGATTTTGGAATCGCGAAAGCAGTGCAAGCGGCACGGCGTGAGGCGGGAAGTGGGAGAGGGGAAACGGGTGCGCAGATCACGCAGCCGGGTGACAACGTTGGGACACCTGCATACATGGCGCCGGAACAAGCCGCCGGCGATCCGAACACCGACCAGCGCGCGGACATCTACGCGTGGGGCATCGTTGCGTACGAGGTGATCTCCGGCAGGCATCCCTTCGGCGAACACATCTCGTCGCCACAGAGTCTGTTGACGGCGCAGATGTCCGACTCGCCGCGTCCTTTGACGACCACAGGCTCCAACGTCCCGCGCGCGATCAACGATCTGGTGATGGCGTGTTTGTCGAAGCAGAAGTCGATGCGTCCTGCATCAGGCGCGGAGCTGATTGCCGCGCTCGACAACCCGTCGAAGTTCCGATTCCAGCGCGCGGTCGCTCCATCGCGCCGCCGCATGGGCGTACTGGTCACTGCTCTCATCGTGGCGATTGCCCTGGGTGGCGCTGCACTCTGGCGCGCGCGCACCCAATCAGCAGATCGACCGCCGTTGATCGCGGTACTCCCGTTCGAGACAGAGGGAGCGAACGCGGATCCCGGTTTCGCCGACGGCCTTCGCGACGCGATCACCGGCAAGCTCGCGCGACTCGGTGGATTGAGCGTAATCGATCGCAAGAGCATATCGTCCCTCGCCACTTCTCCAGGAATGAGCGCGCAACAGGCGGGCAAATCGGTCGGCGCCGACTATGTGCTGCGCGCGTCAGTCCGCTGGGCGACCGGTCCCGATGGCAAGCCACTCGTGCGCGTGAGTCCCGAGCTCATACGCGTATCCGACGCGACGACGCAGTGGGCGGGTGATCCTGAGATAGTGTCGCCGTCGGATCCGTTCACGATTCAATCGCGGGTCGCGACCAGAGTCGCCGAGGCGCTGGATGTGGCGATGGTTCCGCGAGAGAGATCGACGATGGCAATGCGGCCGACGGCGGATACCGGAGCGTTCGCGGCGGTCGTGCGCGGCAAGCGCATCAACGAGGAGAACACCGCGTCGTCGTACGCGGAATACGAGAAAGCATTGCGCGAGTTCGAGCGCGCCTACCGGCTGGATCCCAACTACGCCGACGCACTCGGTCTCGCCTCGCAGATGCTGGCAGTGATGTCGTATTCGGCTGGCACCAGGATGCTCGATTCCGCGGCCGTTGTCGCGCACCGGGCGCTGGAACTGGATCCGAACCAGGCGAACGCGGTGGCGACGCTGGCGTTCCGCGGATTCAATCGGCCCGCCGAAGCGCTCAGCATACTACGGCGTGCGATACGCGAGAATCCGTCGAGCATAGAGCTGCTCGTGTACGAGCAGCACGCGCTGCTGCTGATTGGTGATTCCGCCGGCGCCTGGGAGAATGTGAAGCGCATTTTGCCGCTGGCGCCTGCGTCGAAAGCAGTGCTGGGCAGCAGCTTCGCGACCGCGTTGGCGTTGCGACGATACAAGGATGCAGCTGACATCGTCGCGCGCGGGCGTGCGCTCGATCCGGTTGGGACCGGACCCGTCTATCAAGCCGCTCTACTTGCCGAGCATTTGGGTGACGCAACTGGCGTCTCGCGGGCGGTGCGAGAGCTGAGAGCGCGCGGAGGGAGAATCGGTGCCGCGGACGGCGAGCTGCTGCGCCACGGCGATGCGGCATTGCAGAACGAGCTGGCGACGGCGCCGTTGTCATCATTCGCGCCCGGTTCGGCGCTCGACTCGGTGAACTTTTATGCGGAGAAGGCGGAGCTGTTCGCGTCGCGCGGAGACTACAAGCGCGCGAGGGTACTGGGCGATTCAGCGTGGCGTCTGGAGAAGCGAATGGCCGACGATCCAAACCAATCAGCTTACGTGCGGCGCACCCAGTACGAGGTCCTGGCGTGGCTGGCCGCGTTGTATGGCGACCGCTCGCTGGCGTTGGACATGTTGCAGAAGTCCGAATCGAGTCCGGTCATCGCGCAGTATCCGAAGGGCGCGGAGGCCGTGCAGCTGTCGTGCACCAAGGCCGCGGTCTACGGCTTTCTCGGTGACGCCGAGGCAATGATGCCGTTCGTCGAGAAGTGTTTCACCAGCGCCAACGGATATGCGATCGCGTACTTGAACGATCCGGAGTTTGCGTGGCGCAAGAAGGATCCGCGTGTGCAGACGCTTATCGAAGAGCAGACGGCGGCTCGAAGGTGAAAACTATTGACGCGCCGATGACCGCGCGCAATGTATGAGCCATGACTGATCCGATCGGTCCGCTGCGAGCAGCGGTGGCGGGCCACTATGAGATCCAGCGTGAGATCGGCCAGGGAGCTTTTGCAACGGTGTATCTCGCGCGCGATCTTCGGCACGATCGCAGCGTCGCCTTCAAGATCCTGAACGCCGATCCGAACTCGGAGACGGGCGAGCTTCGATTTCTCCGCGAAATCCGTCTTCTCGCCGGGCTGCAGCATCCCAACATCCTGCCGCTGATCGACTCGGGCCACGTCGACACGCTCCTCTACTACGTCATGCCTTACGTGAGCGGAGAGTCGCTCCGACAGCGGCTGCAGACTCAGGGCCCGCTGCCATTCCACGAAGCGATCTCGATTGCGCACGATGCCGCCGACGCTCTGGCCTACGCTCATGACCAGGGAATCATTCATCGCGACATCAAGCCGGAGAACATTCTGTTGTCGGCCGGCCATCCGATCATCGCCGACTTTGGCGTAGCGCGCGCGATCGATCTCGGCGGCGTCCGCCACCTGACTCGACCCGACGTCGGCAGCCCCGGCACGCCGGCCTACATGAGTCCCGAGCAGATCATCGGCGACAAGGAAGTAGACAGGCGAAGCGACATCTATAGCCTCGGTTGCGTCTTGTACGAGATGTTGACGGGGGTGCCTGCCTTCGGCGGAGACGACGGCTTCATGGAGCGATTTGGCGACCACGCGCCACAGCCATCTGCTGCACGAAAGGGTCTTCCAAAGGCGGTCGATCCAGTCGTTGGCAAAGCACTGGCGCGCAATCCATCGGCCCGGTACTCCACCGCCCAGGATTTCGCCGAGGCGCTCGCACGACTGAAGCAACACACATCGCCAACATCCTCGATGGCTGTCGAGGAAGAAGGCGAGAAGAAAAAGCACCGACGACTGGGCGTGTTCGCCGGCGTCGCGCTGCTGGTGATCCTCGGACTGTTCGCGTCGTCCGCGGTCTATCAAAGGATTCAGCGCGGTCGAGCAGGAGCACAACTTGACCCGACCGACATTCCTTCAATCGCCGTTCTTCCTTTCGAAAACCTCGGCAGGAGCGACGACGCCTATTTCGCGGAAGGCACCACCGACGAAATCTCGAGCAGGCTCGGCTCGCTCGACGGACTGAGAGTCATCGGTCGCCAGAGCGCGCGCAGCTACGCCAACACCAACAAGTCACCCGAGCAGATTGCCAAGGAGCTTGGCGTCGCGTATCTGCTGACCGGTACCGTTCGCTGGGACCGCTCGAGCGCGGGGCACAGCCTCGTCAAGATCTCGCCGCAGCTCGTTCGCGCGAGTGACGGAGCGCAAGTCTGGTCGCAACCATACCAGGACGAAGTGAAGGGCGTGTTCGACATTCAGGCGAAGGTCGCCGAGCACGTAGCGGAGGCGCTGAGCATCAAACTCAGTCAGAGCGACAGGCAGACACTTGCTTCACGTCCGACGAGCCAGCCCGACGCATACGACTATTACCTGCGGGGCAAAAAACTCGGCGCGGACAGCTTCCGCGCGTCGGACTTCCTGCGGGGAGTCGCATTGCTGGAGCAGGCCGTCAAGCTGGATCCAAAATTTGCCGTTGCGTACGCGAGTCTGGGAATCGCGCATCTCAACGTGTACTGGTTTCATGGGGAGAACAGCGAGTATCACCTGCAGGCCGCCAAAGCAGCGATCGACACTGCGTTGGCAATCGATTCGACGCTGGCAGCGGGATACTTCGCCAGGGCCAGCTACTACTACCGCGGCAAACTGGATTATCGAAACGCTTTGCAGGCGCTCGAGGTCGTAGAAAATCTTTCCCCGAACGATCCCGAGGCGCTGGACCTCAAGGGTGTCATTGAACGCCGACAGAATCGGTGGGACGATGCCATCGCTGATGCGCAGCGCGCGGCTCGACTGGATCCTCGAAATACTTCCTTTCTGCTGAACGCCTGCTACACCCTGGAGGTCACCCGAAACTACGACGCCGCCGAAAAAGAATGCGACCGCGCGATCGCGATCGCACCTGACAAGTGGCTCGGGTATTCGCTTCTCTATTATGTGCCTCTGATGAAGTCGGGCGATGTCAACGCATCCCTGGCAATCCTGAAGAACGCGCAGAGGCTGGTAGAGCCGGCAGAGTTCCGGGCCGGGCTGATAAGCATCGGCTGGCCGTCCTACCTGGATCCCCAGTTGGCGAAAGAGCTGGACGCAGCCGAATTGCCCGCGGAGCAGCAGAATCAGCTTGACTACTATTTCTTCAAGCTCAGTCTGTCGGTCTATAGAAAGGACACGCTCGCGCGCAGGCGTTATGCGGATTCGCTATTGGCCGTGGTGCCGCGAGTGGTGCGCGGGAACGTTCTCGAATCGGACGTGCATGCGTATCTCAGTCTTGCCTACGCTGCTAAAGGGGACGCGCGGCGAAGTATGGAACAGGGGCGACTGTCGATGCAAAAAACACCTTTCTCGGAAGATGCGCTGCGCGCGGCGCTAAACCTGGAGACAATCGCGCGCGGTGAAGTACTTGCGGGGCAGTACGACAAAGCATTGTCGGATTTGGCGGAATTGGTGAAGCGCCCGAGTCTGATTTCCGTCGCTGTACTGCGCGTGGATCCGTGGTTTGATCCGCTTCGCCGCGATCGGCGGTTCCGGCAATTCGCAGACGCGCATTAGAAGCCGCAGCGCAACAATTCACGTCTCGCGCGCGATTAGCAGACTTGATTCACGTCTCGCGCGCGATCAGCAGCCTGCTTTTATTGCGGCAAAAGCTGCGGTGCGTATCGATCGTCCAACGCCGTGGGCTTCGCGGGTGCCAGATACAGTGTGGACGCGGCGGTAAGGTGTGCGCTCGTGAGATCTCTGAGAGAAACCGGATTGATCAGAGAGTCGCAATTGGGAAAGATCGCGCCTTCATAGACGATTACTTCGTGATCCGGTGGGTAGAGCGTGAGCAGCTTGTCTACCAGTAATGGCAGCGCCTTGAGGTCGTAACCTTTCGTCTGGTACGTCCAATCGCCCAACGCGCCGGCTTGCCAGAGAATCAGCTGGCTCGATGGGTCGGTGACGCGCGCATTCATCAGGAAATCGGTGGCCTCGTAGGTCTGACATCCGTTGACTGCCGGATCGATGCCGAGATCTGCGATGAGGCAATCTTCGGCGGAAATGCCGGGCAGCATCCGTGCGCTGAATCCCTCCTCGCGCGCGCGGCGAATCGATTCGTGGGAGGGATGGGCGAACACTCCCGGGTGACCGTAAAATGCCGCGCATACCTTGGCGCCGCTGCGCACGCGCGAGAGTATGTACTCGACCATCTCATTGTAGCTTTCGATGCGCTGCTTGCCTTCCGCATAGAATCCCTGGAGGGAAACCTCGCGCCCCGGCGCGAGTCGCTTGATCACTGCCTCGGCGATTGGATCGGAAACAAGATGAATCAATTCATCCGCCTGCTGCATGCAGGCGATGGCTTCCGTCGTCAGCTGGCCGACGGTGCGAATTCCGGTGCCGATGACTGTTAGCGATCCCGCCATTATTTCTTCCGCCCGGCGCGCGTTCTCGGCGAAGAAGACGGTGGATCTTCCGGCGGTTCATCAGGGCCGGGCTGGCGCGGCGGGCTGGTGACGAAGTGAGGCCCTGGCATTCCTGGTATGTAAAGCGGCGGCGGCAGTGTCACGTATATCGGCACCCGTGTCACGTAGTAGACTCGTGTCGGCGGAATCTCGTCCGGTGATGCCACCAGCGGCGGCATCGTCACGTAAGTCGGTCGCGGAAATGATGCCTCGATGATCGGCGTGTAGTACGGCGGCGGAAACTGCATGTAAGCGACGAGCCGAGCCCAGATCATCGCTGGGATCCCGCTCAGCAAGGCCTCCCTGTCTTCGTCATTCAGCCGGCGATCCCTCATCGTGCGCTCGGGGTCTTCCAGGAATGCTGCGAACTTCTTCGGGTCGAGAGCCAATTCCGTCAAGAACGTCTGGAGGTTGTCCTGTTCTTGTCGTGGGTCGTCCTGTTCTGCCATGGAGTCTCCCCTTGGGAAAAGCCGCCTCAGACCCTTGTTGAGTTTGGCTTATTTGTCAATGCCCAGTTGTTCACTACATGACTGGTCAACCTACTTCGGGAGTTGTTTACTCCGTGAGTTTTGCGTGGATCCGATCCACTAAAGTGCGGATGCATTCCAACTCCTAGTCGTCCGTGTGCTCGTCACGACGCACATCCGCTCCCGCCGCGAGAAGCGCGCGGACGGTGTCCTCGTAGCGACCTTCGGGGTTCTTCACGAAATCCGCCCCGAACTGCGCCCACCCCATTGGTGTCGACTGGTGATGCGGATCTTTCAATCGATGGTCCGCACCCGCCTCGAGTAGCGACGCGACGATCCTGCTGTAGCCGCCGATCGCGGCCTCGTGGAGCGGGGTCGCTCCGCGATCGTTCGCTTGATTGACGTCGAATCCGGCGGCGATGCAAGCGACGACGACCTTCGTTCGCCCCGCCGCAGCCGCCTCGTTGATCAGCAATCGATCAGATGGCGCAAGCGACGCGATGAGTGCCGGCGACGAGAGTCGCGATGCTGCTGCCGCGTCGCCGCGACCACACGCCGCGAGCAGCTCGTCGACGTTTGTAAGGCGCTCGGTGGTCGCACCGGCCCGCTCCAGAATGCTTGCGACATCTTCGTACCCGGCGCGTTTCGCCAGCAGCCACGCGCTCGCCCCCTCGGCTCGGCGCAAGTCGACCTTCGCGCCGTGGGCAAGAAGCTTATGGATTGCCCGTAAAGATCTCCCCTGACGCACTGCCACATGAAGCGCGGTTTCCTGCTCCTTGCCACTGGCGACGTTGGGGTCGGCGCCGTTCGCGAGCAACCAGTCGAAGCCCTTCGCTGCTTTCTCATTCTTTTCCAGATCATACCAGCGGAGGAGATACCAGAGCGGCGTATTGCCCCACTCGCCGACGTGATTGAGCTTCACGCCGAACTCCCTTAAAAGATTGAGCGCGTCCTCGTGAAACCGTTCGGCGGCATGAAACACCGATTCGCCGTCGGTTGGATTGGCGCCTGCCTCGAGCAGGAGTCGCGCGACGTCCGGACGATTGTGCATTCCCGTCACGCCAAATAGCGCGGGAACTCCGTAACGCCCGTCGACAGCATTGGGGTCGGCTCCGGCTTTCAGGAGAACGCGGGCGCTCTCGAGCAGCGCGGCATCCTGCGCGGTACTCTGGCCGTGAAACGGTGAGAAGCTGAGAAAGAGAATAGGCGCCGCCGGCGGATCACCAGCTTTTTCGTTGACTCTTGCCGAATCGCGCGAAAGCCGTCCGACTGCGTCGACATCCCCCAGAGCCGCCGCCACATGCAGACTCGTCGAAGCGAGACGCGGATGCCTGGTGACGATTGCCAGCGCCGCGGCGCGGTCTTGTTCCTGGACGGCCTTTAGAAACGCGTTGACGGCATCACCGTCGGCGCGCACGCCCTGCACATGTGTGCGAAGCTTTGCCCACGTTTCAAACCCGTATTCGCGCGCGAGTTGACGCTGCGCATCGGTGAGTTTGACGTCCGCATCACGCACGCGGAGCGTCTTGAGCAGCGCTTTAGCCTCGTTCTTGAGATGATCGAGGTTCGGCCGCTCGGGGAGCCAACGGGACTGCATTGGAGCCTCCTTTCATCGCGCCCGTGGCAGTGTCAGCACAAACGTCGATCCTCGGCCAACCCTGCTGTGCACCGTCAGATCCCCGCCCATCGCGCGCGCGAGATCGCGACTGATCGACAGCCCGAGACCGGTGCCAACCGAATTCGCCGTTCGACTGCGCGCGAGCTGGACGAACGGCTCGAAGATCTGATCGAGCTTGTCGCGCGGAATGCCCGCACCCGTATCCGACACACGCACCTTCATGAAATCACGCGTCGGTCTGCAGACCACCGTGATCTTCCCGCCCGGCGGCGTGAACTTGATCGCATTCGAGAGGAGATTGAGAAGTATCTGCTGCAGCCGGTCGGGATCCGTGTACGCGGTGAATTTGGGATCGCAACAGAGGTACTCGTACCGCAGCTGGTTCTGCTGCACCTGCGGCGCGATCAGCGCCTCCATCTGTCCAAGCGCCTCGTTCAACGACACCTCGACCGGGTCGAATTGAACGGTTCCCGCCTCGAGCTTCGCGAAATTCAGGATGTCGTTGATCAGGCCGAGCAAGTGCTGCTGGTTGCGCTTGATGCGTTCGAGGTCCGCACGCTGCGCTTCGGTGATGGCGCCGCGGATTTCGCCGATCATCAGATCCGCGTATCCGCCGATCGCATTCAGCGGTGTCCGTAACTCGTGCGACATGTTGGCGAGAAACTCCGACTTCGCTTCGTTGGCTACTTCTGCCTCCGCGCGCGCATTTCGCTCGGCCTCATACAGCCGGGCGTTGTCCATCGCGATTGCTGCCCAGCCGGCAATCCCCGACACCAGCCGCTCGGCGCGCTCGTCGAAGACACCGACTGCGGAGTGACCGAAGAAGAGCCCGCCCAGCACCTCGCCGGTGCGGGAAGTAACGGGAACGGCGAGATAGCTGCGCACCGGCAGATGACCAGGCGGCATTCCGTGATAGGGTCCCCACTGTCCGTAGCGCGGATCTTTGGTGATGTCGTCGCTGCGCATGATCGCCGTGCCGTAAAACGTGGGAGCGAAGATCGGCGTCGGCCGTGGATGACCGAAGTTTGCGAACGCTTCGCGCGGCGCGCCCGACAACGTGTACAGTGTGAGCTTCTCGCCCTGCTTGTCGACGACGTTGTAGAAGAACGCCCCGAACTGCGCGCCGGTGAGTCTGGTGGCGGCATCGGTGACTGTCTGCACGATTTTCTCGACATCGAGCTGCGACGCGAGCGCGGTGCCGATTCTGTTGAGCGCTTCGAGCTCACTGCGCGCCGCCTCTGCATCGGCTCGTGCGCGGTCGCGTTCCTGCTCGACGCGACGTCGCGCCATGACGACACTGGTAGCCGTGCGCAGCGCGCTCGCCTGGAGCCGTCGCTCCTCGTCCGACTCGAGCTCCGATGGTTGCTCGTCGATCGCGTCCATCTTCACCCGCCGCTGATCACTCTGGATGCCATGGCCGTTCCTTGCACTCGTGCTTCGATCTTCGCGAATGCCTTATCCCGGGTAGTCGATCTGTCGTCGCTGAAAGGTGCATAGCCGCAATCGTCGGTGGTCCCGAGCTGCTCGACGGGAATGTATTTGGCTGCCTCGAGTACGCGATCGCGAATCTCCTCCGGTCGGTCGATGCGCGGATCGATCGGGGAGACGACACCGACGAATACTTTCTGATCCGGCTGCAGCGACTCACTGATGATTTGCAACACCCGTGGCCGGTTCTTCTCGCCGGCGAGGGCGATGCAGAAGTAGCCGACCTCGAGCTGGAACAACGCCGGCAGAAACTCCGCATACTCGACCTCCGCGCTGTGCGTCGAATCGAGATCACCGCCGGGGCAAGTATGAACACCGATCTTCCTGCGCTCGGCGTCGGAGAACCTTCCCAGCGCGAGGTTGTTGAGGTCGATGAAGGTGCCGAGCAGCTCGCCAGAGTGGTCGATTTTCATCGCAAGCCGGGCCTCGGTGAAATCGATCTGGATCTTGGCGGCGCCGTGGTCGAGGCAGCGCCGGATTTCCTTCTCGTGCTCGGTGAGCAGATCTTCGATGAACTGGTCGCGCCCATAGCCGGGGATTTCGTCCGCCGGATACATCAGGCTGAGCGCCGACGGTGAGATGACCGCCTGCTTTAGCGGCCGATGCGCGTATTTGAGCGCGATGTCGAGATAGCTGTCGGCGTAGCGCTTGTACCGAAACGGGCCGGCAGTCAGCCGCGGCATGCGCCTCACGTGACCGGCGGAGAAGGGAATCCTGAAGCCGTCGGGTGATGTGTTGGCTAATCCCTCGACGGAGTAAGTCCAGAAGTTGTGATATTTTCGCTGCTCGCCGTCGGTGATGATGGGCGAGCCCGTGGCCTCGAACCGCTCGATGGTGTCCTTGACCGCGGCCTCGTACTGCGGATCCATGTTTGGATCGAGGATGGTCCCGTTGGCTACGGCGTCAATCAGCTCGGGCGGTCTGGGAATGCTGCCGATCGGTTCGGTTGGAAGATCGATCATCGGAGATTCGAAGCGTGAAAAGTCTCATCGCCTCAAGTCCAGGCGGCGGGCTGACCCTGCATGGGTGCTGGAAACGCATGGGCTGGGCCAGTCGCCGCGCCTGTGCCGCAGCTAGTGCAGCCTCGACGCGTAAGCGAGGACCGCCCCGCGCACTACACTGCCGAGCGCAACAGTCAAGGAACTGGTTGTAGCCGTTTGAGAATGGCGGTCGCGTTGGTGTTCTGAGGGTTTAACGCGAGGGACTTCCGATAGTTCACAATCGCCTGCGCGGTGTCTCCGGCCGCGAGGTAGGCTTCTCCCAGACTGTCGTACACGTTTGCGGACTGCGGAAAAGCAGCCACGTTCATTTGAAAAACTTGAACGGCGTCGCGTGGCGCTCTCAGAGTGTACAGCACGTAGTAGCCGAAGCGATTCATTTCCGCCTCGTCAACCGAATAGTTGGCAGTATCGCCACGCATTCTCTGAAACAGATCGCGAAGGGCAGCACCACTTGAACCTTGGCGAACTCGCTCGGCAAGAGCTTCCGCGACGGATTGCCTGGGCCGAGTGTGGTTCTCGCCGTCGAGAATATGATCGATTGCGACGGCGAAGTCGTCGAAACGCCAGACGAGGTCTCGGGTGTTCGACAACAAAATGATCACCCGGTCTTCTGACGGAACTCGAACCATCAACGCCTGAAATCCCGGCAGCCCGCCAGTGGTGCGCAGAACCTTGCGGCGCGTTCCGTCTACACGCACTTCCTCGGCTGTCTTCCATCCATAGGCGGTAATCACCGACCGCGTCGCGAACAGGCGATCCTTCGTTGCCTGCTTTATCAGTCCGTCGCCATAAAGGGCGCGATCGAACCGATACAGATCGCGCGCCGTGGAGTACAGACCGCCCGCCGGAGACACGCCTATGTGGGGCGCGCTTTCGTATCCCGCGAAAGTCTGCGCGTAGCCGTAGGCTCGTTTCGGAATGATGGCATTGGCAAGGGCGACGCCCGTCTCCGACATTCCCGCGCGCGCGAGCACGCGCTGTTTCAACGCCTGCCAGTATGGAACGCCGGTAACGTGCTCGACGATCGCGCCGAGCACTGCGTAAGCGTCGCTGCTGTAACCGTAATCGGTGCCGGGCTGGAAACGGAGTGGACGGCGCGCAATCAGCTTGACCAACGAATCGTTCGACAAGGCGTCAGTGTTGATCAATGCGGCGAGCGCTGCGCTCTGCGGATCATCAGCGAACGCGATGTCCTGCTGCAACCCCGAGGTGTGCGTGAGCAGCTGATCTACCGTAATCCTGTCACCGGCTTCCTTCGGATAGAACGGCAGGTAGTCCGTGACGTGCCCGTCGAGCCGAACCTTGCCCTCTTCTACGAGTTGCATGACCGCAATTGCCGTCATCGGCTTCGTCATCGACGCGATCTCGAAGCGCGACTCGGCGGTGTTCGGGACTGACCACTCCATGTTCGCCATTCCAAACGCCTTCTCGTAGACGATGCGGCCCTTTTGCGCGACCAATGCGACTCCATTGAACTGATTGAGCGATGCGGCGCGGGTGAGAAATGCATCGATCTGGCGAGCAGCCCTCGTCCCGGGCATCTGGCCTGCAAGGGCACTCGGCCCAAGCAGCGAGAGCAGCAACAGCAGCAAGGAAATGGAAGCTCTGTTCAATCGCACGGCAGTCCGCCTCGAAATTTCGATTGTTCTTTTTAGCGTAGCTGGCGGAACAAGCCGGGTATTGAACGAAATTGAATTTTCGCTAGGCGGTGAGCTCCCGGCGAAACTCGCCGGGCGTCGCGCGGATCGTTCGGCTGAATTCCCGGGTCATATGAGCCTGATCCGCAAATCCAGCCGCGAGCGCGATCGCAGATAGAGAACGGCGAGAGGTGCGTAGGAGCGAGGCGGCTTTCTCGATTCTGCGGCGCCTGATCAACGCGCTGGGTGCGCAGCCAAACTCAGCTCTGAATGCATGGGTAAATGCAGAAGGCGACAGATCGCACTCGGTGGCAAGGTCGGCGAGCGAACGCGAAGCGAGTGGATCGTCGACCAGCTCGTCGCGGACTCGTTTGAGGCAACGCACGAGCGCGCCTTGTCGTCTCCGATGGATGGTGCTGCCGCCGAGGAGGGAAAAGAGATAACAAACCTCTTCCTCGAGCTCGAGCGCGGAACGGTCATCCGGACAGGTCAGAAACTCGACGAGGCGGGAGGCGATTGTCGGGCTTTGGAAGTAAATACAGTCAGCGAAGACTTTACGGCTTGGCTCCCATGTCGCCGCGCGGGTGACGGTCAATTGGATAACTATCGACCGAGTCACCTCACTGCCATAGACGTTAGCGTGGCGGGCGCCGGCGGGTTTTGACAGGAACGAACCCGGTCCGCAATTGAAGACTCGCGATCCAACCGTCTCTCGCCACGCCCCTTCGATTGCCGCGACAATGCACGGGTCCTCGTGCTCGTGCGATGTGAGCGTTGCCCCCGGCGCGTGAACGGTTTCGACGAGGCGCAGGCCAGCGGTTTCCCTGATCCTGCCATGCGCGCCGAACGTAATCGGCGGAAATAACAGCGAGTGGTCGACGGGGTTCATTAGGGATGCTCGGGGGACTCTCCGCAACCAGTGCAATTCCTGGGACACGCGACTGTAAGCCGCGCCAATTAACTTGGCAAGGATGGAAATCACCACCGCTAATCAGTCTGAAACCCTCCGTGATGCCGCCGAGGCGGCGATGCGCGCGCAGGGTTTCGAGCCAGAGTTCTCTGCCGAAGTAATCCAGGAAGTCCGTGCGATTCAGGAGCCGGCGGACAACAGACAGCCTGCCGACGTCCGCGACATGCGTGAGGCGCTCTGGTCGTCGATCGACAATCGTGAATCGCGCGATCTCGATCAGATCGAGGTCGCCGAGCAGGTGGGCGACTCGATTCGCGTCAGCATCGGCGTTGCCGATGTCGATACCCTCGTTCCCATCGGTTCGCCCGCCGACGAGCACGCGGCAAAAAATACGACTTCGGTCTATACCGGAGTGGTGACGTTCCCGATGCTGCCGGAGCGATTGTCCACCGATCTGAGCTCGCTCAACGAAGGTGAACATCGGCTATCGGTGGTGGTGCAGTTCGACGTCGACTCCAACGGTGACATCGGCAACGCGCAGATCTTTCGCGCGCTGGTGAAGAACAAGGCCAAGCTCGCCTACGATCCCGTCGGCGACTGGCTGGGCGGAAAGACACCGCCTCCGCCTGCGATTGCGAATTCAAAAGACCTCGAGCGGCAATTGCGACTGCAGGTCGAAGCCGCGCAGCGATTGCGTCGCGCTCGTGAAGTCGCCGGCGCGCTCGACTTCGAGAGCGTCGAGGCGACACCGGTCGTAGCGCGCGGCAGGGTGGTCGATCTCGCCATCACGCGGAAGGGACCCGCGCGCGACCTGATCGAAGATTTCATGGTGGCCGCCAATCGGTCAGTCGCAAAGTTTCTGCTCGACCACGGAACCGCGTCGTTGCGACGTGTGGTGAAAGAGCCGAAGCGGTGGGATCGCATCGTCGCGCTGGCGGCGGAAGTTGGCGAGAAGCTTCCCGACAAGCCGGACAACGTCGCGCTGAGCGGGTTCCTCGCGCGTCGTCGCGCCGCCGACCCCGAGCACTACGCCGATCTCTCGCTCAACATCGTCAAGCTGCTCGGCCCCGGCGTCTACGTCTACGAGCGTCGACTCGGCGACCGGCGCGACATGGGGCACTTCGGCTTGGGAGTCGCGGAGTATGTGCATTCGACGGCGCCCAATCGCCGGTTCGCGGATCTGGTGACGCAGCGAATGCTCCGCGCCGTGACACTTGGCCAACCATGTCCTTACAACGATGACGAGATGTTCGCCATCGCAAATCGTTGCACCGAGCGCGGCGAGGCGGCGCGCAAAGTCGAGCGCACGATGCGCAAGATCGCTGGCGCGACGATGCTCGCCGAGCGAGTTGGGGACAGCTTCGCGGCGGTGGTGACTGCGTCGTCGCCGAAAGGAGTTTACGCGCGTCTGCTGAGTCCGCCGGTGGAGGGCCGGATCGTGCGCGGCGGCGCGCGCCTCGACGTCGGTGACACGATTAAGGTAGTGCTCCAGTCGGTCGACCCTCAGAAAGGATACATCGACTTCGCCTATGCCACCGACGGCGCCGCGCGACGTCTGGCGCGCAGTCGAAGAAAGAAAATCGTCGCCGACAAAGTGCGCTCGCGGATCGGGCAGACCTTCGACGTTGAAGTGACCGGCGTCACCGATCACGGAACCTTCGTGCGCAGTCTCGACGGCAGCGTCGAAGGCCGTGTCGTCCGCGGTTACAAAAATCTCAAAGTGGGAATGAAGATCACGGTCAAGCTGGTCAACACGGATAGCGTGCACGGCTTCATCGACTTCGAGTACAGCGCGGGAATCGCGCCGGCAAAGGAGGAGCGCAATCATCGAAAACGGCAGTGGGCGCTCGGGCTGCGCGACCAGGTTGGCGAGAGTTTTCGCGCGGTGGTGACTGGTGTGTCGAAGAAGGCGACGTGGATCAAGCTGGAGCCGTCAGGAATCGAAGGCAGGTTGGTGCGCGGCAGAAAGGGGCTACGGCCGGGAGCCGCGGTTGGCGTGGTTCTGCTTGCTGCCGATCCGGTGCGGGGGTTCATCGACTTCGCACGAGAGGATACGGTGTTGCCCGCCGGCTCGCCCGCATTCACTCGCGAGTGACGTTGAACGTTCCTGTTCGTGGCTAATCGGCGGGTAAATAGGTAGATTGAGAGCACTATCGTGCGGGACGACGCCACCAGCCCGCACGTTCGAATTGCCTCTGTCGAGGCAGTCTCCCGGCGCTACTGGCGACGCCCCACTTTCGCCAAGCCGACCATGAAAAAGCTACCAACGAGCATCCCGCCCCTATCGCACAGGTTTCTCGCGCCGGACGACACCAGTCTCTTTGCATTCGTAGGAGCTTTGCGTCTCGCTGTAGGCGTCAGAGTCAAGGACGAGCAACGGCTCGGAGTTCCTTTGGCCGAAATCGTGATTCACGTTCGCGAGATGGTGCGTGACAGCGAGGAAGCCGCCGGACATTCCGGCGAGCGCATGTCGCCGACGTTCAGCGCCATCTCGCGCCAGGCGTTCAGGTGGTGTCTCGACGCGTATCGCCCGGCTCGCGTTCTGCGTGAGCTGCCTCGCGACCGTTTCCCGCTCGAATCTCCAGTCTAGAGATTCACGAATTCCTGGAACGGCAGCGCGGTCCAATCACTTTGAAACAAAGAGCGTAAGCGAAAGCGTATGCTCTTAAGAGGCACAAACTATGAAAAACAATCTCAGAGAAACACTGTTCGGCTTTCGCAGCAGGCGAAACGCCGCCGCGCCGGCCGGAACGAATCGACCGCAGCCAGTCTTCAACGAAGCGGGAACAACGCTGTTCACACACCGGCCTTCGCGCACCATCGGAGTGACGGAGCAGCGACTTCGCGCTCGCAATCAGGGCACGTGGGTGAAGAGCGCGCACGCCTGGAAAAAGTTCATGGGCATTTTTGGCGCGCCGGCGAACTAGCTGGCGGATGCTTGTCGCTCGTGTCGCCGTAGCGGGCTTCGCGAGCGAGCTCACGTGATTTTCGAGCGATGCGCTGCGCAATAGCATACCTTTAGTGTGGATGGTTCACGCGCCGGACTTCTCCCCACCAGCCGGCGCTCCATGCTGACTCACCGAGACAGCGCTCTGGCGATCCTGGCGACGCCCAAAATTTCCAAGCTTCAATCTTCGATCGACCAGACCGGAGTGACGCGTGTCATTCCACACTACAAGGAGCACAGATGTCCAATTACAAAGGAATCTCGTCAGCAGAAAAGCAGCGAATCGTGAGCGCACTCAAGTCGCGCGGCGCCAGCGGTTGTCCGCGTTGTGACGACAGTCAGTGGACTGTGAGCGAGTACGCACGTATCGAGGTACAGGAAACGAGCGCCCGCAACGGCGCGAGCGGCACCACGATTCCGGCGGTAATGATCGTTTGCCAGCACTGTGGGTTCATCGCGCAGCACGCGCTGCAGCCGCTTGGCTTGTGGAGCCATGACGCGACGGTGGAGCGCGGAACGGAGAAAACGGAAGCGCTGGCCTAGCGACTCTCGTTCGCCGTCTCAAAGGCCGCAACGCTCGCGGTACGCGCGCTGTTGAGGCGTTGGTTCAGCACATTGATCGCCCAGCTGAAATCTCCGGCGCGGTCCGGATCCGGCGCGTGTCGTCGCACCAGCGAGTCGACTTCCTCTCTGAGGATTTGGTACTCACGCTCGAGTGCGTGCTCTGTCCACCCAAGCCGTCGACGCTGACGCCCGTGCAGCTCGGAGATGAGGCGCTGGATCTTGTTGCCGTCACCGAGGAGCTCCGATTCATCGGCATCATCGAGCTCCCCAGAGTTCTCGAGTACCACCAGTGACTGAAACAGATCGCTGAGAAAGCTCGTTGCATGGTCTTCAAGCAGCGCATTGGGGAGCGATTGCGCTCTGGGGATCAAGGGATCGCTGCGAAGACGGTCTACGTAACGCACGATCAGGCTCTCGAGATCGTGCTGAAGTCGATCGCCAATGCGGGCGCGGCCGGCTGGTGTCGCGGACTTGTTTTGGGATACGGGCATCGGTGGTTGCAATCTGTCCTCAGACATGCTCAAAAAAAAAGGAGGGCTCAACGAGCCCTCCCCCTGGAACGTCAACGGTTATACCGTGGTCGACAGCGAATCGTACTGGTACGTCTCGACCGTCGGCTTGCCGGACATCACCGGCCGCAGCGCCTTGTCGATCTGCGGATACGTTCCCGACTCGTACTTGCGCGCTGAATCCAGATTCTTCCAGACGCTGATCGTGAGCACGTGCTGATCGTCTACCAGCAATAGCTCGTTCCTGAAGCCATCCTGCTTTTTCAGAACTGGAAGGATATCATTTCTGAAAATCGTATGGAACTCTTCGTTCTTGTCGGTCGCGATGTCGAAGCGAACGCTGCGTGCGACCTGCTCGTTAGTGATCTTCTGCATTTGAATCTCCAAAACACCCCGTCGGAATTCGCCGCCCCCTGCGTGCGAGGATGAACCGCAGAACGGCAACGCGAGAGGCCCAACTCCGGCGCCCAACCCATTTCAGATTGCACTAACTGGTACTGCACGTTTGGGCCCGAAAACCGGATTTGTGCTCACTATTCCACAAGTGGCGTGGGCCGCACGACTTACCTGATGAGATCATGATCTCGCGTGTATTTCCCTCGGAAAAAGCCCATGAGGGGTGCGAGATGGGGTATATTTAAAGACGTTCGGTCATGCGAATGTGTGCGGGAAGACTTCACCAGCCCGCACTTCGATCTGCCTCGATTAAGGCAGCATCAAGGCGCTACTGGCGACGCCCTCCACGCCAGGCCAAATGAAAAGCACAGACAAAAAGAGTCTCAGAGAGACGTCGCTCGTACGCGATCTTGCGCGCATCGCCAAGGCTGCTGAAGAACGACTCCGCGCAGGCTACGAAGGCTCGTGGATGATGAGCGAGAGAGCGTGGAAGAAATTCATGCTCGGCGACAGCACTCCGCCGAAGGAGTAGGCCGCCATGACCGCACATCCGCACACCAACGGCAACGGAAACGGCGTCTTCGGCCGGTGGCGCCGACGTACCGCGGCAGTTCTGAGCGCCGAGGCTCTGCAAAACGCAATCTTCAATAGCGCCAACTTCTCGAGCATCGCCACCGACGCCAAAGGTGTGATCCAGATCTTCAACGTCGGCGCAGAGCGCATGCTCGGCTACGAAGCTGAGGAAGTGATCAACAAGATTACGCCGGCCGACATCTCCGACGCACATGAAATCGTCGCGCGTGCCCAGGCACTCAGTGAGGAAGTAGGACGCGAGATCGCGCCCGGCTTCGAGGCGCTGGTGTTCAAGGCCTCGCGCGGCATCGAGGACATCTACGAGCTCACCTACATCCGCAAGGATGAGAGTCGCTTTCCGGCCGTGGTATCCGTCACCGCGCTGCGTGATGCTAACGACATGATCATCGGATATCTGCTGATCGGGACGGACAACACCGCCCGCAAGCAGATCGAGGACGAGCGCAAGAAGCTCGAGCACCGGCTGCAGCAGAAAAACGCCGAGCTCGAGGAAGCGAGCAGAATGAAATCGGAGTTTCTCGCCAACATGTCGCACGAGCTCAGAACGCCGCTCAACGCGATTATCGGCTTCTCCGAGGTTCTCGGCGACGGCCTGATCGGTAACCTCACCGATCAACAGAAGAAATTCATCGGCGACATCTTCAGCAGCGGCAAGCACCTGCTGTCGCTGATCAACGACATCCTTGATCTCTCGAAGGTTGAAGCAGGGAAGATGATGCTCGACCTCGAGTCGGTGCAGATCTCGTCGCTCTTCGCCAACAGCCTGTCGATCGTCAAGGAAAAGGCACACGCGCGACATATCAGCCTCACCCTGAACGCGCCACGGGAGCTCGGCTCCATTCGCGCGGATGCGCGCAAGGTGAAACAGATCGTTTACAACCTGTTGTCGAACGCGGTGAAGTTCAGTAGCGACGGCGGGGAGGTGAATCTCGAAGCCAGCCGCGTACCGAGAGAGAAGGTGGGCCGGCTGCGCGACGACGTGACGGGCCGCGTTTTCCCACTCGCGGAGAACGGGTTCGAGGAGTTCCTCGAGATCGCCGTCACCGACTCGGGCATCGGCATCACGCCGGGCGGCATGGAGTCGCTGTTCAAGCCGTTCAGTCAGATCGACAGCGGACTCGCTCGCAAGTATCAGGGTACCGGACTTGGTCTGGCGATGATCAAGCTTCTGTCCGAGCTGCATGGCGGCACGCTCGCAGTCGAAAGCGAGGTTGGCAATGGCTCGCGCTTCACTGTCTGGCTTCCGCTGCGACCAAGTGACGAGAAAACTCATGATGACCTCGTCGCTGTCGTCGGCGCTTCGGCGCTGGCGGTGGGGGACCGGATCGCCCTCGTCATTGAGGACGATTACAAGTCTGCCGATCTCATTCGTGTACAGCTGGAAAGCGAAGGCTTCAAGATTCTGCACGCTCCGACCGCCGAGGAAGCGCTCGTTCTCGCCGACCAGCACACGCTGGCGCTGATTACGCTCGACCTGATGCTGCCGGGGATGGATGGTTGGGAGCTGCTCGGCAGGCTGAAGCAGATGAAATCGCTCAGGCACGTGCCGATCGTGATCGTCTCGATCGTCGCTGACCGCAACAAGGGCTTTGCACTCGGCGCGGCGGCAGTGATGCAAAAACCGTTGTCGCGGCAGGAGCTATACGATTCGCTCGTTGCGCTCGGACTGATTCCGCTCAACGCGGGCGGCACGCTGCAGATTCTCATCGTCGACGATGATCCGCGCGCGGTCGATCTGGTTGCTCTGCACGTCGATGGTCTGGCGAGCAAGATCCTGCGCGCCTACGGTGGCCGCGACGCAATCGACATCGCCCGGCGCGAGCTGCCCGACCTGATCGTGCTCGATCTGATGATGCCGGACGTCACCGGCTTCGACGTCGTTCAGGCGCTTCACGAGCAGCCGGGCACCGCCAACATCCCGATACTGATTGTCACCTCGAAGACGATAACCGCCGAGGATCGTGGCAAGCTGAACGGACTGGTGGCGACGATTCTGGAGAAAGGAGATTTCGATGGCAGTCGACTCGCCAGCGAAGTGAGGCGAGCCGTCGCGCGCCGGCAGGTGGCAACCTGAGATGGCAAAAGTCCTGGTAGTCGAAGACAATCCGGCGAACATGACGCTGGCGACATTTCTGCTGGAGTCTGTCGGACACAGCGCATTGCGGGCGACCGACGCGGAAGCAGGTCTTGCTCTCGCCGCCGCCGAGCAGCCGGATCTGATTCTGATGGACATTCAGCTGCCTGGCATGGATGGCCTGCGCGCGACGGGACTGCTCAAAGCCGCCGTCGCGACGCGCGACATTCCAGTCATCGCGCTCACTGCATTGGCGATGAAGGGTGATGAGGCGAGAATCCGTGCGGCAGGCTGTGACGGTTATATCGCCAAGCCGCTTTCCTACAAGGATTTCCTCGAGACGATTTCCACGCAGCTCGAAAAGCGCATCGCAGGAACTCCGTAACATGTATTCCATGCAGGAGTGTTTGCGATGAAGAGATCAGGAGCGCTCGAGAGTTATGTGTATCAGAACTTCAGATTCGTCGCGGCTGGCGTTCTGGCGATTGTGGTTTTTGCGATTCTTTACCTGCGTTGATCGATAAATGGCGTGTCGCATCCGTTGCGATGATATCGCAGTGCGTCCAGCCCTGTAGGCCCACCTGATTCAAGAGGCAACATGAAGAGTTTCACGATGGCAGCAGTACTGATGGTGTTCGCTGCGGCACCCGCGTTCGCGCAATGCACCGATGCCGACAGGAAAGGGCTCGAGACTTTAGATCGCGCATGGGGCGACGCGACGAACCGCGGCGACAGGGCGGCGATGGCGAGCTTCATATCGAACGACTACGAGGGCTTCGGCGCGACCGGAGACCAGAACAAGGCCGCGGCGATCGATGCCGCAGTACTGGCCGCCAACCAGAACCGCGCGAACCCGGCCAACGCTCCAAGACCCGTCTATGGGTCTTATAGCTTCTCGTGCACGCCAAACACGGCGACGATAACTCACCTCACGACGGTGACGGCGCTCGTCGACGGAAAAGACGAGACCTTCTACAATCGCAGCGTCCACTTTCTCGAGAAGAGCAACGGCCGCTGGCAGGTTGTCGCCAACGCCGGTCATCCGCTGGATGACGCCGGTGTGCTAGCCTACATGGAGCGCGCGTGGAACGATGCCTCGCTCAAGAACGATGCATCGTGGACCGAGCGCAACTACGCCTTCGATGCCAGCGACGTCAGCAGTCGCACCGGCGGGATCATGACGAAGGCGCAGGCAGTTGCCGACGTGCGGTCCGGTGGGGCGACGCTACAGTCTCTCGATCTCTCCGATCTGAACGTTCGAACTGAGGGAAACACCGCCATCGTCACCGGTATCAACCGCGTGGTGGGACGCGATGCGCAGGGCAAGTCGATCGATCGTCGAGTTCGTTTCACCGACGTGTTCATCAAGCGTGATGGTCGGTGGCAGGTTTGGGCGACTCAGGGGACTACGATTCAGTAGGCGCCAGATTCACCAGACGAGAACGCGCTCGAGAGAGCGCGTTTTTGTTTGGCGCGACGCGCTGCATGGACCGTCTAACTGCGCGGATGCTGCCGCCGGTCACCCGGACCGGTTCGCCTTTCCGTACTCTGATCCCGGCGGTCCGATGGTTCCGGCCCTCCACCGCGCGGAAGAGTAAGCGTGAACCGTGATCCTTGGCCCTCCTCGCTCTCTACCGTGAGGTCCCCCTTCATCGCGCGCGCCAGGTCGCGGCTGATCGCGAGTCCCAGCCCGACTCCCCCGCGCGTTGCGCCAATCCCTCGTCGAGCTGAATGAAAGGCTCGAAGATCGTCTCGTGCTTGGCCGCCGCGATGCCTCTGCCGGTATCGCTGATTCGTAATGTGACGCCTTCCGCGGTCGAGGCGCATGCCGCGCTGATGTGCCCTCCGGCCGGCGTGAACTTGATCGCGTTGGACAGCAGATTCACCAGAATCTGGGTAACGCGTTCGCGATCTCCGCGCGCTACGACACTCTGATCTCCGGAAATCCCATCGAAGGTGAGACCGTTCTGCGCGAATAGCGGTTCCACCAGCTCCACGGCGTGCTGTACGGTCTCGCAGGCTTTGAGGTCGACGATGTCGTAGGATACACGTCCGCTACCGACACGTGAGAACGTAAGAATTTCCGTGATCAGCAGTGCGAGATGGCGCTGGTTCGTCAGCACGCGTTTCAGGTCTGCGTGCTGCCTCTCCGTCACTGGTCCTCGCAGCCCCATATCGATTAGCTCGATGTAGCCGCCGATCGCGTTGAGAGGTGTACGCAACTCGTGGCTCATCGCGCCGAGGAACGCGCTCTTGGCTTTGTCCGCGGCCTCGGCCGTTCGCTGCAGCACCAGCGCCAGATCGTAGACTTGCGCGTTGTCGAGTGCGAGCGCTCCCCTCGCAGCAAGATCCTCGGCGAGCTGGACATCGGCCGGGCTGTAGGAGGAAGTGCGCTGTGCGCTGACAAAGGTGATTGCTCCGAGGAGTCGCTGCCTGGCAATGAGTGGCACCGTAAGCAGCGAACCAATTCCGAGCTGACGCAGGATGTGCAGATTGTCCGCGCTATGGGCGCTGGATGCCAGTGTGGCCTCGATGTTCTCGGTGATCGCCAGCGTTCGCGCATCCCGCAGCATCGCCGGCGCACCGAATGCATCGTCCGGCTCGGGGAGCCAGCTCGCCTCGAGCTGCTGCGCGAGCGTCTGCTTTTCGGGATCGGGATGATAGATCGCCAGACGATGAATCCCTCCGCCTTCCTCGAGAACTTCCACGATGCACCATGCATCCAGGCTGGGCAGCGCGAGCCTCGTCAGCGCCAGCAGGGTGCTTGCCTGATCGACGCTTTGCGCGAGCAAACGCCCGGCCTCGGCAAGGAAGGCCGCGCGGCGGCGCGCAGCTTCGGCATCTTCGGCCAGACCTTGCTCACGTAACGCGCCGAGAAGCATCTGCTCGGCAACTTCCCGCTGCAGATCGATCGCCGGATCGGTTGGCGTCGGTACGCGGATTTCCAGACCAAGAGCTTCTACGCGTCCACTGGGCGCGATGACGGGCCAGACGCTACACCGCCAGGCGGCACCGGTCATCTCGGTCGAGGTTTCGACGACTTGATCCACCAGCTCGACGCGCTCATTGAGCGCGCGATCCAGAAGCGCGATCAGCGCCGGGCGCCTGGCACCGTTAAAACGCGTCGCGATCGGCGCGCCGATAACCGCAGCGTTGGGAACACCGGCGAGCAGACAAAAGGCGGAATTTGCATACACCAGTGAGTGATCGGCACCACGGGTGATGGCGAAAGGATATGCCGCCTCCTGCATGTAGTGACGCAACGCCTTGTGAATCGACGAAGCCGTCGCGCGCTTTTCGCTGGTTTTGCCACGAGCGCTCATCTACTACCTGCTTCGTTTCGCCGCTGTTGGTTTCGCGCGCAAAGTGGGCACGCCAGTGATTATGCCGTCGTACTGCGTCAGCGAATCGCCCACGACCACGCCGCTGGCCGTCACCTCGTACAATCTGAACTCATGGGTGTGATCACTGCCGCGCATCTTGATCACTGCCATGACTCTTCGCAGCTCGCCCTCGATCTCCACGTAACGCTGAACGAGTATCTCATCGGTGATGAAAGACACGTTCTCCGAAGTGAAGCGCGCCTCGGAAAACGCTTCCGAGACTTCCGCCGTCATGAATACCGTAACCCCGGTCGCCGTCAGCGTTCCAACGAGGCGGTAGAGCGACTCCCGAAAATCCTCGCGAAAAGTCGGAGCGAGTGCGACCTCGAAGCCGGACAGCGAATCGATGACGACGCGCTTTGCCTTGAGCCGCTCGACCGCCTCGAGTATGGCCGACAACGCTTCATCGACGGAAAGATCGAGCGGGCGAAGGTAGATCAGCTCCAGCTTCCCCGCCGTGAGCATTCTGCCAACTTCGGGATTACGCGAGTTGGCGCGGGCAAGATACTCCTCGGGGTATTCCTCGAAGACGGCGATTACTCCGGTTTCGCCTTTCGCTGCTCCCGCCACCATGAATTGTGTGGCGACGGTCGACTTTCCGCTTCCCGCCGGTCCAGTCAGCATCACCGCATCGCCCGCAATCACTCCGCCGCCAATCATCTCGTCCAATCCGGGGACGCCCGTTGAGAGTCTCTCCCGCTTCTGGAGTCGTCGTATGCGCGTCTGCTCCGGTATGCGGGGGAAGATCTGGAGCCCATTATCGGTGATGCGGAATGTGTGCAGTCCCGGCATCGGTGCGCGGCCGCGCGTCTTCAGCACCTGGAGCTTCCGCACGACGGAATTTCTGTCGGTGGCCTGCGTCAGCCAAAGAATGCCATCGGCGACGGTGAAGATCGGATTTCGCTGCTCCTCTTCGCTGTATTCGCCGAGCAGAAACGACGTCACTTCCCACGTTGTGAGGTTGACCGCAAGACGCTGGACGAACTGCTCGAGGTCTGACATCGCTCCGCCACCGACGGCTCGATCCGGCGCGCGGATCGTTCGAAAGGAGTCGACGACGACTATTCCCGGCTTGACCCGCTCGACTTCGCCGATGATTCGGTTCAGGACTTCGTCAAGATTCCGCTCCATGACCTCGGCGCTCAAATTGACGAACTGGATTGCCGATCCAATGCGATCGTAATCGAAGAAGCTGAATTGTCGCTGATACCGGAGCATCTTGAGCGTTGGCTCACCGAGCACCGTGAAGTAAAGCGCGGGTCGCTCGTTGGTAGCGTTGGCGAACATTATCTGATGCGCGAGGATGGTCTTGCCGGCGCCGGGCCCGCCTGCGATCAGGTTGAATGAGTATTCCGGCAAACCGCCACCCAGTACTGTGTCGAGACCAGACACTCCACTGGGGACACTTCGGATCAATCCTCGTTCGCTCGCGTTCACGATGCCTCCGGCCGCTCATTGGACTTCGCGTCGCTGTGCTGAGCCGAAGCGATGCTACGCTCGATCAGTTTCGTTGCCATGCTGTCGCCGACCAGCCGTTCCAGCAGCTCGATGACTTTGACGAGCACCGACTCGAGAGGGTCGGCGGTCTCGGCGTCTCCGTACGCGTGAATGCTTTCCTCGACGCCTTCAACGTACGGATCCGCGCCCGGGCGAAAATAAATCCTGTCGAGCGCCGCGGACTCCGTGCGTGCGTGTGCAACGGCGCGCATGAAGAGAGCGTGACTACCGTCACGTCCGACCCATCGCGAGAGTTCCCGATTGAGTGCGTCGCACGCGACAGCGATCGTGCGCGCGCGATCGCCGGTTTCACTGTGCTGCGGCCGGCGACTGTCGACCAGGCGTCGCGCGGTCTCTCTGGTGGACAGACTGCGCTTACCGGGGTCCGCCACGCCCATCGGAGCGCGCGCAAGGACCGCACTCGTGCGATCCTTTTCGAAAGGAAACGACCAGCGACGGCACTGTGAAATCCACTGCCAGCTTCGTCACTCTGGTTCTGACGGCTTGCCGAGCGGGGACACATCGGTGTCACCGTTCGCCACATCCGCGCCTGGCGGAGTCCTGTCCTGTCCGGCTTTGACATCCAGATCAGGCTTGCTCATTGGCCCCACCGAATCCCTGGTGAGCTGATCGGGTGACCGGTGACCGCTCGCCGGATGCATCGCTACCTCAGTACTCTTCGCTTTACCCCTCATCGCAATCCCGCCGATTTCATGGTCAACTCTAACTACCGCTCGAAACATACCATGGAGTCAGTCTTGAGCTCGGATGTGATCGCTATTCGCTGCGTAATACGGTAGATTCCATTAGGCAGCGCGGGTTGGGCCACCGCCGCCAAGCCTCTTCGGCAAGCTGTAACTGCCACTCGCGGTTCGTGGACGCAGGTCGTTTCCCCTTGTTGATAGCGCGCACGCGCATCTCCGGGCCTGAGGTAACGACCAATGACGTCCCCCATTCCTTCCGTCATCGAGCAACAAACGCGCTGGGCAAGGAGCAAAGGCTTCGAGCCGCGCAACGCATATCTGGCATCGATCGCCGACAACCTGCGACAGGAAATGTCGAGCGGCGCGCTTACGGATTTCGAGCGAGGCAGCGGCCGCGAGCTTCGCGATCGCGGGATCAAGCCGCCGCGCATCCAGGCGCTGCGCTCATCATGTGCGTTGAGCCTCAACGTCTTCGATTACTGGCGCTCGCGTGATCCATATCCGCTTCAGTACTCACTGCACCTGCGCGACCGCATTACGCGAGTCAATTTCGAGGAGCACTTCGCGACCGGCATCGGCGGCAACCCGCCCAACGTCGACGTGGTGCTCCGCCTCGAGAACAACCAGTACGTGGCGATCGAGAGCAAGTTCACCGAGTGGCTGACCGCCCGCGAGCGGATCGTCGAGCCACGGTACTTCGCCGACGGAAAGAATCTGTGGGCGGATCAACATCTACCCAGGTGTCAGGCGCTGGCGAATTCATTGCGCGACGGCAGCAGCTACCAGCATCTCGACGTCCCGCGACTGCTGAAGCACGTGCTCGGGCTGGCGAGGAAGACAGGCCTCTACGAGCTCTACTACATCTACTTCGACTGGACTTCTCCGCAGGCCGAGGCACACGCCGAGGAGCTGGCGCGTTTCAGGAAGAGCATCGGTGACGAGATCCGCTTTCGCACGATGACTTATCAGGAGCTCTTTACGCGACTCGACCAGAGCATTCGACCGAGTGACCAAGAGTACATGAATTATCTGACGGTCCGATATTCACAGACCTGACGCGTCCGGATTAGCGAGGCCCGAATCCATGCAACCGACGGTCGTCGTGCCGGCTGAGACGGTGCGGTTAGCCGATTTCATTCTGGCGAATCGCGAGCTGATTCTCGCCGAGTGGGAGGCGTTCGCGAAGACGTGCGCCCCGGCGAGCGCGTCGATGGGAATTGCAGCTCTCAGCGATCACGCTTCCGAAATGCTGACCGTGATCGCCAGGGATCTGCAGACTCCGCAGGGTGACGTCGAGCAATCGGACAAATCGAAGGGGCTGGCGCCGCCGCCAGAGTCCACGGAGCAGACCGCAGCGGAGAAACATGGCACCGGCAGGGCGGTAAGCGGTTTCACCATCGATCAGATGGTGGCGGAGTACCGCGCGCTGCGCGCCAGTGTGATTCGTCTGTGGACGCGCGGTCAGCTGCAAGCAACGCAGACCGACCTCGACGATCTGACGCGATTCAACGAAGCGATCGATCAGTCACTCGCCGAGTCGGTGACGCGCTTCACCGAGGATCTCGACAAGTCGAAGGAGATGTTTCTGGCGATCCTGGGCCACGACCTCAGATCGCCGATCGGCGCGGTGTTGACGTCGTCGAAGTTCATGCTCGAGACGCAGGAGCTCGAGGAGCCGCATCTCACGCTGACGACGCGCATCGTGAGCGCGACCACGCGGATGAACAACATGGTTGGCGCGCTGCTCGACTTCACGCGCGGCCGGCTCGGTGGCGGCATTCCGATCACCCGTGCTTCGATGAACATGGGCAAGCTGGTGCACGAGGTGGTGAACGAGGTCCTGGCGGCGCATCCAAACCGCAAAATCAAGGTCAACGCGCGTGGCGCGCTGACTGGCCAGTGGGATAGTGAGCGGATGTCGCAGGTGGTGACCAATCTCCTCGGCAACGCGCTGGAACATGGGTCGGAGCGCAGCTCGGTAACCATCGACGTGCAAGGGAACGACGACGAGGTCACCATCGCCATCCACAACCACGGCACGGCGATTCCCGAGGATCAGCTGGATGGAATCTTCAACGCGATGAAGCTGCAGACGACGTCGAATAAATCGACGGGCGCGTCAGCGAACCTGGGGCTCGGGCTCTACATCGCAGATCGAATCGTGCACGCGCACAAAGGCAGAATAGAAGTGGTGTCCTCCGAAGAGCGCGGGACGACTTTTTCGGTCCATCTTCCGCGTCAGGCGTAGTCCCACTCGAACCCCGAAACTTCAAGCCCAGGAAGAACTGAAATGAAAAAGACCCTGAGGGAGAGACTGTTCGGGTTTCGCAGGATTCAGCGCGATGAGGACATTGCGGCCAGGAAAGAAAAAACCTTGGCCAGTGTCAACGAATCGGAGACGACCGCGGACAAGCCACCGCGCGTGAACCGCACGATCGGCCTGACCGAGGCGAGACTTCGGGCGCGGAACGAGCAATCGTGGAAGACGAGCACCAAAGGCTGGAGCGATTTATTCGGGCGCTTCACCACCTTCGGCTCGCGGCATCGATAAGGGGCAAGCCGGAGCAGCCGTTGGAAGTAGTCGGCTCGAGCTAGCGGACGTTCGCGGTGTAGGCGAAGATCGCCCAGTAGTGCGCGCAGCTACCGGCGATGACGCAGAGATGCCAGATCTCGTGCGATCCGAACAACCGCGGCAGCGCACCCTGGCGTCCTCGCGGCCAGTGCGTTGCCAGCATGACGGCGCCAACGGTGTAGATGACGCCGCCCGCGAGCAGCCAATAGAAAAAACCAGCCGGCGCGGCGGAGAGCAGCGGACGCACGACGAGCAGCGCGATCCAGCCCATGCCGATGTACAGCGCGTTCGACACCCAGGGTGGTGCCGTTGGCCATGCCAGCGTTTGCAGCACGCCGATGGCGGCGATGATCCAGACCGCGATCAGGAGGCCGAGTCCGAGCGGGCCTCGCAGGAGAATGAGGCAGACCGGCGTGTAGGTGCCCGCGATCAAAACGTAGATCATCGTCTGATCGATGCGCCGCAGATAGTCAACGCCGCGCTCGGAGAGGTGGAGGGTGTGATAGAATGCGCTGGCGCAGTACGTCGCGACCATGCTGCCACCGAAAATCGAAAACGCGACGATCTGTCGCACGCTTTTATTTTCGATGGCGATGAGCAGCAGCACCACGCAGCCAACGCCGGCCATTACTGCACCGGCGAGATGGGTGAAGCTGTTGACTGGTTCGCGCGGAGAGTATCGCATCCTTACCACAACCAAGCGCCGGGCGTAAAGTAACACGCGGCGATGGAAAGAAGGAACAGCATCGACCGTCCCTCCTTTCCATTTATCGTTTCACTCCACGCGCGTGAAAACCTCGACTACAGTGTCGCGTCTCATGCCGGCTCCGCCATCGCCAGGATCTGGTCGCGACTGAGGTCCATGCGATGCACGTCCTGCGCGTGCTTCTGGACCGCCTTTACGAGCTCGTCGTCGTTGCGTTCGGTGATCGTCTTGCCGCAATCGCAGGCCACTTTCTTGGTCGCCATGGTACGTTCCTCCGTCTAGTCATATGTTTGGCGTCGGACGAAAAGCTAAGTAGACGCTGTTGCGATCAGGTTGGCGCAGGGATGGAATGAGATTGGACTCACATCAGGTACGAATTCATCTCGCTGGCAGAGTCTCGATCGAAGTGTGCGGCCAGCTTTTCGATCAGCCAACGTTTCCTGGTCAGCAGGGAAGAGTCGCCTTCGCTTATCTGGCCGCCGAGCGTGGTCGTCCGGTCGAGCGATCGGAGCTGATCGATGCGCTATGGCCGAGCGAAGTTCCGCCTTCGTGCGATACCGCGCTCAACGCGGTGATGAGCAAACTCCGAGCGCTGCTGGTGAAAGCGAATTTGCCGGGCGCACTAACTGGTGGCGCGGGCTACTACGAGATCCATCTGCCGGAGTCGACGTGGCTCGATCTCGAGGCAGCAGCTGACGCGATCCACGAAGCGGAGACGGCAATTCGTGCGGGCGATCCCGCACGTGCGTATGGTCCGTCCGCTGTCGCGCATCACATCGCTCGGCGGCCGTTTCTTCCAGGTTGGCGTGGCACCTGGGTCGAATCACGACGCAATCGACTTCGCAGCGTGCTGCTTCGCGCGCTCGAGTGTCGCGGCGAAGTTTATTTGTGGAATCACGAGTACAGTCTGGCGGTCGAGGCCGCACACGAGTTGATGGGACTCGAGCCGTTGCGAGAAAGCGGTCACCGGTTGCTGATACGGAGTCTGGCTGCGGCGGCAATACGGCGGAAGCGCTGTGGGCGTACGAGAAGTGTCGCCGACTCATTGCGAGGGAGATTGGGGTCGATCCGTCGAAGGAGACCAAGGCGGTTTACGACGCGGTGCTCGGCGCGTGCAGCTAGTCGGTGATCGAGATTCCGCGTCTCACCACCGATCGCCTGCTGATGCGCGAGTTCAGGCCCGACGACTTCGACGCCTACGCCGAGATGATGACTGACGCCGACGTGAGCCGACATCTGATGGATGGTCGTCCACTGTCTCGCGCGGAAGCGTGGCGACAGATGGCGATGTTCATCGGTCACTGGGAGCTGCGGGGATTTGGATTGTGGGCAGTCGAAGAGCGCGCGACGCGAAAGTTCATCGGGCGCATCGGATGCCTGATGCCGGAAGGATTTCCCGCGTTCGAGATCGCGTACACCTCACCCGCGCGGCGTGGGGAAAAGGGTATGCGCGTGAGGGTGCGGCGGCCGCGCTCGGCTACGCGCGGAATACTTTGAAGCGAACCGAGATCGCGAGCATAATCCGACCGGCGAACACTCCGTCTATACGCGTTGCCGAATCGTTGGGCGCAGTGGCGGGGGAGACGGTGGAGTTCTTCGGCGCGCCGTCGGTGGTTTACTGGTATCCGAAGCTGTCCTGAATCACCTTCGACGCGTTCTTGGGCAACGTGATGTTCCACGAGGTCTCGCACGGACTCGGCATCAAGAACACTATCAACGGCAAGGGCCTCGTCCGCACCGCGCTCAAGGAACGCTATTCGGCGCTCGAGGAAGGGAAGGCCGACATCCTGGCGATGTACATGATCCGCGCGCTCAACGCGAAGGGTCAGGCAGCGAGCACGAACATCGAAGACAACTATGTAACTTTTCTCGCCAGCATGTTCCGCTCAGTGCGTTTCGGTGCGACTGATTCGCACGGCCGCGCCAATGTGGTCGCGTTCAACTTCCTGCAGAAGTTTGGCGCGTTCACCAGGGAGTCGAGCGGCAAGTACCGCGTCGACATGGCCAAGATGCGCGACGGCGCCGATTCACTCGCCGCGCGCATCATCCGCATTCAGGGCAACGGCGACTACGAAGACGCTGGCCGACTAAACGCCGAGTACGGAACGATCGGGCCGGTGCTGCAGGGAGATCTGAATCGGCTGGGGGCGAAGTCTATACCAGTGGACATTGTCAACGAGCAGTGAGCGCGTGTCCGGCTACCACAACGTTTGGAATGACCGTTGACCCGGCCATCTATGGTATGTTGATGGCCGGGCGAAGGGGTTTTAGATTGCGGGTCCTCGCGCGAGCGCGGAAAAACTTAGTAACTGCCCCTTGGTGTAACTGGCAACACGCCTGACTCTGGATCAGGAGAGTCCTGGTTCGAGCCCAGGAGGGGCAACTTCGGACGACTCAAGCATTTAGCTTGGCTCGTCCTTTTTGTTGAAGCTGGACGCGGCCATAGGCCGTTGGGCGCGAAAGCACCGACGTACCCCGCGTAATCCTGATATGAAACAGCCCCTGCGATGATAGGAAATCGACGTATCGGCAACGTCGCTTTTCGCGTAACGTCGGTGCGTTCCTACTCAGAGGTAAGTATGGTTGCCGAGTTGGATATTCGCGAAAACGACGGTCTGTCCCGGTAGGCGGCTCCAGGGAACAATAATGAGATACTGGGCACCACTGAGACCTATCGCACGAAAGTCTGCCGCCAAGAATGGGGCGGAAGGTGCGAAGCGCGCAGCGCCTACTGTATCAATTGACGGAACTGGGTGAAGGGTGATGAGCCGCCCCGGGCGCGCGAGAACGATGCCACTGTCTTGAAGCGATGAACGATCTTTTTCTTTGCCACACCGGAGCTGACAAGGATTGGACTCGCAGCCTCGGTGAGAAACTCGAAGAGCGTCAAATAAGTGGTCGTCCCGTAAAGGTCTTTTTCGATGAGTGGGATATCGATTACGGAACGAACATTATTACTCAGATCGACAAAGGCCTTAAGGAATCGAATTATGTTGGCCTAGTTCTATCTCCTGCGATGGTGAAGGCCGACTGGCCGAGCGCAGAGTGGCAGTCGCAAGTAATGGGCGACCCAACCGGTAAGAGGGGAAGAATTCTTCCTTTACTCTATCGAAGGTTCGACCCCGACACGGGCGCGCCGATTGAGCTTCCCTTCATTCTCAAATATCTGAAACGCTTTGACTTTACAGACCCCAAACGTTTCAGGCCGGAATTCGAACGATTGTTGCGCAAGATTTCTGGGTTGCCGCCTTTGCGGGGGTCGAAACGCGCCGCCCGCGCAAGCCTTGGTGCCGCTATGAACCTTGTTGCGATACCAGGGCAGGACTCCCCTGACCTCATTGAAGAGTCGTTGCCGAGCAACCTCTTCCCACTCCTTTCTAAGCCCGAGCATCTCTACAGCGACGCCACGCCCGTTAAGAAAAGAAGCGAAGTCTGGAACAAGGCGAAGGGCACAACTCCGCCGTTTTTTATTTTCGGCGATCGTCTTTACTCGTTTCTTCCCACGGACGCGGCCAACAATCCCTTCAAACCTTTTCTAACTGGAAAGGACCCTAAGCCTGAGCCGACTAGTGGTTGGCTATCCGATACAGATAAAGCTTGGCAGGTTATCGGGCTACTCAATGCCGGTCTAAAACAGCATTGCTACCGGCTGAAGATCTGGACGCCGAAAAGTGACACACGACTTTTCTACCCGCCGATTTTTGGTAATTCCCAACCCCGAACTTTTTCATGGGGTTCTGGGCGTCCGCGAACGCTCGCCATCATTCACGAAAGCAAGAAGAAAGGAGGCGGGGAGTTTGGTGTACACATGGCTGCGCGCATGCGATTCATATTGCTTGGCCCAAAACTCTATTTGCTAATAGAGCCAGCTTGGATGTTCACGACTGACGGAATCAAACCGGTCGAAGGACAAGATATGGGCGTGTTCTCCACTAAGTGGGGTGGCCGCGAGAAGAACGCCACGGTTCTGCGCAATGTCCTCATGTGGGGGCTGCTCATCGCCGACGGCAAACGCGAGATCGCAATCAACATTGGGACGGAAACCATCCCAGCGATGGCGACGATCCAAAGCGTTCCGTCGCACACGCGGATCAACGTCGGAATACCCGGTGATGAAATTCGCCTAGATCGCATTCTGGCCGGCGAGGGTGCAGGCGAACAGAGAGATGAGACGGCCGGCGACGACGTCCAGGAGCTCAAGAAGATCGCTGACCTCGCCCTTATCGGAGAGCCCTCCGATGCGGGAGACGATGGGGTTTCAGCTGCCGAATCACTCGAGGATGAAGATGGCGAAGAACTCTCGCTCGGACTCTGATCGGGGTCGGAAGAAAGCGGGGAAGGCCGCCCGAGGAAAAGCGCGGTCGCCCAAGCCTAAGTTAGACGCCGCAACCGTTCTTACTGCTTTCCATCCTCCGGAATTTCAAGCGATTCATATAGCAGAACCTTTACTGGTTTTTGGCGATGATCAAAAGGAACCCGACCCGAAAGCTGGGTTGGCCGTGCATAAGCCTTACGACCTGCATCTAGCGGCCCGAAAAACAACAATCCGCCTTGGCGTTATAGGAACCGGCCCGATGATCGACGCTGTACACGCTTGGCTCGAGCGCTCCAAGCACCGCGTCCTGCCTATACGCAAGCGGCGCGAGGGGAAAGAGATCAAGGAGAAAGCGATGGACGCTATCGCGAATCCATTTTTCCCAGGCTTGGTCGAAGCATTCGATGCTGAGTTTGTTGTCGGTGAAAACATGACCTCAACTCTCACGCAAGGTGAAATTAACTCGGTGCTCTCGCTGTCTTTTTTTGAGCAACGAGTAACCAAGCTCGTGCAGCTCGTTACGTCGAAGACGAAGGTTTTGTCCGAGGGAATGCAGATCCCCGACGTAATCATTGTTGCCCTCCCGACAGAGGTCCGAAAGCAGTGCACTGTACCTAAGCATCACCGCACACGAGGAAAACAGCCTAAGACTCTCGCACACGCTTTAATGAAAGCGCTTCAGGAAGACAAGTCAGTCGGGCAAGGTCAATTATTTGAGCCCACAGACGAAGAAGCTGCTAAGATCGCAGCGATAGAAGAAGGTCGTAGGGAAGCCGAAGCCGAAACGAGCGTCTTCCATCACGGTCTTAAGGCGGCGGTCATGCCGCACGGAATACCAGTTCAGTTAGCGTGGCAGACAACGCTAGAGGGCGGGCCGACCGTTGAAGATGATGCTACACGGGCGTGGAATTTCTGGACCGGAGTCTATTACAAAGCTGGTGGCGTCCCATGGAGAGTGTCGGGTCTCGAGCGAGGAACCTGCTACGTCGGAATCGGGTTCTACCGCGACCGCAAGGATGGTTCGCTCCGCACTAGCATTGCACAAGCTTTTAGTGATCGCGCTGACGGTATCGTTCTTCGGAGCGAGCCTTTTGTCTGGAGCGAAGAGGAAAAATCAAAATCGCCTCATATGCCGGCGGCTCACGCGAAGGATCTAATCGCGCGTGTGCTCCAGGCGTATCAAGACTTCCATCACCAACAACCGACTCGCCTCGTTGTGCACAAGTGGCAACGCTATTTTTCGGAAGAGCGTGATGGCATGATCGAAGCGTTAGAAGAAGCGAGCATCCACTCCTATGACCTACTTGCCTTCGGTGACCGCGACATTCGATTCTTTCGTGCTGGAGAGGAGCCCCCGATTCGGGGGACGCAGATAACGTTAGGCGACAAGAACGTTCTTCTCTACACCAAAGGCTTTGTGCCCTACACCGGCGAGTACACCGGAATGCGTGTTCCTCGACCGATCGAGATCGTAGAACATTATGGCTCTTCGTCTTTGAAAAAGCTGTGTGAAGAAGTCCTAGCTCTTACAAAGATGGACTGGAACAGCGCTGTGTTTGCGCAGAAAGAGCCTATCACAACAGCTTTCAGCGAAGACGTTGGTCACATTCTCGCTGAAATGCCGCGCGACATTCAGCCACGCCCTTCCTACCGTTACTACATGTAGGCGAGAACTCCATGGAGTATCACTAGAAAGGCTGAAACTGCTGAAGTCACTAGTATGTATTGGGGCAACTTGCAGGATTTTAGGGATGAGCTCGCTCGCCTTTCTTTGCTAACAATAAAGGAGAGACAGCGGGTTAGGGCTGTCTCCCCTAAAATCCGTCCTTCAAGGCCTTTGCATCGGGAGGCGCTGGTTCGAAGCCAAGAGGGCAACTTCAGTCCGGTGATTACGTGCGATGCCGGATTTTTGATGCCAAGCATGTCCATCGCCGCCTTAACTGTTGCGAAGCGCCGTCATTGCGCGAGCTGGCAGCCGTTAGCGCCCACGTGAAGACCCTTAGGCACGGGTATGTCCAGCAAGTAGTTCCAATTGGCGTTGGCCCCGGTGAAGTAGCTTGGATCAATCGTCATGTCATATATTCCGCTTTAGAGTTACGCTGACACTGGAGCGTATAAGTGCTGCTTTTTAGCCCGGTAGCGAAAATCATCAGGCAGGGGGAAGACCTCGAAGGGGACGTTATTCCTCGGCTGCCCTGCGACACACGAACCCGAGTGGTTATGTAATGGACGCGGAGCTAATCGAGCCGCAGCTCGTATCGAAGAAACGGGTTGCCGACCACGGAGAAGTGTTGACCGGACAGCGAGAGGTCAACGCGATGCTAGACATGGTCAAGTTGGAGACAGAGCGAGTCGATTCCCGATTTCTTGAACCAGCGTGCGGCACCGGGAATTTCCTCGCCGCCATTCTTGAGCGGAAACTTTGTGTCGTTGCAGAGCGCTACGCGAAACAGCAGCTGGATTACGAACGATACGGCGTCCTAGCGGTCTCTTCGATTTACGGCGTAGACATTCTCGAAGACAACGTGATAGCGTGCCGCGCTCGGCTGTATAACGTATTCCGGACACACTACTCCGAGCTTTTCTGCGAGCGGGTCAACAATCGGTGTCTTGAAACGGTGAGCTTTATTCTTGATCGAAACATCGTTTGGGGGGATGCTTTGTCGCTCAAGACGGTTGGTAAGGATTCGGAGCCGATAATCTTCCCGGAGTGGTCGCCAGTTAACGGTAGTATGCTGAAGAGACGAGATTTCACATTTCGAGGGCTCTTAGACCACGCAGCAACTCACGCCTTACCGCTGTTTTCCGATTTGGGTGAGGACGTTTTCATACCAACTCCGGAGCGAGAGTATCCACTAACGCATTTCTTGAGCATCGGGGATGCTGACAAGCGGTAACTATAATCCCGATGTGCTTAGCTGCATTGCGAACCTCAGTAGCGACGAAGTTTTCACCCCACCGCAGCTGGCTAATGAAATACTTGACTTGCTGCCGGCAGAAGTTTGGACAAACCCCGACGTTCGCATACTCGATCCGGGTTGCAAATCCGGAGTATTCTTAAGAGAGGCAGTCAGGAGGCTGGATAAAGGGCTTAGCCATCTTATAACGGATCGGCAGAAAAGAATAACCCACATTTGCAAGAATCAAGTTTTCGGACTCGCTATAAGTGAGTTAACCGCACTATTATCGCGCCGTTCAGTGTATTGCTCGAAGAGCGCGAGCGGTAAGTACTCTATATGCGATGCGTTCGACGACGAACAGGGCAACATTCTTTACAGTCGAATTGAACATCACTGGGTGAGAGGCCGTTGCTCGTTTTGTGGCGCAAACGAGGACGGCTACAATCGCGGTGCAGATAGAGAGTCGCACGCTTATCAGTTCATTCACGCGGTCAGGCCGCGGGAGATTTTCAAGTTGAAATTCGACGTCATTATAGGTAACCCGCCGTATCAGTTAAGCGACGGCGGCTTCGGTCGAAGCGCTTCGCCGATCTATCAGAACTTCGTTCATCAAGCGAAGAAGCTGAAGCCGAGATACCTCGCCATGATCATTCCCTCGAGGTGGTTCGCGGGCGGAAAAGGGCTGGACGATTTCCGAGCGGAAATGCTGCAAGACAACCGGATCCGTAAAATCGTCGATTTTGAAGATGCGTCGGAAGTATTTCCTGGCGTCGATATCGCTGGCGGCATTTGCTATTTCTTATGGGATCGAGATTCACCAGGTCCGTGCGAGGTCACCAATGTCCATAACGGCGCCGCTACGGTCGCACAACGGCACCTGGACGAGTTCACGACCTTCATTCGCCATAGCGAGGCGGTGCCGATAATACGGAAGGTACTTGCCATGGACGAGCCGAAAATGAACGCACAAGTGTCGAGCAGAAAACCATTTGGACTCGCCACCAACGTTCGACCAGCTGAAAGCGGCGACATCAAATTGCGCTGGCAAAACGGCGAAGGACCATACAGGCGGAAAAACGTCACGGTCGGTGCGGAGATGATTGATAAATGGAAGGTCATTACCTCCTATGTGGGGTACGATCACGCAGGTAACCCCGGCAAAGACGGGCGGCGCCGGGTATTCTCTAAAATCGACATTCTTCCGCCGGGTACCATTTGCACTGAGACCTACCTAGTCGTAGGTACCTATAAGCGAGAAGCAGAAGCCAGAAACCTGGCTGCCTATATGAAATCCAACTTTTTTCGGTTCCTTGTCTCGCAGTTCATGTACTCCCATCACATCACACGAGACGCTTACTCGTTCGTGCCGATGTTGGATATGAGTAGAAGATGGACTGATGATATGCTATACCAACGCTACAGTCTTTCTCAGAAGGAAATCGATTTTATCGAGAGCAAAATCCGCCCGATGGAAAGCACCGGTGCCTAAAGAGCTATTCCCCGGTAGGCCTGAATCGTCGCCTACGATTTATGCCTATGCGGATAGCAATCCTCAGTACGCTGGTCTGCTGAAAGTTGGTTACACCATCCATAGTGCGCAGCACCGCGTCGCGGAGCAGTATCCCACTGTTCGCCCCGGCAGAGTTCCTTACTCGATCGTCGTCGAGGAAAGCGCAATGCGACGAGATGGCTCGGCATTCACCGACCGGGACATTCATAGCTATCTCCGTAAAGCTGGAATAAAAAACCCGAAAGGCGAATGGTTTCGCTGCACTGCCGCCGACGTGAAGGCTGCAGTAATTGCGGCGCGGACGGGCGAGGCGAACGTTGAAAGTCGGTCGGTTGATTTTTCAATGCGGCCCGAACAGCGGATTGCTGTTGAGAAAACTGCTTCTTACTTCGGTGCGTTCACCATGGATAGAAAGGGCAAGCCTGCGCACTTCCTGTGGAACGCGAAAATGCGTTTCGGCAAAACGTTTGCCGCCTACCAGCTCGCGCGCAAGATGGGGTGGCGAAAGGTCCTTGTCTTGACTTTCAAGCCAGCAGTGCAGAATGCGTGGGAAGAGGATTTGTTGTCGCACATTGACTTTAAAAGTTGGCAATTCGTTTCTCCGGGTAGACTCTCTTATTCGGATATTGATAAACGAAAGCCCTTCGTCTGTTTTGGGTCATTTCAGGATTACCTCGGAAGGAACCCTAGCACAGGAGGCATCAAGACGAAGAATCAGTGGGTCCATACGACGCACTGGGATTGCGTAATTCTCGACGAATACCACTACGGTGCATGGCGCGATACAGCTAAGGAACTTTTCGAAGCCGAGGAGAAAAAGGAGATAGAGTTCGCGAGGGGTGTTGGCATTGATGATTTCGAAGAGGAGATCATGCCGATATCCACGAACTTTTACCTTTACCTATCTGGTACGCCTTTTCGCGCACTCGCATCAGGTGAGTTCATAGAGGAACAAATCTTCAACTGGACATATTCGGATGAGCAGAGGGCGAAGCGCGACTGGACCGGGGCTAACAACCCGTATGCTGCGCTCCCACGAATGGTTCTTCTCACTTATCAATTGCCAGACGCGATCCGGGAGATCGCGATGCAGGGAGAGTTTAACGAATTCGATTTAAACGTCTTCTTTGCAGTGATCGGGGAGGGAGATGAGGCGAGGTTTCGTTACGAAGACGAAGTTCAGAAATGGCTCGACCTGATTCGTGGCGCTTTCCTTCCAACGAGTGTTGACAACTTGAAACTGGGAGCGCAGAAACCACCGCTTCCTTACTCCGACGCTCGTTTGCTCAGCGTCCTAACGCATACTCTATGGTTTCTGCCGAGCGTTGCCGCGTGTTATGCAATGCGTAACCTCTTAGCGCAGCGACAGAATCGGTTTTACCATGATTACAAAATCATAGTTGCTGCCGGGGCTGCGGCCGGTATCGGTGTTGACGCGTTGCGACCAGTTATGGAAGCGATGGATGATCCGCTCACCTCAAAAACAATAACGCTGTCTTGCGGCAAGCTAACTACCGGCGTAACGGTTAGGCCGTGGACGGCGATTTTCATGCTTCGAAACAGCTCTAGTCCAGAGACTTATTTTCAGGCTGCCTTTAGGGTGCAGTCACCATGGACTGTTAAGAATCCTGATCGCACCTCTCCAAATAGAGAGGAGATAATTAAGGAAGAGTGTTACGTCTTTGACTTTGCGCCGGATCGAGCACTTCGTCAGATCGCCGATTATAGCTGTCGGCTTAACATCGATGAGTCAGATCCCGAGAAAAAGGTCGAGGAGTTTATCAGCTTCTTGCCGGTGCTCGCGTACGACGGGAGTTCGATGAAACAGATCGACGCAGCCGGAATACTGGACATGGCGATGAGCGGCACAACAGCTACACTCCTGGCGCGCCGTTGGGAAAGTGCCTTGCTCGTCAATGTCGACAATCGCACCCTGCAGCGACTCATCGCAAACAAGCAGGCAATGGACGCTTTGATGGGGATCGAGGATTTTCGAAACCTAAATGAACAGATCGAAACGATTATCAACAAATCCGAGGTCGTGCAGAAGGCAAAGAGAGAAGCAAACGCCGACGAGCTCTCCGCGAGCGAAAAACGGAAACTGACGGAGGCGGAAAAAGAGTACAAGACTCTTCGCAAGCAGATACAAGAGAAGCTCATAAAGTTTGCGACCAGAGTTCCCATCTTTCTCTACCTAACCGATTATAGGGAACGCTCTTTAAAGGACGTAATCACGCAACTGGAACCGGGGCTATTCAAAAAGGTGACCGGTCTCTATGTCAGGGATTTTGAGTTGCTCGTTACGCTCGGCGTATTTAACAGCGCCCTCATGAATGACGCCGTGTTCAAGTTCAAAAGGTACGAGGACGCGAGCTTAACCTATGTAGGGATCAATAGACATGAAGAAGATGAAGTTGGGCTCTACGACACAGTCTTGAGCGCCGCGGACTATCGAGCGCCGGCGTCAACTCCGACCTCAGGGCAAGCGCATCGAGGGTCGCGACAACGCGCGACCTATTGACGAAGTGATGAAGCCGCGGTTTCGTGGATGGACGCGAAGGAACGTCTTCAACTTCTTCGACTGGTAGGAAGCTACACCCTAACCCCATCCTCCACTCCACTGATGCCTCCTAAGACGAAGAAAGCTCCGAATGCAGTGGCCGGTGCGGTTCTGTTGGTTTCTCGGGCGCGGACACACATCACGCTCCAGGTCGAAACGCCCACTAAACAACAAGCGGCATTCGCCACCCTGTACGGAAACTGGACCGGTAAGCGTGCTAAATGGGACGTTCTCAACGCAACTGGGCATGCGCATGACATGAAAGCCGGGAAATGGGGCTCGGAATATCGAGTGTACTTCGAGGAAGACGACTTCACAAAGCATCAAATGGAGCGGTACGGCTTCGCCGTCGAAAGCGGCAGTACGTGGATTCCGAACACTTATCGCGTCAATAGCCAGGTCCTCTTTCGCGAGCTCGTCCAGACGCACGGGTTGAGGCTTGGGGAGAATGAATAGTGCTGCCGCGCGGAAAGGCTCAACGTAGTCGACAGGATTGGGCCGGTCTCAGCCACCGCTAAGAGAATCACGTCGTCCTGCAGGTCAAAAAGGGCCCTGTCTGGAACGTGGGGTCCATGTGTGCGAGCGAACCCGTTGGCCTGACGGCAGTTACACACCCTGAGCCCGCCGATCTGGCGTTTCCCAATCTCCAACTCACTCCCCGGCGCAAAGAGAGCTCTCCCATCTCAGAAAAAAGAGCTCTTGACGTTGAGCTCGAGAGCTCACATACTACTCCCCATGAGCTCGCAGCTGTGCCCGGCCTGAGCGATTCGCGCTCTCACCCGGAAACCTGAGCTCCGAGGATCCATGTATGAAAGTGTCATTTCCTGCGATGGAGGGCACCATCGGCCAGCGCACGTTTTACACGTGCCTGATGAAACTCAATGCCATTCCGAAGATGTTCACGTTTCGGGACTGGATCGAGTTCACGCCCGAAGATCGAGAGCAACGCGTCCTAAATAAGAAGCGCGTGCCTGAGATCGCGAAGTACATCCTCGACAATGAGGACGGCTACCTGTTCGCATCGATCACAGCGTCGTATAAGTGCCCGGTGCACTTCAAGCCGATCGCCGAAGGCGAGAATCTTGGAGTCCTCGAGATGGAATTCGAGGAGGCGAATTTTGTGATCAATGACGGACAGCACCGCTGCGCCGCGATCGCACAGGCGGTCAAGGAAAACCCGGCGATCGGCGAGGAGACAATCTCCGTTCTGCTGTTCCCGTACGAGAGTCGGGGACGCGTCCAGCAGATGTTTAGCGATCTCAACCGGTTTGTCGTGAAAACTTCGAAGTCGCTTGACATTCTTTATGACAAGCGCGACGAGCTGGCCGCAGTGACACTCGAGGTGTGCGAGCGTGTGCCCGTGTTCAAGGATTTGGTGGACAAGGACGCGGTTTCACTTCCAGTGAGGTCCAGGAAGCTGTTTAGCCTGTCGTCGATGTACGACGCGAACGAGGAGCTGCTCAAGCACGAGAAGATGGACGAGAACAGCACGCGCAACTCGCTCGTGTCCACCGCGGTCGAGTACTGGGTCGCTGTATCAAAGGCGATCCCGGCATGGGGTCGGGTGAAGGACGGAGATATCAAGGCGTTCGAACTTCGCCAGGAAAACATCTCCTCGCACGCCGTCGTGCTTCGTGCCCTCGGCGCTGTCGGTGCGGACCTGATGCGTGACGACCCCCAGGGCTGGAAGGGGCGGCTGCTCGAGCTGACGAGTGTCAACTGGCTGAAGTCGAACAAGGAGTGGGAGAACATCTGCATCATCGCCAACTCCGTTGTGTCTAACCGGCAGGCCCGGCTAGCAACTAAGGCGTATCTGAAGCGCCACCTTGGCCTCAAGCTAAACGAGGCGGAGGAGCGTTCACTGGCGATAGCAGCGCCGCCGCAGCTCGAAGTAGCTTAGGTAGTAGAATCACTCAAAGAGGAAACGGGTGGGCGAAAGCTCACCCGTTTTTTTTCTTTCCTCACGCTGCTGTCAGCACGCGTGACCGCAGTCGCTCTTAGCTGCCAGACAACCCGTACCGTTGCGCTGCCGTTCGCAGCCCGTCACTGCCGGCGTGCCAGTGGAGTTGCGCCTGCGCGCCGCCACTCTGGGTCTTCGATTCGAGCGCGGCGCTGCATCACGCGTCAACTTCCCGAAGCGGCCTTTTCCATGCCGCGTAAACCCTTTCACACTGCGCTTGCCAAAAAATCAAATCATCCTGCGTCGTGGCAAGAAGATTGAGTTGACGGGCTAATGTGAAAAACCCCGGTCCGGGCTTCCCGCTCACCCCTACCGCAACTGCAGACAGCATCGGACGGCCCGCGCGAACTTCATCCTCGACGATCTCGCCGAGAATGTGACCAGTTTCCTTTCCCATGTGAGACCCTGAAAGAGGCAGCGCCATGATCACCGCGATGTCTTGATACGTGGTGAATCCATGGTACTGAGCCGCTCGGACCAGCTCCGCATGCACATGGAAATAGACGGTGCTACCGCGGTATCGGTCCTTAACAATTGTCACGTCGGAGACTCCTATGACGATCTAACAGGTCGCGTAGACGATGAGGAAATTAGGCGTCGATCGCCAGTCGGGCAAAAATCTTGGCCAAGCGCGACATCGAGGCTTCTCGGCCTCGGACAATCCGTGTGGAAAACACTACTCGGAGTACTGAGCGCTGAGCTGGTGTTATTGGGCCAACGAAGTCTCACGTCCGCGAACCCTCCAGAAGTTGGATCTTCTGCCAGATCCGCCCCGACAGCGCGCTCGCGAGCGCTTCGATCTCGTTCACTTCCCCAAGAACCGCGTCATCCTTGAACCGCTGAACCAACAGCGCTGACAACTTTCCAGTCAGCGAGAGAAGGTCGGTGCAGTAATCGAGATACCGACCAAGCGACGCCGGACTCATCGCTCCCTTCGGGCTCTCGGTTATCTCCGGCTCGGGCAGACGCCGGCCGGCGGGATCCTTTGCCAACTGATGCATGTCGATCACGTGCGCGAGACTTCGCAATTCGTGCAGCACTCCGTGCGCTCGCCTGCGCTTTAAGTTTGTCTCCAGTCGCAGCAGGAAAAGCACCGCCACGCTGACGACGGCAACGGTGTTGAGCACCGCCGCGATCGACTGCACGTCCGAGAACTTGTGGGCGCCGGTCGGCAGGTTGAGCGGAGGACTGGCCAGATACAGTACCACGATCATCGCAGTGATCAACAGCGCGGCGACGATGCGTATCGGCCAGTTCGGGGCGTTGAGATAATCCGCGCAGTCGGCCACTTCGCCGGCGACGGCGATCAATTCATCGGCGACTCTTCCCAGACCGGAATCCGGAAACTGTGCCTCGATGCGTTCGTGCAGCGCCGTTAGCGTGGCGACGATCTTTGATTCGTCGAGCTGTCGATAGTGCGAGGTCGTCATGGCTGGACTACGGAAAGCTCGCCGCAGTTCCGTTCAGGACTTCTTCCTCAACACGATCGCCGTCAGCTTTCTCGTACCCAGCTCGGTGTTCAACATCGCCAGATCCTTCGCTGACCACGCGTCGAATGCGGCAACGATGTCCGATAGCTCGCGCCCGATTGCATCCGTCCGGTCAACCTCCATCTGCGATGGACGCCCATCGTAAAAGACGACGTTGCCATAAAGGTCGGTGAGATTCTCGCGCAGCCGCTCCTCGCCCGTGATCATCCCGCCCTCCTTCGTCGCGACGATTTTCTTCCGCAGCGTGTCCACCGCAACTGACGCATCGCGCAGCCGCTGAGCGAGCGCGTCACCAGCCGGCAGCTTCTGGGCGCGATCCTCGAGGTCCGCACGCACTGCGTTCATCCGATCCACCGCCGAGCTCATGTCGCCCAGCATCGAGGCGATCCGATTGGCCAGCGCGAACTGCGCCTGCCGATCAGCCATCGTGTGCGTTTCCCTCGGATCGGCGACCAGCTCGATTGGCGTCGTGTAAACCTTGTTGTCCTTCGTCATCCTTACCGTGTACGTTCCCGGCAGCAGTCGGGGACCGTAGGCTGCACTAAAGGCTGCACTCGCCGCCGCGGGTACTCTGGGCGCCGGCAACCGCATCGACCACATCACTCTGCTCAACCCGCGCCGCTTCGCGGTCGGCACTGTGCCAACAACTTTGCCGGCGGCATCGAGCACTTCGATCTTCATGTCGCCGAAGATGTGGCGCTTCCTGAGATAGTACGTAATCACGGCAGCGTCTGACGAGTTATTTCCGACATACGCAGCGTCACCATTCGCCCAGCCTCCCTGCGCGGGAAGCTTCTGGATCGTCGGCCGAGCACGCATGAATACCACGTCCTGCGCCAGCGTCGACGGGGTCAGCGCTCTGAGCGGCGTGAGGTCGTCGATGATCCAGATGCCGCGTCCATGCGTGGCGATCACCAGATCGTTGTCGCGCGGGTGAATCGCCAGGTCGCGCACCGCAACCGCCGGAAAATCTCCACCCTTGTAGCGCGACCACTGCCCGCCACCATCGAGCGAAACCCACAATCCGAACTCCGTGCCGAGGAAGAGCAGATCGGGATTCACCAGATCCTGCCTGATGACGTGCGCGTAACCGCGTACCGGGCTGCCGGCGCCGATCAGCGGCTTCCACGTCTTTCCGTAATCGGTCGACTTGTACGCGTACGGACGCATGTCGCCAAAGGTGTGGAGATCGAACGTCGCAAAGACGGTTCCCGCATCGAAATGACCGGCGTCCACGTACGACACCCACGCCGACTTCGGCAGCCCGGCAACGTTGCCGACGACATTCGTCCACTGTTTCCCGCCGTCACGCGTGACCTGCAGATTACCGTCGTCGGTCCCCACCCAGATCACGTTCGGATCTTTCGGCGACTCGGCGATCGCATAGATGGTGGTGTGCATCTCCGCGGCGGAATTATCGACCGTCACACCGCCCGACTGCTCCTGCAACTGCTTGGCTGGATCGTTGGTGGTGAGATCGGGCGAGATGCGATCCCAGGTCTGACCGAAGTCACGCGTGCGGAAGAGATACTGCGCGCCGATGTACACCGTACCGTTGCGCGTCGGACTGACATGAATCGGAGTGTTCCAGTTGAAGCGCAGCTTCTTTTCCTGGTAACGCGGCAACGGCTTGATCCAGCGCGACTCGTGGGTCTTCCGGTTCACGCGACCGATCTCGCCGCCCTGAGACTCGGCGTAGAGATAATTGGGATCGGTTGGATCGACGAACATCCAGAACCCGTCGCCGCCGTACATGTTCTCCCAGCGGCTGCTGGTGATGCCGCCAGGATACTCGGAGTCGCCGACCCACGAGCTGTTGTCCTGCAGTCCGCCATAGACGTGATATGGTCGATCGTTGTCGAGGCTCACGTGATAGAACTGCGAGATCGGCAAATTGTCGGCCTTCCACCACTTGTTGCCTCCGTCGAACGAATACCACAAACCGCCGTCGTCGCCGGTGATGATGCGATCGGTGCTGGTGGGATCGATCCACAGATCGTGGAAGTCGCCGTGCGCGCCGTTCGAAATGCCGCTGAAGCTCTGACCACCGTCGTTGCTGACGATGAGCGGACCGTCGGGCTTGAAGATGCGGTTCTCATTCTTCGGGTCGACGATGAGATTCGCGAAGTAGAACGGACGCCAGATCATGGCCTGGCTGCGATCGCGCTGCTCCCAGGTCCTGCCGCCATCGCTCGAGCGATAGAGCGCGTTCTTCGGCGGCGCGGCCTCGATGAATGCGTAGACGACGTCCGGGTTCGATGGCGCGACCGTGACCGCGACACGTCCCCACGGTTTCGCGGGCAGGCCTTTCGCCGTCGATTCGTTCAGATCGCTCCACGTCGCGCCGCCGTCCGTGCTCTTGAACAATCCGCTCGCACTCGGCGCGGTCTCACCATCGCCACCCGAGCGGAACGTCCATCCCTTGCGTCGGAAATCCCACATGCCGGCGTAAATGGTTTTCGGATTCCTGGAATCCATCGACATCATCGAGCAGCCGGTCGACGCGTTTGCTCCTTTCAGAATCTTCGTCCAGGTCTGGCCGCCGTCTGTCGTCTTGTAAACGCCGCGCTCTTCGCTGTCGCTCCACAGTTTGCCGGGCACGCAGGCATACGCAGTGTTCGGAGCAGATGGGTCGATCAGGATCTTGGCGATGTGCTCCGAGTCCTTGAGACCAACGTTTGTCCAGTTGTCGCCGCCGTCGGTTGATTTGTAGATGCCGTCTCCGATCGAGACGCTGTTGCGCATCCACGATTCGCCGGTACCGACCCAGATGACTTTTGAATTGGTCGGATCGATCGCGATCGCCCCGATGGATTGCACCGGCTCCTTGTCGAAGACCGGTTTATAGGTCGTCCCGGCGTTCTCGGATTTCCAGACACCACCGCTCGCTGCGCCAACGTAAATGGTGAGCCGATTGCCTTCGTGCACTGCGGCGAGCGCCGAGACGCGACCACTCATTGCGGCCGACCCGATATTCCTCGCGCCGAGCCCGGAGATAGTTTCCGAATCAACTTTCGCTGCAGCCGCGTTCGATGCGCCCTGAGCGAATGCGATCGACGTTGCAACCGGGAGCACCAACACCCCGAGACGAAATGCGCGAGTGCGAATCATCAGAGTGACCCTCCCATCCCGCGTCCCGCGCCCTTCGGCCTATAGTACCGCGTGCTGTCTATCGGCACGTTGAACTCGATCTTGTCGAAAGTCACCTTCTGCGATCCTGAGCTGCCTTTCTGTCTGGATTCGATCGAGAAGGGTAAGTACCAGCCGCCCACCTGCTTGTAATCGCCGAGGGTCGTTTCAGATTCCTGCGGAGTTCCGCGAATGATTCGCTTCGTCTCGTACTTGATCGGTACGTAGGAATCGGCGTCCATGTAGTAGGTGCGAGTGTCGCCATTCTTGAGGGTGACCTTGAGTTTGTAGACGTCGGTGCCCTCGATCTGGTCCATGCCGACGAATTCGACCTTGTTGCCTTTCTGCCTGTAGTTGATGAGAGGCTCGTCGAAGTCGGCGTCCTCGATGATGCCGCGCAGCTCTTCTTCGCTCAGCGACTCAGCGTCTTTCTTGCCCTGGAACGGATCGATCTTCCAGCCGTTGGCGCCGTCGTACGCGTTCACGCCGGTCATTCCCTGCACGGAAAATTCTTCGCGCACGAAGTTCGGCCGGCTGTTCTCCTGGACCACGGTTGCCTCGAACCCATCGTCAGTGGAGAACTTGCCAACTCGTCGCAGCGTACGGATCGCCGCGATCTTGTCGGTCCCGCCGGCCGTCTTGATGTAGCGGGCGATTATCTCGTCGGCGGTAAGCGGCGACTGAGCGCCGAGTGTAGACGCGCCGAGCGCGAACGCGGCGAGGGCCAAAAGAGCGTGACGCATTTCTTTCCTCCGTAAAGAGCGATCGCAGACGTGAACTGCGCAGGAGATTGTGTGCGCTGCAAAAAGCGTTTGTCAACCAGGGGGCGCGTAGCGACAAGGAAGGCACCCTCCCGGGATGCCGGAGCGGCGGGCCACTAGATTCCTTCTGGGTGCGGCCTATAAACGAAATCAGTCACACCACGCCCCTCGGGACGTGGTCGCTCAGCCGCGCGCAGCCCGACGCTGACCTCGCGGGCGTTGTCAGCGAATTCTGGGAAGTCAAAGGCAGGCTCTCACCTTTCCGCGAAGCCCTGCTGCCCAACGGATTCACTGAAATCATGTTCAATCTGGGACCGCCACACCGGGTTTTCGAAGGATCGAGCACGGGCGTCTGGGCGCGAAGCTGGTTCTCTGGGCTGCAGGAGCGCTCGATCTTCATCGAATCGCTGGAAGGCACTCACCTGGTCTCCATTCGCCTTCACCCGCTTGGCGCGACGCGATTGCTCGGCGACGCCGCCGCGCGCGCGGCGAATTCGATCGTCGATCTCGAGACCTTCATCGGCGCCGATGCGCGTGATCTCCGCGATCGATTGATGTTCGCGGATTGCGCTGCGGGTCGCTTTTCGATTCTCGAGGAATTCGTTGACGGAGCGGCCCTCCTCGATGTTCCAGAGTTCGTGCGGGAAGCAGTCGCGCGCATAGAAGGGACCCACGGCTGCCTCCGCGTCGCCGATCTCCATCGCGACCTGGACGTCAGCAGAAAGCACCTCGCCGTCTCCTTCACTCGCTACGTCGGCGTCTCGGCGAAGTCGTACGCTCAAATCCAGCGCTTTCTGTGGGCGCTCGAGCAGCTTCGCCAGGCGACGGAGGTCAACTGGTCGCGCCTCGCCGCCGAGGCGGGATACTCGGATCAATCACATCTGGTGCGAGACTTTCGCCGCGTTGGAGCCGCGAGTCCGACCGAATATCTGAGAAAGTTCGCGCCCGATCGTGACGCGCTGCTCCACGCCGCCGAGTAACAAATCGTCAAGACGCAGGTAACGCAGGGCGCGATCATTCCGCATCATCATCGACCGGAAACCATGACACGCATATCAGCGCGCCTGCTTGCGATCATCACCATCACCGTCGCGAGCGGCGGCACCCCGCGAACGTCGACGACGCAGACGTCGACCAGCCCGTCGCCCGCCGTCTCCCCGCTCGCGCCGCTGGCGTATCTGGCGGGGAGCTGCTGGAAAGGAACTTTTGCCGGCCGCAACGTCACCGACGAACACTGCTTCGAGTGGATCTACAACGGCCGCTTCCTGCGCGACCATCATATAGTAGTGGGCGATTCAGTCCCCTATGAGGGTGAGACGACGTACACCTGGGATCCCGGCCAGAAGCAGATCGTCTACTGGTACATCGCGTTGCCAGGCTTCTACAGCCATGGCAGCGTCGAGTCGAACGGCGACGCACTGCTATTCCACGACAATCTGCGCATCGAAGATGCGCGTGAGCTGCGTACGACCTGGCGTCGATCGGGGGCGGACACTTACACAGTGTACGTCGAAGATGTCACCGGCGGTAAAGCCAGGCAGCTGTGGTCGATGGTGATGCGACGCTCCCGTCCTGCGCGCTGAACGCGCCCCCTTCGCGCTCGGGCTTGACGGCAGTCTTCCTTATTCACCCGGTTGACGCGCCCGGAAATATCTCTTACTACTCGGCTCCCCCCCGGGAGAGAGATCACGTGCACCATCAACTCATGATCCGCGTCCGACTTCTCGTCGTAGCCGGTCTGATAACATCTTCCGCGCTTGTCGCGCAGGAGGTACCGCGCGCGGTCTATATCGACCCTCCGCGCGACAGTGCACACCCCGCGCGGATGGAGGTGCTCCACATTCCATCGGGCGGCGTAAAGATCAACGGCGTCGCCTACCTCGCCGCGGGCGCCGGCGTGCATCCAACGTTCGTATTCTTTCACGGACTTCCGGGCAACGAGAAAAGCCTCGACATCGCCCAGGCGGTGCGACGCGACGGGTGGAACGCGATCACCGTCAACTATCGCGGATCGTGGGGAAGTCCGGGCGCATTCCGGTTCGCCAATAATCTCGAGGACGCGGACGCCGTGCTCGCTTTCGTGCGTGATTCCGCCAACGCGCGCCGGCTCGGCATCGATACCACTCGCATCGTCATCGCCGGACACAGCATGGGTGGTTGGGTCACCGCACTCACCGCCGCGCACGACCGCCGAATACTCGGCGCGATTCTCATCTCGATGGCTGACATGAGCAGAATCGCGTCGATGTCGCGCGAAAAGGCGGTCGCGAACATGGCTGACGACATGGAATCACTCGCGGGCGTGACCGCCGAGAGCATGGCCGACGAGGTGATTTCGAACGGTGCGCAGTGGCGCGTTGCTGACAGAGTGCCGGAGCTCGCGCGAGTTCGGTTGCTGGTGATTACGTCGAACGATGGCCTCGCGCCGCAATCGGACTCGCTCGTCAACGCCATGCGCGCGAAAGGCGACAGGTCGGTCACGAGTATTCATTACGTGACCGACCATTCCTACTCGGACAAGCGAATCGCGCTCGAGAGCTCCATCATAAGATGGTTGGATCGCCTGCCACGACGGTAACGAAGACTCGCCGCTACTGTTTTTTTGCGACTGCCAGTCGCGCGCGTCTCCGGGCGTTGACGTTGGTGAAATCGGCCAGGTTCACAGCGTAGTCGGAGTTGATACGATTGTACCACTTCGCAGCTTCGTCGGCGTGGCCGAGCGCAGCGTGCGCTTCAGCGATGCGATCGGCAACGATGGGCTCAGTGCCCGCCGCCATCAAGACTGTTAGTGCGTCGGCGGGTTTGCCCTGCTGCGTGAGCAGGTAACCCTCGAGCGCAGCCACGCGCGAGGGTGGTGCGCCAGGTGACGCTTTCAGTTTCGCCAATTCAGCCTGCGCAGGCGCCCAGTGTTTCAACAAGCCGTGCGCTACGCCGGCGAAGTAGTGAACATTCCAGGGAGCCGTCGGCGCGGTGCTCATAGCGGTTTGCACGAACTGATGGGCGAGGTCAGAGTGTCCGAGGGCGGCGTGCGTAGCGGCCATCTGCGAATAGATAGTTGCCGCCTGACTGACATCACCGGCTGCTTTTGCTTCGGCCGCGGCCGCATCGAGTGCTTTGAGCAGCGCGTCGCTCGACGTTCCCTGCATCGCGTACGTTCCGGCGATCTGCCGCAGGTAGCCGACTTTCTGGGCCGGATACCAGGCATTTGCAATTGCCTGATTCAGGTATGCCCGCGCCTGATCGTAGTTGCCCTGAAGTGATTCGACTTCAGCGAGTCCGGCATATGCGTCGGGGAATTTGGGCGTTAGTGACGCCGCCGCTTTATAGTGAGCAGTGGCACCAGCGAAGTCGCCCTTGAATTGCAAAATCTCTGCGTAAGTGTCGTGCGGATTGGGCGCGTTCGGGTTTAGCTCAACCTGCCGTTTTGCAGCAGCTATCGCCGCATCCTTGTTGTCGGCGAACCATTCAGTGTAGGCGAGACCGTTATAGACGAGTGGGTAATCGGGAAACCGCGCAGCGAGAGCTCGATAGAAGGCGACGTCGCCGTTAAAGGGAGTGCCGGGCGTCGAAATAGCTATTAGCCGATCATTGGGCATTAACTGCGCGGCGGACGTAAAGAGCATTTTCGCGCTGTCTGCCTGTCCCAGCGCAACAGCCCGATAGGCGCGGGTAAGCATCACCTCATTCGAGCTGCCGTGCGCAGTGGCGTCGCTCATGCCCCGGCTAAGTTCCTGCGCGCGCTCGGAGTCTGACAGCTGTCCGGTTCCCGCCCACATCACGCGGGCCAGGCCGAAATTCGGATCCGCATCGAGCGCCATCTTGAAGTGAGCATTTGCGCTCTCGAATGAGGCATTCTGGTAGTCGTTCATTCCAGCGCGGAAATGCGCAACCGCCTGTTGATTGGAAGTGCCGAGTTTGAAGGTGGTGTCCGATTGTGCTCGGAGTCGTGGCGGCGAGAGTGTGAGAATTGCACCAACCACGAGCAATGAGATGAAACGTGTACGCATCGTTCCTCCGGGGTGGAGTAGGAGGAGGGTGACTGCTGAACAGGTCTGGAGATTTAAATACATGCGCTTTTTTGACCGCGCAAGCGTGCTGACAATCGTTGATTGGTCGACCAATATCCCAGGACACTCGTCGGTGCATTGGTCGGCGCAGTCACGCGCTGGAACGGTGACGCCGCAGTTCATGTTCACTTCGATTCTCTGCTGTGCCGAGTGGACAAACAGAATGCCGGGGGTGTAGCGTATGGCCATGGCGATCAGCGTCCCGCTGTACACCGTCGAGGATCTCGACCACTTCCCGGACGACGGCAACCGTTACGAGCTGTTGGACGGGGTACTCCTCGTGACTCCGCAGGCTGCCGCAGTGCATCAGGTGGTAGCCAGCCGGATCCAAGTGAAACTCGCTAACTCGCTTCAAGGCCTCGCTCATGTCGTTGGACCTGGCGCCGTCGTGCGTATGCCGAGGACTCAGCTGCAGCCCGACATCCTAGTCTACCCCGCACGCTTCAGCCCAATGACGGATTGGCGCAAGATCACCGAGCATTGGCTGGCGGTCGAGATTCTCAGTCGATCGTCGCGTGTCTATGACCGCGAGTTCAAGCGCGACGCGTACTTCGCCCTCGGCGTTCAGCAGGTTTGGCTCGTCGACTGGCGTGAGGAAGCTGTCGAAGTCTGCATTTCCAAAGGCAAGAGCCTGATGACCCGTGATACCATTCGCTGGCGCGCCCCGGATGCGGAGGTCGTCATCGATCTGCGCGACATCTTCGCGGGACTGGCGTCGCTCTAGTCGATCGGCTCGCTGGCCGCGATTATCGTCCTCGCGATCGCTCCAACCCGAGCGAAGAATCTTGCGCTATTTCTTCGCTGCTTGCACTTCCTGGATAACGGACTGCAGGTAGCGGATTCGCTCCGGGTCGGTTGCAGCTTTCAACAGCGCGTTGAGCGCCGCGAGATGTGCGGTCTTCCGAGCGGCACTGGCAGCGACCTCGATATCGGGTGTGATCCCGGTTCCTTCCCAGTTCGTACCGGAGATAGGACTGACCGCGCGCCCGGTCGGCACGAACATGCGGAAGTGATCGGTCAGTCGTACGTAACCCCCCGGATTCGCGGCGCCTGCTGTGACCTCTCCGACGAGCGTCGCGCGCTTCAATAGATGTAGATCGTAGGCGAACGCCTCCGCCGCGGAGATCGTTCCGGCGTTGCTCGTCAACACGTACACGTTTTTGCCGACGTACTTCAACGAATCAGGCACGACGACGGCGAACGACTTGTCGATCCTGCGCGTCTTCCGCCAGTAAATGCCGGATAATTCCGTTGGCTTGTCGACGAGGTAGCCGATCAGCAGCGCGACCATCTCGGGGCGCCCGCCGTCGTTGTCACTGACGTCGATGATCAGCGCATCAGTGTTGTGCAGGAAGGCCATGGCGGCGGCTGCTGTGCTCTCTCCGAACTGAGGTTTATCGAAATAACTCAGGGCGAGATATCCGACGTTGCCGGGCAGTCGATCGGCGTTGCGAAATCCGAAGTTTATGAATGCCGATTCCCTTCGTTCGCTCTCCAGCGACTGCGCGTCAGTCATCGCCTGCGATGGACCTTGCTCGGCGAGTATCCTGGCAGTCCACTCTACAACAATGTGTTTGTCGTGACTTATTGCGCGGAGCTGTGAGGTGAGCAGGGAAGCGAACGCATTCGCGCTCGTGATGCTCGCGTATTCGCCGGATGTCAGTCTCGCGCGCAGATCCCGGTGCGTCGCCGCTGCGACGTTGGGAAAGACGTAGCGATTTTCGAGCTGATCGACCACGGCGCGGATGACGGAGTCGCGGGTACTCGCGTCGATCGTCGCATCACTCTGTGCGGCGGTCGTCGAAAGTGGAACTGTCAGGACGGCCGCCGCAATCAAACCCCGTTTGATGCACTTCGAGTTCAGCACGCCGTCAAACGTGCGACGTGCGCGCAACCGACCACAAGGTCTGAAGGACCGTGTTCACCTCGCCTTTACAATAAGGTCCGCGGTGCGGGATCGAAGCGGGTCAAAGTGATATCGTCACCGACGCGCCGTCGCTCGATATTCCAGCATCGAAGGCATCACGATTCGCTGCTCGATCGAGCGTATCTCCTGGCTGGTCCGCACGGTGTGATCTCGCCACCACAATTCCGCCAGCTCGGAAGACCAGGCCTGACTGCCCGCGCACGCTGCCAGATCGCGCGCGAGTGCAGCCGCCGACTGCGGCCTGTCGTTGGGATTCTTTTCGAGACAGCGGAGCACCACCGCCTCGAGAGCGGAAGGAATCGGCTGCGGCGCGCAGCTTGACGGCGGAGGCGGAGCGCTGTGCAGATGACGCGCCATTATCTGGAGCGCCGTCGGAGCGGGAAACGGTGCCTGTCCGGTAAGAAGCCAATACGCGACGCAGCCGAGTGCGTAGAGATCCGTGCGCGCATCGACTGATCCGCCCGGCTCGATCTGCTCCGGCGCCATATACGCCGGCGTTCCCACGAGTTGCTGCTGACTGCTGGCATTTGCATCCGCTGCGGGCGCGTCACGATCGGACTTCACCAGGCCGAAGTCGAGCACCTTCACGAAATCGTGGATGCGTCCATAGCGGCAGACATAGATGTTGGCCGGCTTCACATCGCGATGAATGAGTCCCTCAGCGTGCGCTTCAGCCAGCGAGTCGCACACCTGGCAGAGGAGATACACCACTCTGGGCCATGGGAGTGGTCCGAACTGCCGGACGAAGGTGTCGAGGTTGCATCCATCGAGCAGCTCCATGACGTAATAGAATATTCCCGCGTCGGTGACGCCGAAGTCATATAGCTGGATGGTGTGTTGCGAGCGCAACTGCGCGGTGGCCTGCGCCTCGCGCTCGAAGCGGCGCACGGTCATGCGGCGTTCCTCGGGGTCGGGACCTCCCAGTTTTTCGGGCCGAATCAGCTTGATCGCCGCCGCTCGCGCAAGCAGATGATGCTCGGCGCGCCATACTTCACCCATTCCTCCCTTGCCGAGAGAACCGACCAGCCGATAGCTGCCGAACTCGCGGACCTTGCGTACCAGCTTGTCCTGCAGGAAATGCCGGCGCGCCAGCAATTCGATGAAGTAGGCGGCGAACATCCCGATCACGCTGGCACTCGCCCACATGAAAAGGCTGATGAGCAGTATCGGCCACGGCGTATGACGCACCACGAGCTCGGCCACGAAGTACACCGCAACGAGGGTCCAACTTACGATTGTGGCGACGGCGAAGCGGAGCTTCAGAAACACGTAGTTGTACATCAGTACGAGGATCAGGCCCGGCTCGTAGTAGTGAAAGTCGGGCGGCGCGATCAGCACGAGCCAGAGGATGCCCGTCCCCGCCGCGACGATAACGGTCGAGAGTATCCACTCGATGTATCGAACCGCGCCCGGAAGAAACGTGGCAGCCGCGGCCAAGAACAAAACGGGACAGATGAATCCGAATCGGATTGCCCACAGCTGGTTCCGTATCGACGGCAGGACGATGGCGTCGAGGATCCCGAACACCGCTACCAGCAGAATGCCCATCGCGACCGCGAACCGAGTGTGATGCAGACTCTCGAGTTGATACTGCTCTTTGAACGCCGTCTCGAGCTCCGGGCTGGCGAACTTCAGGGTGATGGGATGTGTGCGCGCTGATGCCGGATCGGCCGCGGCGTCAAGGATCGCAGGATCGAGTCTGCGCGAGTCCTGAGCGGGTGTGGCTGCCACTCCAAAAAGTATGACGATGTCAAAGACGGTCCGCCATGCGAATCGGTCGGCGGCGCGTCCGACAAGCCCGCGACAAGGCTGGCGCCGCCGATCTCGCTTTACTATGGTAGTGTCGACGTCAGCACCGCCGGATATCAAAAGGACGCCGCCCGTTATCTACCCTCACTTGCCATGGCGAATCCGAGAGACAGCAAGACGATCCGTTTGGTAGTCATCGTAGTCCTGGCTCTGATCGTGGCCTACCTACTTTATTCGGTGTCGTAGACCATGCCGCTGCCAAAGTTCAAGCCCGTCGCGAACGCGTCGGAAGGCACCAAGAAGATCATCAAGCCGATTCTGATCGGCCTGCTCACCATTCTCGCGGCGGCGTTCGGTCTCGAGGTCACCAACAACGACTGGGATCTCGGAAGCATCTTCAAAGGATCTTCGCCTTCCGACGCCAAGATCGTGCGCGACAAGAACGGCAACATTACCCGCAATGCGAACGGCCAGATCATCACGCGAAAGATGCGCGACAAGAATGGCAACGTCGTCCCCGACGGCACCGCGGGAGCGAAGTACACCGACGAATACAACTGTGCCGACTTCTCGACCCAGCCCGAGGCGCAAAGGTTTTTCGACAAAGCCGGTGGCGTCAGCAAGGACACCAACAGGCTGGACGGCGACAAGGACGGAGTGGCCTGCGAGGATCTGCCGAAAGGCGCGAAGCGATAGAGCTGCGGTGAGGCTGCCCCGCCCCTACAAAGAAACCCTTGCCTGACCGGCGGGGCGGGATACTTTGGACAATCCTGGGCCGAAACCCGCCCCGTTCCGGGAGGATTCATGTCCCTGCGGCTTTCCAGTGCGGAGATTGTCGCGATCGAGCGCGCAATCACCGTCCTCCTCGCTCCGTTCAGCTACGAGGACTTCGAGTCGTGGCGCCGGGATTCGGCGCACGCTGTCGCTGAGTGTGTAGGCGCTGACGCTTCGTCCTTCGAAATCTGTCTGCCGGGGCTACCATTGATTGCGGCAGAACCTGACGTAATGCGTGCACTGAAAGCTGTAGATCCGCCACCGGACTGGGTTGTGGAAGCGTTGACTGTGCGCCGTCGACAGCTCGGACTGACTGTGACGGACTGGGAGGAATTATTCGACGCGAATCAGATCAAGCGCACGTATTTCTACAACGAGATCGTGCGTCCGCAGGGCTTATTGGCCCCGATTACCATGCTCAAAGGGCTGCAGGAGAGTCCGATCCCCGCGGCGCTTAGCATGTATTTCAGCGATGAGCGTTCGGCAGGCCGACACGTTGCGCGCCGGAAAGAGTTGCTGCGATTGGTCTACCCGGCTTATTGCGCAGGACTGAAGGTGTATTTGACTTTTCGCAACAATGCGGAGGCGCTGAGATCCCTCGCTGAGCACGCAGCGATTGGCGTCATGACGTTCGACTCAGAGCGCCGCCTGGCAAGCGAGAACGAATCCTTCCAACGTTTAATGTCCGCCGATCCTGACAGGGGTCGCGTGCGCAATGAGATCGCGCGAAGGGTGCGCGCATTTTTACAGCTATCGCCGAATAACGGCAACGCACCCCCTCTACCGGCGCAATCCGATTTCAAGACTGCGGCAGGTCACTATCGTATTCTGACGACGCTTCTCGACAAGCCGTCGCCGACTCAGCGAGGCTGTGTGATTGCGCTCGTTGAGCGTATCGGGCCTGCCCTGCGTGATGTAACCGAGATTGCAGGCAAATTCTCGCTCACACCACGCGAGGTAGATTGCGCGCTCCTGCTGTCTCACGGGCTTTCGAGCCGGGACATGGCGCAGCGATTGGGGATCTCGATCAACACCGCTCGTCGGCACGTCGAACGCATTTTCCTCAAGCTCGACGTGCACAACCGTCTCGCCGCTGTCGCGAAGCTCACGGCTGTCTCACTTCTCTGGCTCGTCACCGATTTGTCTGATCTGGTTACCACGAGCGCGCTTGGCTGATTGGCGTTCATACTTCCACGCAATGGAAATACTAAAACCCCGACGCGCGAAGCGTCGGGGTTTTGTTTGGCGTCGTCAGAAGCAGTGGAGTGAGTCGTTTTCACGTCAACGCCTGACATGCGAGGATAAAGCGTGCGGGCACTTCCTTGCCCGCGAGCAATACAACCTCGCCAGTGGTCAGATTCAGCTTGAAAACGCCGATTACCAGGCCGCCCACGCGACCGATGGATGCCACCATCAAGTCGCCATTTTCGATCCAAAACAAATCAGGACCGACTTCCCGCCACACATAGGACTCACCAGCGGAGTTTGTGAAAATGAAGGCGATGTGGGTGACATCCAACACGACGTGTCGGTTGCCATCCTGAGTGAAGACCCGCTCTTGTACCCAGCCGGTGACATGACGCGTTAGGTCAGTGCCGTCCGGACATGACACCGCGTCCGTGAAGTCAACGGGGATGATCACTTTGTTGCCGCTCCCGTCGGCGGGCACTACCGCGAACGACGCGCGCGCAGCGGTCAGTGGTGCGGTGGAGTCAGCACTGCTGCACCCGAGTGCGATACAGAGCGCCCCTATTGCCAATGCGGTGAGGAGATGTCTCGTCATCATGCCTCCTGGGAAAGGTTGTCTAGCTTGCCTCAGCGCGCGGGCGAAAGAATGACCCCGTGAACTGCAGCTTTGAACTCGTTCGGATTGCAGTCGGATGGCGAAGGAATTATCGGCGCCGTCGTGAATTTCATCGTCAGTCCCTGAAGATCCCCGGTGCCCCGGCCAACGCCGCTGGTGGTACCGTCGGGAATTCTGAATTGCTGCTTTATCTCCCACGTGCCATTCACGGCGTCCGGCTTTATGGAGTTGTCGAGGCTCACGACGAGACCGTGGGGATCTATGACCGCTCTGCCTGTGTTAGTCTCGTAGCCGTCAATCAATGCGTTGCCGGTTACCCACTTATTCAGGTTCGAGACTCGGAAATGAATAGTGGCACCAGATACTTTGAAGTCCGTCACCGGACCCGGCTCGCAGAAGTTGATAAACCCGTTGAATTCGGTGGTGGAAGCCGCCGTTACTGCTGCGGATGCTCTGAGCACCACTCCGGGTGCGATGGGCTTCAGCGGCGACGAGTCGCTGCATCCGGCAACGATCCAGGACAGCGGCATCAACGCCGCAATGAGGGGGATTCTTATCATCTTACCTCCATCAATGCTGACTGTCGCTAAAAAAAGCAGGACGTGCATCGCGGACGTCCTGCGCGTACTCCATCATTTTATCTGCGCCAGGCGCACGCGCTCACGCACGTCTGATGGAACGAAGATCACGAAATTGGGCGACGACATAGCCTGGTCTCTCAACCGTACCGCAGCGGTGCGGTTGCCGGACTGAAGCTCACACTCCGCGGCTGCGAGACGCATCTGTGGCGACACAGTGTCGGCCGCCTGCGTCAGTTCGGTGCGGGCGCGCGCACATTGCCTGGCAGCAACCAACGCCAGGCCGCGCACTCGATGCGACACGGGCCCAGTCCACTCCACACTGGTGATTTTCGCGAGCCGGTCGCTGTACGCGGGCACCGAGTCTAGCTGACCGGCGTATAGGTAGTCGAAAGCGTAGTTCGCGTTGAGCACCGCCGAGTCCTGAGCGGTTTGCGGACGAATTCGCCCGAGGTAAGACCGCATCCCACTCACGTCGCCGGAGAGCGCGCTTCCTTGCGCGAGGGCGTAATCGAGCGGAAACGGATTCTGAATGCCGCCGACAGTCTCCCGCTTCTCGCGCGCTTGCTGGAGTAGTTGCATTGCTCGGCGATTGTCGCCTGTCGCGAAGTAGGTTCCCGCGAGCGCCGACATGTAAAACGCACTGTCGTCAGCGTCCGCTGCGCGCGAGAGGGCCTGCGTTGCCACCGCGCGGGCGTCGTTGTATCTCCCCCGAACCATGTACAGCTCGGCGAGTGCACCGGCTGGATCCCAACCGTAATCAGGATGCGCAGCCAGTCCCATTCCTTTACGGAGTTGTGTCTCCGCCTCGTCATAGCGATTGAGCTGCCACAACAGCCCGCCGTACGCGCCAAATGCTACAGAGGGCCGGGTCGCAATTCGTGTGTATTCCTCTGCCGCGCGCAACGCGCCGGAAGTATCTCCGGCAGCGAGATCAAGAAAAGCGATCGGTAACGCAACCGGTGTATAGCTCGGGAAACGGCCGCGCCACACCCGCGCCGAGTCGAGCGCTTTTTTCGCGTCATCGACATTGCTCTGCGAAGACCACAGATACTCCGTGGCTATCGATGGTTCGTTTGGCATCAGCTGCATCGCCGCTGCCAGTGTCGCTCTTGTCCGCGCCGCGTTACCCGGGATTGATTTCTCGCGCCAGAAGAGCGCGAACAGCCCCTCCTCCGTTGATTGCCGGGCGGCATCGGCAACGGCGCGGTCGCGATCAGCCGGATGCTCCCGGGCCTGGACTTCTCCCATCGACAGCAAGTGCGCAAGCGCAAAGTTGTTGTCGAGGGCATACGCGCGCGCGAAATGCCGCGTTGCACTCCCGTATGTGCCGGTCTGCCACTCTTCCATTCCCTTCCAGAATTCTGCCTTCGCCTCGGCGGAGTTGGTGGTGAGCACCAGCCGGCCTGTGGTGCTACTTGCCGGCTGCGGGGTCTGAGAGGGAAGGGAGTGCGCCCAGACCAGTACGAGTGTGAGGGCGACGGCAAAGGTGAGCTTTCTCATGCGACCTCCGAAGCGCGAAAATTCGGGAATCGACCCGACAGTGTTGTCGAGAACGGCAGCCCAGTTTAAGGCCTGCGTTGATCCGCGCATGGGGCATTTGCACTACGCCATCCGTTGTGAGTGTGCCTTACCGACAGCGCTCGGGAGTGCTTCGATCTCGTTCACTTTCCCCCAGTACCGCGTCAACCGAAGCTCTCCCCGCCCCAACGGTCAGTCTGTACTTTCTCTCATAGCAGGCGAATCGCGGAGGCGGTTATGAGAGCTGCACTCACCGCGGGTTGTTTGATCGCGCTCGTTTCACAGCCATGCCTGACCCAGCCTGGCTGCCCCTCACCGTCAGGGCGCCTGGTACGAGTAGATCCGAATACGCGGCTTCACGTTATCGAGTGGGGCGGGCACGGAGAGACGATTCTTTTCCTGGCGGGTCTCGCCAGTTCTGCCCACGCTTTTGACGACTTTGCGCGACTGTTTGTCGATCGCTTCAGAGTCGTCGGCATAACTCGTCGCGGGATTCCGCCTTCCGATTCGTCAACGACTGGTTACGGCCCTGCGCAGCTCACTGCGGACATTGTTGCCGTTATGGATTCGCTGCACATTGATCGCGCCCACATCGCTGGCTGGTCCTTTGGCGGAGAAGAGGCTGTACTGCTCGCAGTCAACCAGCCCCGCCGCGTTCGAAGCGTCGTGCTGCTCGACTCGTATGACAATTCGAAGGAGGCTGCCACATTCGCGGAAGTAGCGAAGCTCGAGTACCCTGCGGATGCGTGGACCTCGCTCGATTCCGTTTCGCCTCTTGCAGTCCTCTGGAAGCAACAGCGATCAGGTTCAAAGCGGCCGCTCAGTCACATCTGCACGGTGTACGCGTTTGGAGCCGACGGCCGGTTGACGGGATTTGCGGCGAACAGACGTACACTCGACGCGATGACGGCGAGTTTGCCACGACATCCATATTCGTCGGTGAGACAGCCTGTGCTCGCATTTTTTCGTGTTTCCCGCGAGGTCGGCGATGACTATTGGAATTACTCGACGCTCGATAGCGCGAACAGAACTCTCGCGCTAAACGCGTTTCGTCGTGAATCGGTGGTATACGCCAGAGCGCGGAATCGCGCACGCGCCGAGCTGCCGAACGCGACCATCATTGAGCTCCCCGGCTCATCACACGGGGTGTTCGTGGACCGTCCTGAGATAGTTGCTTCTGAGATGTTTGCCTTCTTTGAGCGCTTGAGGAAGCACCCACCATCGCGGTCCCGCAGGCAAGAAGATTAAAAGCACACGGCTGGCATTGTACTAGCCCATCCAAAGTAGAGCGATCAATCTTCGCATTCGACCACCATCGGTCGTGCTAAGCGACGAGCACCGCGCGATAACGGACCTGGTTCTTTCTCAAACGATCGATCGCGGTGTTGACGTCCGACATCGCGTGTCGCTCGATCAGCGGTCGCACATCCTTCTTTGCCGCGGTGTGCAGCATCGCCTGGATTTCCCTGATGCTGCCTGTATTGCTCCCCACTACACTCTTGTTGCCGGCAAGGAGAGGGAACGCCTGGAACTGCACGGCGTTCGCCGGGATGCCGACAATGCACATTTTGCCTCGTGGACGAAGCAGCCCGATGAGAGTGTCCCATGGCAAATCGTTGGGCGTCGTCGTAAGCAGAAAGTCGATACTTCCGGCGCGAGCTGTCATCGCATCCGGATCGGTCATTAAGGCGAAATCGGTCGCTCCCATCTCTCGGCACTCCGCTTCCTTCGTTGCAGACGTGGAGAATGCAGTCACCTTGCAGCCGCGCGCGCGAGCGAACCGAATACCGAGATGGCCAAGTCCTCCGACGCTCACAACTCCGACCTTCGTGCCATCCCTGACGTCGTGCTCCTCGAGCGGCGTAAACACCGTGGCGCCGCCGCACATCAGCGGACCGGCGGTTTCGGAGCTCACTTCCTTCGGGATCTGGAAGGCGAAGCGATGATCGACTCGCAGCGTATCGGCGAAACCGCCCGGACGTCCGACGCACGTCGGTTGCCACGCAGCGCACGTATTCTCGTGTCCTTCCAGACAGGACGCGCAGGTCATGCAGGTGCCCGCCAGCCAACCCGCACCAACCCGGTCTCCCGTCTTTAACGATTTGACCGCCGATCCTACCTTTGACACTTCGCCCACCGCTTCGTGGCCCGGCGTTAAAGGGAAGGAGCTGAATCCCCAATCGTTGTCGATCAAATGAATGTCGGTGTGGCAGATGCCGCAGTGACTGACTTTGATTTCGACTTCATTGGCGCCGATCGCGCCGAACTCGAAGCTGTGCGGCTCCAATTGCTGGCCTTTGTTATAGGCGGCGTAGGCATGAACCGTCACGGGTACCTCCAAAGAGTGGGGATCACCGAATGTCTTCGCTCAGGATCGCACTGACTCCTCGAGTTCGGCCCGGTGTTTGAGCCAGAGTCCGTTCGCTTGCATCTCCGCGCGGTGGTAACCGAGAACAGTGCCGCGTGTGGCGATCGAAAAGAGCCCATCGATTACGAATATCGCGTCATACGTCGTTGGCGCGCTGGCGAGTGACTTTATCTGACGCCAGGTAGCCGCGCGCAGCTTGTCGTACTCGATGAATAGTGAATGCACGTCTACGCGTTGCCGGCGGCGGGCGTCACCGTGCGCACAGGCGGCGTCAATGAGCGCAGTAACACGCTCCTCGCGCGACGCAGAGCTCATCGCGCAATCGATGATTCTGGTGATGACGCTGACGAGATTGTTCTGACGGTCACTCTCTTCGAGATCGGACCAGGGGAGCTGGTCGGTGCTGCGGTCCCAGGCCGCCATGATCTCATCCATCTCCGCGAGGAGCAGAGGGTAGAGCTTTGCGTAGGTCGCGACTTCTTCGTCGCGTGTAGAAATGATCCGGCGGGCAACCGTAACCACCGGGTCGGCGATAACAGCGTCAAGGGATTCGCGTACGGTGCTGGACTCCACAGCGGCCGCGATCTCGGTTGGTTTCATTTCTTCCCCCTTCCTGTCGTTCGATGTTGATCGAGCAGGAGATCCGCCACGATCTGGCGGAGTTTCTGGTTCTCGTCGCGCAAGTCGCGGAATTCCCGCGATTCGATTCTGCCCACATCGTCGTGCTTGCTCCGCCAGCGGTAGAATGTTGTTTCGGTGATCCCCAGCTGCCGACATATCTGCACCGCGGGCATTCCGTCTCGCACCTGGCGGAGCGCGCCTACGATCTCGGCTTCGGTGAATCTGCTTGGTCGCATTTCCAGTTACTTCTGCGCCGACTGAGGAGAGCTAAGGGTTGATGAAGGCGCCGAGTTTACGGACGCGTTTGCCGGATCGCGGCGACGGTTTGGTGTCCGGTAAACCGAGAGACCCATGCGAACGCTGCCGTACTGTTTCCATTTCTCGTTGGCGAGCCAGTCCCACACGCCATCGATCCTGAATGCGGTGTTGGGGTTGAGCGCCAGTTTGATCCCGGTCAATGCATCCACGCCGTAGCTGTGCATGAAATTGGTCTCGGTCGAAACGCCGGCACCTGCACCGACGAGCACCGACAACGCGCCGGCCTGGAACGGAACGCCGACGAGCCTTCCCGACAGAATTCCCACGTTCACATCCTTGAGGCCCTGCGGACGACTCGCCCGCATCTCGGCCATCTCGAACTCCATCGACCAGCGCGGAACGAGATACGCGCCGACGCGGCCGCCGATTCCGTAACCGGTCTTGAGGCTCAGGTCCTGATCAAACTTGGCCACGCTCGTGAAGCCGCCAAACTCGATGGTGCCTCGCTCCTGTGCGCCGGCGGATGCGGCGATGACGAGTGCCGCGACGCCCCCGATGAATACTCTAGCTGACATGTCTTTCTCCTTTAATTCGTATGGACCGGATCGGTGTAGAGCCCGGACGGTCGTCCGGACTCTACACGACGGTGTTAAGGCAGGGTGATGTTGTTGTTGGTGCCCAGCGAGACCGCGCCGTTTCGCGCCAGCGCGCGTCCGGTGAGATTCGCGTTGTCAACCAGCGTGATGCTGGTCAGCGCGATGATGTTGCCCTGCCACTGCGAACCGGTTCCGATGGTAGCCGAGGAGCCGACCTGCCAGTAGACGTTCTTGGCTTGTGCTCCATTGATCAGGACCACGTTTCCGGCAGTCGTCAGTCCACTTCCTGCCTGGAAGACGAAGTTCGCATTGGGATCTCCGCCGCCATCCAGCGTTAGCGGACCGGTCACACCGATGCTCGTCGCCGAACAGTAGACGCCAGCTGTCTTGGTGGTCCCACCAATATTGGTGGTGCCAATGTTGTTGGCAGCGGGACACGGAAGTCCTGCCAGAGTGTTGTACGCACTGGTGAGATCGATCTGCGCCTGCGCGGCCGGACCGTCGGCCAGATGCTGCGTGCCGGTGATCACACAAGGTGGGAAGCCCGTTACTGTGCTGCCCGGGCTGATTGCGATATCGGCGTTGATCGTTCCGCCGATGACGCAAGTGAACGCCGTTCCTGCCATGATGCCGTTTGGCGCTGCCGCACCGAGATTGACTAGCGGTGGCGGTGGCGGTGGCGGGTTGGGCGCGGTGACGGTAACCGTCGCTTTGCCCGAGATCGATCCGCTGGTTGCAGTGACGGAGTTGGCGAACGTGCCGGATGTACCGCCCGCGGTGAATAATCCCGTCGCATTGGTGCTGCCTCCGCCGTTTGCCACTGACCAGACCGGCGTCAGGTTGACCACGTTGCCGCCTGCGTCTCTGCCGACTGCTACGTATTGCTGCGTCGCGCCCTGCGGCATCGTCATTGGATTCGGCGTCACGGTAATGGTCGCGAGTGGACCGGCAATCACTATGACCGTGGCGGTGCTGGAGAGAGTACCGCTTACCGCCTTAATGGTATTCGCGTAGGTCGAAAGCGCGGTACCAGCGGTGAATAGTCCCGACGGCGAGATGGTCCCGCCACCGGCGACAACCGACCACACCGGATTCACGGCAACGCTGGCGCCGGAGAAATCCTTACCGACGGCCGTGAACTGCTGCGTTCCATTGATCTGCAGCGTTTGTGGATCCGGGGAGATGGAAAGAGTCGACAGCGTGCCGGGCTCACTGAGCCCGTGAACATCGCACGCTGCCGTGTAAGTAATCGCAAAAGCCAAAGCCACTATGACTCGGGCTATGCGCGCGCGCGATTCCCGCGCCTGCGAGATATGCTTCCTGATCGAACTAACCATTTCGGTATGCTCCTGACTCGATGCAACGTGGACGCGTGGGCGCAAATGGCGTCCAGTTTCGCGGTGGAGTTCAGGTTAGCCAACGCCATATCACCCACCTATCACACCAATGGGTGAAAGAAGGAGTAGTCCTTTTGGGGGGGATGGCGTTAAGCGCGGTCAGGAAGCGCTAACGCATAGACGGACTCTATTTAGAACGATCGACGCTTAGGTGTCCTGGCGGTGAGCATAGGCAGCGATCTGCAATCGCGTGTGAAGGGCGAGTTTCTCCATGACGTTCCGAACGTGACTCTTTACCGTATGGGTGGCGATGTTGAGACTCGTCGCGATTTCCTTGTTGCTGTACCCTTCTCCGATCAGCGCGATGATTTCCTGCTCTCGCGCCGTCATGCGCACACCTTCCATGGCCACCGCCCGGCCCTTGGCGACGGCTTCTCGCGCGATTTGAGAGAACAACGTCGAGGTCATTTCGGGTGGTAGCACGTGCGCACCCTTGGCCACTGAGCGAATGGTGCTCACCAGATCGTCGAACGTTGCATCCTTGAGGATGAAGCCCGAAACGCCGGCGTTCACAAACTCCACAATGTCCTCGTGGATCGGCAGCAGATCCATGATGATGACCTTCGAGTCCGGCGACTCCTGTCTCACGGTCTCAGCGACGCGCAGACTGTCGTCGTCCCAGAGGCCCACGTCGAGCAGGATGACCTGTGGCTGCGCGTCTCTCAGCAAAGCCGGGTCACCGCTGGGCCCCGCGGCTACTACCTGGAAGTCACCTGTCTGATTGAGCATCGCCGTCATTCCTTCTCGAACGAGGCGGTTGTCCTCAATGAGCACTACCGAGATCATGCCAATAAAAGTAAGCATTGCGCCAACTGTTGGTCCCGTGAGCGAGACTCTCATGGGATCCACCGGTGGCCTGACTGGCATCCATGCAGGAGTGCGCTACAGCACTGAGCTCGTATCACTCGGCAGCAATACCCTCCTCACCATCTTGATCGGCGGCGCACCCTGCTTCACGAACGCATCGTGAAACTCTCTAAGTGAGTAGCTCGAGCCTTTCGCCTTCTGATAATCCGCGCGCAGCTTGTAGATCTCGAGCTTGCCCAACGTGTAGTAGAGATATGTTGGATTGTACGCGCCGCGTCGCGCTTCCTCGTACGCGTTGGCCGGCTGCTGGAAACACTTCTTCGTGAAATACTGATCCGCGCCCGCCTGCACGCTGAGGCCCATGGTGTGCTCGCGCATCCCGACGACCCAGCGACAATCTCTCAACAGCGCCTCCGACAATTGCGCGAGACGCGTCTTCGCATCGCCGTTCCCGAACCCTTCCTCAACCATCATCTGCTCGCCGTAGTGCGCCCAGCCTTCGGCGTTGCTCGACGCGCCGAGGAGCTTGCGCGTTTTGGTGGGGAACTGGGGCGCGTAGATGAACTGCAGGAAGTGGCCGGGAAATACTTCGTGGACTGTGATGATGTTCATCACGCTCTTGTTGTAAAGCTTGAGATGCTCCTCGATGTGTTTGGCGTCCCAATCCTTCTCCGGCGGTGTCACGTAGTAGAAGGCTTCAGTCGCTTTGGTCTCGTAGGCGCCGGGCGTGTCCATGCTGGCGAAGGTTCCGCTCCGCGCGTAGGGCGGCGTCTCGGTCACGATCGGACGCACGTCAGACGGGATGTCGACGATCTTCTTGTCGATCAGGAATTGGCGCAGACCTTCGACCGTCGACTTCGCCGACGGAATCAGATTGTCCGCCGTCGGATGATCGGCGTTCAAGGTCTCCATCGCTTCTTCCGGCGTCTTGCCCGGCGCCACTTCCTGCGCCGTCGCCACGAACGCCTTGTAATCCTTGTCCAGCTGCGCCTCGCCGATCTGCAGCAGCCTCGGCAACGGAATATCTACCATCTCGTCGTAGCGTAGCTTGTCGGCGAACGCTTTGGCGCCAATCGCGTACTTCCCGTTCGACTTGGGCAGCATCGTGTTCTTGAGCCAGTCGGCCGCGCCCTGCATCGCAGTCACCACCGAATCGTTCACCTGCGTGAACTCGCGCAGCGCGGACGAATCATTTCCTGCTGCACCCTTCGCCCACTTGGCGACGTCGTCCTTGAAGAATCCCACCGAGCCGGCTGCGATCCGCACTGCCAGATCTGTGAATTCCTTTGGCGGATTGACGATGTTGGTGCGCATCTCGGTCAGCACTGCCGGCACGCCGCGCAGTCTCGCGGTCACCGATTTCAGTCTGTCGACCGGCGATGCGAAGTTGCGCTTCATCAGGAGATCGACAGCGTTGCCCGGCAGCCCGACGTAATTCATCGGATTCTTTTTCCAGTTGCCGATCTGCTCCTCGTCCTGCAGCTCCGACTTGATCGCGCCGTCGAGCATCGCCGCGTCGATCGAATCATCGAGCACCAGGTTCGTTGCGCGGATCGAATCGAGTTGCCGCTGCTGCGCGTGCAGTGTCGCAATCCGTCGATTGACGTTCGCCGCCGAGAGATCTTCGACTCTGTTGTCGTACTGGTGGAAGCCAGCCGCGGTGCCGCCGGACGGAGTGAAGGAATAGAGCGAGTCGAAGTACGTATCGACGAACCGAGCAAACGCAGGGTCCTTTCCCGACGACGCAGTCGTCGACGACGAAGTAGATGAGGCCGTGCTCGAGGCGGTGCCACCTGTGTCAGCGGTACAGGCGAGGATCACCGCGCATAGTGTCACGATTGTCAGACGGGGAAAGCGATACATATTGGCACTCATCTCGGTGGTTGAGACAAATAAAATGCCGAATCTCGAGCCCGGCCGCGCGTCGTGACAACAGTGTTAACACGAGCGTCACACGGCATCCTGCTCGCGATCGCGTGCGCCTCCCTCACATCCACGGCTGCCGCGCAGGATCCGCGGCTTCGGCCAGGCACGATGATTCGATTCGGCATCGACGAGACGCTGTACGTCGCACTTGTCACCGAACTGGGGACGAGTGCGACGGCGGCATAGCCGCGATTCCCCCACTCGGATTGCTCGGCGGACTGATCGGCGGTCTCGTTGGCTACCTGACGGCGTACACCTGGGACCCCATACGATTTTGACGTCCTAGGGCATTGGGAGATTCGTCGTCAGTGTTTCTTCGCACTCACTGCGAGCCTGCTTCTCCTCCTCGCGCTGACCGCCGGGAAATCCGACAGCGCCAACGCGTAATTGTTATTGACCTTCGCGTACCACGCATTTGCTTCGGCGGAATGACCTAGCGCTGCGTGAGCTTCGGCGATCCGATTCATTACCGCCACATAGTTGGTGTCTGCGGCCATCAGAATCTTCAGCGCGTCCGCCGGATGTCCCTGCTGCGTAGCGAGATTCCCCTCGGCGACGGCGACCACGCTGTTTTTGGCGCCGATGTCTCCCGCCGTCTTCTGCTTGAGAATCGCGAGCTCCTGATTGGCCGGCCCCCAGTGTTTGGCGTTTGCGTGCGCCATCGTCGCGTAATAGTTCACCATGAACGGCTCGGGTGAGACAATCGATTTCGCGTCGGCGATCGCTTTGTGCGCGGCATTTACATTACCCGCATCCGCGTAGGGAGGCGCCTTGAGCGCGGTCATTATCGCCGCCGTCTCCAGATCCTGCTGCGCTTTCGCTTCTGCAATTATCGCGTCGATTTGTTTTTCCAGCGCGTCGAGTCGATTGCCCTCTAACGCATAAGTGCCGGCGATCTCGGTCATGAATTGGATTTTTTGCGGCGTATGCCAGGCTTTCGCGATGCCCTGATTCAGGTAGGAACGCGCCTCGTCATAGCGACCCTGCAGCGCTGCAACCTCCGCCATTCCGGAGTACGCTGTCGGGAAGTTCGGGGGCGTTGCTGCCGCCAGCCGGTACTCCGAGAGAGCCTCGGGAAATTTGCCGTTCCACTGCAGAATCTCCGCGTAGGTGTCGTGCGGGTTGGGGGCGTTTGGATTCAGCTCGACCTGCTTCCTGGCAGCCGCGACTGCGTCTGGTCGATTGCCACGCGCCCACAGTGTATAGGCATAGCCATTGTACAGCGGCGCGTAGTCGGGATGCCTCGCGATGTAATCGCGTTGCGTAGGGATCGGATCGTTCGGATCGGCTGCGAATGCCGAAGCATACGCGCCGGCGATGCGGTCAGTCGGCAGGATGTGCGTCGCAGTGGTGAATAGCTCACCAGCGACCTTCGGATTGTTCTGGAACATCTCGCGGTACGCGGCCGCGAGCAGCAGTTCGTCGACATTGCCTCGCGCGGCAGCGTCGGCGACACCGCGGTTGATCTCCCTTGTAGCCCAATCTCTGTTGTGCTCACCGGCGGCGACGGCCGTAAATCCGCGCAGGACACGGGCGAGGCCGAAGTTTGGATCAGCGTTGATCGCGGCTGCGAAATGCGCCGTCGACGCCTCAGGTGAGAAATTCTCCCAGTCAGCCAAGCCGGCCTTGAACTCTGCCAACGCTTGAGGAACCGTCGTCGTCAACTTGAGCGACGTATCGGTTTGCGGCTTTGCCGCTCGCGCACTGATGCACGCGAGCACCACGGCTGCGAGGGTGGTAGTGATACGGATCCGCATATGAGCTCTCCCTGGGTGGAAAGGAACGCTTTATGATCGATCGTCGCGAATCGCGACGCGATGATGCGGATTGAGCTAGCCGAACGACGTTACCGCTTTTGAAAGCGGAGTCAAGGTTGAAGTCTCCGCCCGATGCACCACATGCGGCTGGGAAGATCGACGGCCTGCCGTGGAGATAAGACGCGGTTGGGCGACGCTGAAAATTCAACATATCTCCCGATATGTCAGGCTGTTTAATCGCATGGATCCACGGAGTGACGAAACGGTAGCAGGCAGCGTTTCTCGCAACGAAAAAGGGAGCGTCGAGAGGCGCTCCCTTATTTCATTTTTCGTTTGCCCGTTATGGCGTGGAGTCCAGCAGCACCCACAGCTCCTGTCGCGTGAGGTCGCGCGCAGCCGCGGTACGATTGCCTATATCGTTGAGCGGGATATTCGGAAGTACGCGGCGGAAAAGGTCCTCGGGGTACAGGTTCTCCAAAGCCGAGAGGCTGTTCACTGCGTTGACCGCAGCGTAGTCGTATGGGTAGCTCGTCCCACCAGGGAACACGAGGCCGTAGACGCCCCAGAAATTCATCGCGCCGCTCTTCACCAGCTCCTCATGCACCGGCTTCCATAGTTCCCGCTCCATGGCGAGGGCGTCCACGTTTGGCTTGGACCGCATGAAGGCGACGTTGAAATACTTGGCCGGACGGGCCGACGCGCTTGCCGGCGTTGTCCGATCCAGCAGAACCCAGACCTCAGAACGAACGGTTTGCCGCGCTGCAGCGGTCTGCGCCATCAGACGCGCGCCCTCGTTTCCCGGGTGCATGCGTTGAAACATTTCGACGAGGCCGCTTTGATCGTCGGTCGCCGCGAGACTGTCGTAGACGTTCACCGTGACATAGTCGTAATCACGATGCGTATCGGCCGTATACCGTACCTCGTACAACTGCCAGCCGACCAGCCGTTTGTTCTTGACGCGCTGCGCGTGGAACGGCTTAAAGACCTCGCGCTCCAGGCGGACGTACTCGTTCTCCTTACCCGGCGTGACCCTCATGTAGTCGAGCACCAGGTACCGACGAGGAACCGGATTCGGCGCAGATTGCTGCGCCGCAGTCGGGGACGGGTACAAGACCAGCGTTGCAAGGGAGAGCGCCAACAGCGCCCGGGAGGAGGAGCCGCGATCAAACCGTTTCATAAGCACCTCTGTGCGTAAGCCGTTAGAGGTTGGACGGGGCACGGGGATCGGCGATCAGCGCGAATATGTCGCGCGCAGTATGAGGGGACAAGAAGCCCGTGTCTGGCGGCTCTAGCTCACTTTGTCGTAGACGGTAGGCTGAATACGGCTCCATGCGGCACCCCCGCGGCAGTTCCGCCGTGCGGCCACGTCTTATTGTCCATGCGCACACCGGGTTCGGTCGCACCGGCGTCACGGAAACGCGAATCGAGAGTGAGCTGCCCCGTCTTCTCGTCGAAGTTCGCGATCAACACGCGATGCAAAAGATCTCCATATCCGGTGATCACAACGCGTTGATGGTTCGGCTCGATCGAGATCCAGTGCGGTACGTCCTGGGCGCCCAGAGTGACACGCGAAACTTCCTCGGGCGACTGCGGATCGGAGATGTCGAGAACCAGCACCGCACTCCACACCGGAACCGTAACTATATAGTAGTGGCCGACGATCACCGGCACCGCGCAGTAGGTGCCGGGCTTTCGCGGCGCCGACGCGACCAACTGACCCGATGGCGTCGGTCCGTCGATCCCGTGCAGCAAATACAATCCGCACGAAAACGTCGACACCAGCACCGTCTTTCCATCCTCCATCAGCCTCGGCTCGGCGGTCATCAGCGCTTCGTCGCCGCGCGGGCCCTCGGGCAGGTCGAAGCTGCTGAGCAGCTTCATGTCAGACAGTCGCCATACCTGCACGGCGGGAATTTCACCCTTGCCATCCATATCCGTCGTCGTGGTGACGATGCGATCGAGTTTCGGAACCACCACCGCCGAGTAGGGACGCGCGCGCCGATCGACACCGGCGCCGTTCGCTGACACCGATCTCACCAACGCACCATGATTCGTCAGCTCGGCCAATCCACCCGGCTCGACGCCGAGCGAGTCGTGTTGCATCTGAAAAGTCACGAGGACATTGCCGTTGCTGAGTCGGACGAAACTGTGCGGATGCATCATCCCAGCGACATCTCCGAACTGTTCGGCGCGTCGCGGATGCGCGGGGTCGCTGGTGTCGAAGATGAATGTCTGCCCGGTGCGGAAACCGTTGGCGAACAGGCGGCCATCCGCCGGCATCTCGTACTCCGTGTGGTGCGGACGATTGCCGCGACCAGGCACGGGCACGGTGGTGATCAGTCGACCGTAGCTCGAGCTGGTCGGACGCGCATCGATGACGGCGAGAAAATCCGGCTGGGTGGAATCGGACGACGCGGTCCACACGTAGAGATAGTCGCTCGATTGCTGTTGTCCGCACAACGCGATCGGCGGTGCGGATACGCAAAGGGCGGAAGCGACTGAAAGGAATTTTCGTTCAAGACGCATCATTGAAAGCCCTTCGGTGTTTGCCCTTTCAGAAACGGCTCGATGAAATCCATCAGCACGTCGACCTGAGTGATCACCGCGGTGTGGGACGTCGCGGGCAGAATCGCGAGTCGCGAAGCCGGCAGCGGTTCGCCCATGTCGCCCATGACCCCGCCGCCCAGCAGTCTGAACAGAGAGACAATGTGCTCGAGGGTGTAGCCGTCAGCGTCGCCAGCGATGATCAATACCGGAGTCTTCAACCGCTTTACGTCCTCACCCCACGACAACGGCTCACGCTGCGCCGCGATCACTTTTCTCACCAGCGCCGGAAAGCTGTCCGGTGTCGGCGAGAGCTTGCGATACTGCGCGGCGAACGGCATCTGGAGGAACATCTCCACTTTCATTTGTGGGATGAGCGCTTTGAACTCGGGCTGGAGCCCCGAGCTGTCGTAGGCGACCGACGCCGCGATCAGCTTGTTCACTTTCTCCGGATGTCTTATCGCGAGCTGGAGTCCTGTGCCCGCGCCCATTGAATAGCCAAACACATCGGCTTTTCGCAGGCCCACCGCGTCCATGAACGCGGCCACGTCGTCAGCGAGGTTTGGATAGGTGATCGGCCGGTTGATGTCGGTAGTGCGACCGTGCCCCTGTGCCTCCAGCGCGTAGACGCGATGACCTTTGGCGAGCGCCGGGATGATCGCGCCCATCGCCGGGATGTTCATGTACGCGCCGTGTAAAACGATCAGCGGATCACCCTGACCAGAAACCTCGTAATACATCTGCATGCCGTTCACCTGAACGCGATGCCCCGTCGCCACGGCGCCTCCCGCAGGCGCAGTCTGTTGACTATTCACGGTCGTCGGCGCCGCGAGCAGTCCGATCGCCGCGGTCACTGCGGCACCCATCAAGAATCGTATCACTTGAAAGTCTCCTGATCATTTTTCTCCAGAGCGTCGAATCGGGCGCCATCAAATCGACAGCGCTCCTTGGCCGCCGACCGGCTGCCCCAAAAACTCCGCAAGAAAGCCGAACGTAGGGACTATATGGCGTTATTTCCCCGAACCCGACTAGCCCTCCACTCTACAGTAGAGCTTGGTACGAGTTTGGCGGAATAGAGTTTAGCCGTCGATGTCCCGGATACTCACTGCTTCCGGGAGTAGAGGGCGCGCACCCGTCCCTCAAAGATGGAGAGGCATCGTGGAAAAAATCTCACCTCCGTTGGAAAGGCTCGAGCCCGTCGATGCTCTGAGCACTTCACGCAACGGAAACGGCAACGGTACATCGGCACCTCACCCAACCAATCGCATCTACGCGTATCCCCCGCCTTCGCGACTCGGCGCGTTCTCGACGATCTGGGACAAAAGCCGAACCTTTGCCCGCGGAGTTCGATCGTGGTTCACCTGGAACCGGACCGCCGTCAACGAAGATGTGGCCGGCAATGGTGTCTACGCGATCACTCGCAATACCAACTACTGGTTCAATCGCGAGCTCGCAGTGATCGAGCAGGACGCGACGCTGCTCGCGACGCAGTGGGCGGAGAAAGGCTTGCCGCGTCACGACGTCGAGCGCACGGGACCCGTCGAGCCGGAGCAAGTACTCTCCATGAAATGCATGGAGCTCTATCGACAGTGGCGCGATCGCGTCGGCATCAAAATGCAGGACGCGATCCAGTCGGCGAGCGGAACGATGAGCGGGCACATCGCTTCTCTTCGCTCATCGATCTATGCGCTCGAATCCAACAATAATGAGCGCCGAGCGGCGGAACGCGAGATAGAAAACGCGCACATGCTGGTTGAGGCGGATAAGTCGCGCGTCGGCTACGACAAGATCTTCAAGAGCAGGGCAGGGTTCTGGATCTTCGCCGGCATTCTGGCCGCCGCGGAATTCACCGCCAACTTTCCGGTGTTCCGACTGCTGCTGCCAATGGACTCGACGCTGACGCAGCTCGCGCAGAGCCTCGGTGAAGCCGCCGAGAGCAATAGTTGGCTCGCTGGACCACTGGTGGTGTTTCAGGACATGCTGCTCCACTTCGAGGCGTTCGTCGTCGCGCTGGTCGCAGTGGTCATTCTCGTGCTGCTCGGAAAAACCGCGGGCTCTTCGATTCGATCGGTCGTCGCCTTCAGTACCAAGGAATCGCCGTTGGCATCGACGAGCATTCGCAGCAATCGCCGGCAGAATCTCGTCGTCTTCGTCGGCGCGCTGGCTGGAATCGCTTTCGTGCTGACCTTCCTCTACTCGGCGCGCGGACAGATCGCGCAGACTGCGGCCGATCGCGTGCATGCGGACAGTCTCTCACTGCAGCAGGCTCGCGCCGCTCAGGCGGCGGCGGGCACCGATCTCAGCAAAACCGCCGCGACCACCCAGCGCGAGCTCGAAGCATCGCGCGTACTACAGAATCATTCCGATGATGCTGCCTATGCCATCACCGTTCAGCGAATCAACCAGGCGATTCTCTGGCTCAATCTCGGACTCGTTCTCGCCGCGATGACGCTCGGCTTCGTCTACAAGCAGGAGGAGTTGTCAGATAAGCGCGGTGAGCATCCGATACTCGGCTTGATGCGCGCGAGAATTCGTCGCCTCGATGCTGACGCGGTGAAACTGAAGCAGGCCGCGCAGGATGCGCAAAACGCCGCCCAGACCGAAGCGGGTCGCATCAATCACCTGGTGAGATCGAATCCGCTGCGGGATTGGCGCGGCAAACAGGAGCGGCTACAGAGCGTGATTCCACTTTTCCGGGGAGAGAACGCGCGCCAGCGGCGAATCGATCCGGCCAGCATTCTCGCTTTCCGCGAGCCCTATCTCATTCCGCTGCCGGAACTGGATGAAGATGTGGAGCTTCGCACGCCGGTGGAGTTCGATCAGCAACTGCAGGAGCTCGATACTCTCACTCGCGAATATGCGCGCGTCGTCGGGTTCTCCTCGGTGGGCACGCAGAATTTCGCGGCGGCGAGGACGTCATGAACAAGAATCTTTTTCTGACGGCGATTTCCCTGGCCCTAGCCGGCTGCTCATCCGTCGACGGCAGCGCACTGCCGCACCAGCTGCACTCTTATATAGTAGCGATCGATATTTCGGGCAGCCGCACCCCGACCGAGCTCGGCGAATCGAAGCAGCTCCTCAACGCACTGATCGACAAGCTCGAAGTTGGCGACCGGCTCACTCTCGTAGAGGTGTACCAGGGCGGGAAGCTCCCCGCTCGGCAATGGTCTGATTCCACGCGCGCGCCAAGGATGGCGGGGAAGATCGGGCCGTCGGAGGAACGGCGACTGGAGGATTTCAAGGCGATCGCGAGAATGCAGGCGCAGATCCTGTTCGACACCACGCGCGCGAAAGAGATCAAGCACACCGACATCTTTGGGACCCTGGTGCGGGCAGCGGATTACTCGAGACCCGCGGCGAACACTCGGCGGACACTGTTATTGCTGTCGGACATGATCAACGAGACGCCGGACGTCACCATGACTTCGCGCAGTGAGATACCGACTGATGCATGGATCAAGCATCTGTCAGCACAGAACCGGATTCCGCAGCTTCGTGATGTGTGTGTGGTAGTATCTGGTGCCGATGTCAGCAGCGCGCGGGGAGCTGCGATCCGGGATTTCTGGGAGAAATATTTCGCGGCGGCCGGGGCGAAGCTCGATCCGGATAATTATCGGAATATGATCGCGAATCCGGCCGAAGTTAGTTGTAGTTAGGGAGTGCGTACTACGGACCAACGGCATCGACGAGTTCGGACTGATTGAGGATGGCGGACGCGGACAGGTTTAGTCCGAGTCCTCACTCCTCGGTTAGTCCGAGTCCTCGCTCCTCGATTAGTCCGAACTCGTCGATGCACTTGGTCCGTAGTACGAAATCCGCTTCGTCGCGACGAGCGCAAAACGGTGACTGCGCTCGGAAAACGCTTGCCCGTCTGTCGGTCGACGCTGATATCATCGCGTCATGTCACACTTTGGGCAGCCGGTTTCTTATGAAACGGCGAATGACCCACTCTTTCGAATGCGGGCCTACCGCTTGGCGGTGGAGCTCATGGATGCTGCCTGGCTTGATGCCAGGAGCCTGAGCGCGGAGAGGGTGACTGAGCGTATTGCAGGTCAGCTCTACGCCGCGATTAGCTCAGTGGGTGCAAATATTGGAGAGGGATATTCGCGCAGCTCTGGCAAAGAGCGCGCTCACATTTTCGAATACGCCCTCGGCTCTGTCCGCGAAAGTATCCATTGGTACCGAGCCAGCCGCCCAGTACTCGGCGAAACTGTAACATCCCGCCTCAACACCCTGGAAGAGCTCCGCCGGCTCCTGCTCGCAATTATTCCTCGCGAGCGTGGCAGACGAATGCCACCCACGAAACGCTGAGGCACAGGCTGCGAAGGGCCAATTGCGTACTACGGACCAACGGCATCGACGAGTTCGGACTGATTGAGGATGGCGGACGCGGACTGCGTTAGTCCTAGTCCTCGCTCCTCGATTAGTCCTAGTCCTCACTCCTCAATTAGTCCGAACTCGTCGATGCACTTAGTCCGTAGTACGCACTGAGAGAAGTACGAACTCACTACGGACTACGCGAGAGCGGGTTAGACATCGCGACTCTGCCTGACCAGAACGAAAAAGGCTGGCCGCGAGGCCAGCCTTTCTTCTACCTTGCTCTCCCCGAGTAAAACGTCCCACTCCACTTGAGCACTTGCGTCGTCAGCTCCCTCATTCGCGCCGCCGAATAATCCGCAGCCTCCGGATCCCCACCCGCAACGACGATCATCTCGCGCAAGCCGCCATCGATCTCGCTGAGCGTCGCGCCGCCGACGCGCTCTGCACGAATGTGGTCCCGCAGGGCGATGCGCAGCGAAAGCAACGAGCCGAGGGTCTCCGCAGTTGCTCGGCGTAGCGCGGCGGCGAGCTCATCGGGGAGTGGCTGCACGTAGGTGTGCTCGGATTCGATCCCGTTGCCTATCATCGATAGGTCACGAAACGGTTCGATAATACTCTGCTATCGACCACCTGACGATCTGATCCATCAAAAGGTCGACAATCGTCGCCGGATACTCGTCTTTGTCGAGGTTGTATCGACCGGCGCTGTCGAGCGCGCACGCCTTCATCGCCAGGATCATCTGCACCGGACCGACGTTCGCTGCTTTCAATGATCTCACACACTCACACACTGTGCGTTGCAGCTCCACCATCGTTGCGAGGCTGCCGGGCATGGCTTCGTGGAGGGCGACGTCGAACTCGCGCGCGGTTGCCGCAGAGACGTGGGAGGCGATGGTGGCGCGGGCTATCTGCAGCGACATTTCCGGAACGTGTAAGGCGTCGCCAGAAGCGCCGAGTCTTCCTTGATCGGAAGAATGAACACGGGCTGGTGAGAAAAGTCCCGTGAATGCCTGCATTCGGAACATATAGCGCGGCGCGCTTGGGAGCAACGCCGCGCTGAGGTCCGCTTCGAGGCGGTGAACTTACTGCTGCAGACGAATACTCAACTCTTAAGGACGCCGTAATACCGCGCCATCCAATACGGCAGGATATAGTCGACCCCAGGCGTCGGAACTGCGCCATCTTCGCCGCCCGTCAACTGGAACGGACTCCGCTGCCAGAGGAAGTCGGTGGTGTAGCGATCCTGCACCGGGATCGGAGAGCACGCGCGATTGGTCGCGCACGCCGGATACTTTCCGTTGTTGTCGACGAACACGTTGCGCCGCGGGCGCAGCAGCCAGCGGCCGAGCATGTCGACGGTTTGCGCGTCGCGCGTTGAATTCTCACCCTGCAGTCCGCGCGCGATCATGTTGAAGTGCGCGTTCTGGTGGCTGCCGGTGCAATTGCGCAGTCGGGTGAACGCGCTCAGATATTGATTGCGCGGCGTGCCCGCTTCTTCCAGCCGGATCAGATTGTACAGGTTGATGTGATCGAGATTGAACTTGTAATAGCTGCCGTACGGATCCCAGCACTCGACGAGAATTGGAGTTCCCACTGACGACGAGAGAGATGTTCGCATCGTCTTGTAAGTCGTCGTCCATTTGACCGGATCTACCAGGCGGCCGACCTGCATGAAGCTCAGTTCCTGATCTGATCTTCCGGCGAAGGTCGTGCTGACCGTTCCGTCAGGCATCCGAATGTTCCAGCCGTTCTTGATCAGGAAGTTGAGCATGCGAGTGACGTCGCTCCTGATCTCTGATTGAACTGCCGCGTCAGGCACGAGGCTGTACGCGACACCGAGTCCGAAGAACACTCCCGAGTACTGATCGCGCGACGTGTTGCCCAGCCAGGCGTACGGCTCGCCACGATAGGTGGCTTCGTGAATTCCGTGTCTGGATTCCTCGCCGAGCACTGCATTCGCGTACGGCGAGCTGCGCGGGATGAGAAAGCGCGCGAGCAAATCCGTGCCGGTGACGTCGATGAGCGCGGTAATTCCGGTTAAGGCTTTGCGGACGTTCGCCAGCGCATCATCCGAATGCGTCACGGAGTAGCGAAACGCTTCCGCAGCGAGATAGTGTCCGGTCCAGATCGCGTTGTCAGCTGCCTGGGTATAGCCGTTGGGCGACAGCGTCATGTAGTCCGGCGAATTTGGATCGCCGGACATGTAGCGCGGATTGAGAAGCGTGAGATAAGGCCAGTGGTTGGCCTGAATGTTCTGCGAGATCGCGACCGCGTCGCTCTCGGTCGGAGTTGGAACGACGACATCGAATCTGGTGGTTCCAGGAACCGAGAGAATCGAAGTGGTGGCGTCGGTGCGACAACCAGCAAGTACTGCGAGGGCGAGGGCGAAAGCGATTCTGCGCATTTGGAAATGGGCTCGGGTTCGGCACCCACCATACAGATGTTTGTGTTAGCGGTCAATCCACTTTTTTTTCTCAATAGCTCATCCGTATCTCACGCGACCCGCGCGAGCGTCATGGTGACCTATGGGCGTATGAGAAGTGTCGTGAACGCAGCATGAAGCGAACATGAACGCTTCGTCATTGAATGGGTCGCGCGGTCACGAAGTCAGGGTTTCACCCGTGCAAGGGGATGTGCGGCGCAGCGCGGATGTTCGTCTCTACAGAGTGTGCAGTCACTGGTAACTCTGAACATTCAGCGGCAGAGCGCTCAATCAATGCAAGCGATAATTGGTTTGATTTCTTTAGCACTCGCGGCCTACGGTTTCACTCACGCCGGAGTGCTCGGCATTCTCACGGGACTGATCGCGGGGTTTGGCGTCGGTAGCGGTTTATGGATCGTGGCGACGAAAAATCCCGCCGAGGGATCCACGTCCCCGCGCGAGCGCGCAGCTCAGCGCGTGGGTGGATTGGTTTCCGCTATCGCCTGCGCCGTCGGTGTGTATTACGGCGGTTGGTCTCTCGGGTCGTTGCTCGGTATGGCCGGCTATGCGTCTGGAATAGTCGCGACGCTGCTGCTCGCGGTCGCAATGCGACGCGCCAAGGTGACGGCGGGTTGATCCCGCCGTCACCGACCGTTTAGCTCTTCACGGTTACGTTCGTTCGCATCCACGGATGGATGCAGCACTGATAGTGCTCGGTGGTACCAACGTCGTCGGCACTGGCGACGTCCGAAGTAAAGGTTGCACCTGCCGCCACGAAGTCACTTCCGGTCAGTTGGGCGCATTCCGGCGCTTCCACAGTGTTGCCCGACGCCTGGTTGAGGCCTGGTACAATTCCGCCGCCGAATTGCGCGACTTCAGTAAAGGTGTGCATCTCACCGCCATTGTTCATCGCGGTGATTGCCTGGCCGACGTGAATGGTGATCGCTGACGGCACGAATCGCCACGCCGCCACCTGATGGTTGGCGTTCAATTGGGCGTTGAATGCATCGAAGGTCACGTTGCCCTGTCGAGCGCAAGTCCCGGCACCAAGCGCGGCGTTGAAGGTTGCCGGGTCACATTGATCCTGCATACTGACGTGGGTTGTCTCGACTGGCCCGCTCGAATCGCTGCACGCGGCGACGATGGGGATGAAAGCAAATGCCAACGAGCTAAAAGCACGATACATACGACGAGTCTCCAGCTTGATGGTTCCGCCCGTCCACGCGCGACTCGTCGGGGCGGAGGTGGGATACGCGCGCGCAGACCATCGAGCGCGTCGCGCAGAATCCATTCCGCCGTTTACGTTTTCGGCGAGTGTGTGGCGCACCTTACAAGGAGCTGGCTCAGCGCACCTAGCGTGCACGTAGCGAGCGCCCTGCTGTTCCCTTCGTGGACATCCGAAACGGCCGCTACCGCCAATTAAGGCCGGTTCGTCACATTCGGGGTTTTTCGACTCAACGCTCCGCGAGAGCTTCGTGTCCAAAAGGTGGTCGTCTACCCCAACGGAGCTCTAACATGATCTTCGGTGAACGCAGCCGTGCGCTCGCGATTTTGATTCTTGCGTGCGCGATATCGGCAGTCGACGTCGATGCGCAGGCTCGCGATCAAGCCGGCGAAATCGTCGGCCTTTGGAAAGCGAAACGCTACTCCGGCGCTGCCGCGAAGGGTCCTCTGATCATCCAGCGACAAGGGACGACGTATACCGGCGACATGATGGGCTTCACGTTCCCCGTCGCCATCGCCAACGGCGAGCTCTCCTTCGAGCTGCCGAACCGCGTGGGAGGATTTCGCGGCAGACTCGTCGGGAATGGCATTCGCGGCATCTGGTTCTCCAGCCCGATCGGCGAGCTCGGCGCTGGTACACCAGTCGTTCTGGTTCCGACAGGAACGAATCGTTGGTCCGGGCAGGTCACGCCGGAGGAAGGAACCCAGACTCTTTACCTGCGGATCTCCAAACGACCCGACGGCACACTCGCCGCATTTCTGCGCAATCTCGAGCGCGACTGGGGTGGATTCCTCGGCTTGAGAGGCGTCATTCGCAGCGGCAACGCGATCGCTCTCGTCGGCGGGCGCGCGCAAAACGGCGACAGCGTTCTGGTCAGGGGCACGTACGACTCCGCCCAGCGTGTGATGACCCTCGATTTTTCCGGGCGCGGCGGAGTTTTCGATTTCACTCCCGACGATGATCCGCAAAGCTATTTCTATCCGCGGGGAAGATCGCCAGGCCGCTACGTCTACCGGGTGCCGCTCGCTCGCGACGATGGTTGGACGACAGCGAGTGTAGACCAGGTCGGCATCGATCGCGCGGGAATCGAGCGCGCGGTGCAGGCGATCGTGGACATGTCGATGGACTCGCTGAACGCGCCGCAGGTGCACGCCGTTCTGATCGCGCGCAATGGCAAGTTGGTGCTCGAGGAATATTTTCACGGCGACAATCGCGACTACCTGCACAACGAGCGTTCGGCGGCAAAAAGCGTGAGCGCCACCATCATCGGCGCGACGATGCTCGCCGGCGCGCCGATCAAATTGTCGACCCCGGTTTATCAGGTGATGAACGATGGGACGATGCCCGTCAACCTCGAGCCGCGCAAACGCGCGATGACGCTCGAGAATCTGATGACGATGTCGTCCGGATATTTCTGCGACGACAACAATGACGATGCGCCCGGCAACGAAGACCAGATGTGGGAGAAACAAACTGACTTCGTGAAGTTCACGCTCGGGTTGCCGATGGCGTTTGCACCAGGCGACACCGCGATCTACTGCAGCGTCAATCCCAATCTCGCGCTGAACATGACGGGTCGAGCGGCGGGAGAATCGCCGTTCTACTTGTTCGACCGGCTCGTTGCGACTCCGATGGGAATCACGCGCTACATCTGGCCGATCGATCGCGTTCACAACCCGTACGGCGGCGGCGGGCTGGGTTTGATGACGCGCGATTTCATGAAGTTCGGACAATTGATGCTCGACGACGGTGTCTGGCACGGCCACAGAATCCTGAGCAGCGAGTTCGTGCGTCGTGCATCGTCGACGCTGATGAAAATCGACGGTCGCGATTACGGACTTCTGTGGTGGCCGCAATCATTCACGATTGGGAATCGCACGATTCGCGGCTTCGCCGCACTCGGCAACGGCGGACAGATCGTGATGGTGTTCCCGGAACTGGAGCTGGTGGTTGCGACCAACGGCGGGAGCTACGCCAGCCGCGGCTGGCGCTTCGTCGGCGGAGAGCTGATGTCGAAATACATCCTGCCCGCCGTGAAAGCGCATTGACCTGGGCGCCTGGCCGCTGCAGCACGGCCGAACGCACGTCTCCAGGTAGTTGACGCGTTAAGCGTAAAACGGATGCTTGCCAGCGTAAACGCCAGCACTACCTTGGATGACCGCTGCATGACAGGCAGGAGTCGGCTCAGGAGGTACGCATGATAGCGCGCGGCAACACTCTGCTTTCGGTAGGTGCCGTTCTACTTCTCGCGGTCGCGGCATCCTCGTGCGGCGAAGGGACCGCGCCGCCGAAGCCAACGACAATGATCTTCGTGACCGCCCCGCCGACGACCGCCGAAACCATGGTACCGCTGACGACGCAGCCGGTCGTGCAGACCGTTGATGCAAACGGCAACCCTGCCGGAGGTGTGACGACTATCACCGTGACCGCCACCGGACCCAACGGCGTCGTCGCCGCGAATGGAACCGCGACGACGGACAAAACCGGACGTGCGACGTTTTCCAACCTCACGCTCGGTTCGAATCACGGGGTCGTCGGCCCGCTAACGCTTGAATTCGATGCGACCGGTCTCCAGCCGATTTACGCGCCGGTTGAGCTGCACTGCGCAGTGCTGCCATTGACGATTGGCCAGAATGTAAGTCGGTCACTTTCCGATGGAGACTGTACGTTTGCCAATGGCGTTTACGAAAACATCTTTGCGCTCACGACTGCCCAAGCCGTAAGTGCAGTCAGGCTTGCACTGTCCGGGTCATTTCTCGGTACGCTGTTGGTGAGGGGACCAAACGAGCCGCTGTTTTTCTGGGGTTATGGCGCCGCGACGGGTTCGCCGAACAACGGCATTGCATACAAAGTCCTCTTACCATCGGGACGCAATCTCATTGCTGTCGCCTCACAAGGTCAGCTGGGTTCTTATTCGATGACAGCCAACTCGGCGCCGGAGGATCTCACCTGCGACGATATCCTGACGTTCGCCGCCAGTCCGATAACGACCGTGCAGCAGCTGAACGTCGAGGATTGCGTTGAGAATTCATTCCTCGAGGATGGTCTTGGGTTCGGTCTGCCCACAAACGCAACCATCAATGCTACGATGAGCTCGTCGGCTTTCGATCCCCAGATAAAAGTGATCAACATGTTCACCCAGGCTGCGGTGACATCCTCCACCGCGCCGGCGTCGACCAGCGTCACCTTCACCAATACAGATCCGGATCCGACTCCATACATTCTCGTCCTGACGAGCTCGGCCAGTGATGTGTCGGGGCCCTATAACCTGACGATGAATATCACCTACCCAGCGTCGTTAACCGCGCCGCGTGCCTCCCTTACTCTGCCGAAGTTCGAACCGAGACCGTCCTCGGCGATGCGGAGGCCGCCGTGGGCAGGTGATCGACGCGTTCGCTGATCTTACAGCTTGATTACAAAAAGCCGGCTGCCGCTTTTCTGTTGACTCCTTGAAACTGATGCTGTAGCGTGGCGCGCGGGGGTAAACCCTCAGCTCGCCGACGGCTGGCGAAAAAATCAGCGTCGAGGAGGTTCGTATGTCTGTCGCATCACGCGCCCTCAGTGCAGTGTTCTTCCTCCTCGCACTCGAAGGCTGTGCGCGACTCCACGCGGGCTCCGCCCCCACTCCGCAGCAGGCGAAAGCGCCGGAAAAGAAAGGCCCGTTCGCGTCCTGGGATTCGACCCTCAAAGACACCCGGCGCATCGACGGTTATTTCGTCACCCATCTCAAGCGCGACAACACGCTCTACATCGAGCTGACTCCTGATCAACTGAATCGCGAGTTCGGGCTCGGCATGCACTTCAGTCACGGGATCGGTGACTACGATCTGAATCAGGGACTGCCGCTAACGGACCTCCAACTCGTCCATTTCGCCCGCTCGGGCGACCAGGTCCGACTCGTTCGGCGCAACCCGCGCTTTACCGCGGATTCCGCGTCGCCGATGCGCACATCTCAGGAAGGCAACACCGGCAATTCGATCGTCGCCGTCTTCAAGATCGAGAGTGAGAACGACGGCACCAAAGCGATCCTGATCAACGCCACTCCATTCATCGTTTCCGATTACGCCGATATCACCACGGCGCTCAAGTTCGAGTGGGACAAGAAACCGGGGACGTTCGACAAGGACCGAAGCTATGTCGGTCGCGTGATGGGCTTCCCACGGAACGTCGAAATCGACGCGGAGCTTACTTACGACGCCGCTGAGCCGCCGCCACGTGGTGCGGATGCTCTGTCCGACTATAGGTGGGTGCCGATCGGTGTGCGCTACTCTCTGATCGCGCTTCCTGAGCATCCGATGCGTCCGCGCATCGCCGACGACCGCGTCGGACAATTCCTCGAGGCTGTCGAAGATTTCTCGCGTGACCGGAATCCGGATCCCTACGTTCGTTATGTCGATCGCTGGCGTCTCGAGAAGAAGGATCACACCAAAGCGGTCTCCGATCCGGTGCAGCCGATCGTGTACTACATCGACCGCAGTGTACCGATGCAGTATCGCGCGTACGTGCGTGAGGGGGTTCTGGCGTGGAATCGCGCGTTCGAGGCCGCGGGTATCTCCAACGCCATCGTCGTGAAAGATGCGCCCGACGACACCGCGTGGAGCGCTGAGGACATGCGGTACTCGACGGTGCGCTGGACTGCGGCGCATCGCATGGGATACGCGATTGGGCCGTCGACGACGGATCCGCGCACCGGCGAAATCCTCAACGCTGACATTCTGATCTCGTCGGAGTTCGTGCGCGCGTGGCAGAACGAATACGATCGCCTCTCCAGCCCGCACGCATGGCAGGCCGAGATCTTCCCGACGATGGCTTCGCTGTCACGACTTCCGGCCTCGCTCGCCGCGCGTGCATGCGTCGCTGAAGCCGGGATGGAGCATCAGCTGTCCGTGCAGTACGCATTTCTGATTGGCCTCGGGACGCTGGCTCCGGGCGAACCGATGCCCGAGAGCTACATCGAAGACGCGTTACGTCAACTGGTGATGCACGAGGTCGGACACACCCTTGGCCTTCGGCACAACTTCAAATCGTCATCGGGCACGCCCTACGACCGTTTGAACGACACCACCATCACGCGCCGCAATGGTGTCACGCTCTCGGTGATGGACTATGCGCCTGTCAACGTCGCGGTCGACCCCAAACATCAGGGTGACTACTTCAACAAACTGGTGGGTTCTTACGACATGTGGGCGATTCGTTACGCCTACGCGCCTGTGTATCAACAACCGACTCCGCCAAGTTCGGGCGACGGAATGCTCGCGACGACCGGGACGCCTGTGTCCAGGATGGAGGATGAAGCAACCGCGCTCAAACACATTGCCGCGGAAGCCGCCGAGCCGCTTCACACCTACGGGACAGACGAAGACAATTGGCTGGGATGGTTCGCGGTCGATCCGCTGTCGAATGCCTGGGAGCTCGGCTCTGAGCCGGTCGCATATGCGCGCGACCGCATCGCTCTCATCAAGCGTGTCGAGCCGCGGCTGCAGACTCGTCTGATCGCTGACGGGGAAGGCTATCAACGGTTGCGCAACGCGACCACGAGTCTGCTGTTCGAGCGACTGACTGCGTTGCTGCCGGTTACGAAAACAGTCGGCGGTATATATACGGCCCGCGATCACAAGGGAGATCCGAACGCCCGCGCGCCGTTTGTGCCGGTCTCCGCTGCCAGGCAGCGCGAAGCGGTGAAGGTCATAGTCGACGGCGCATTCGCGGAAGGCGCAATCAAGCTCGATCCGGAACGACTGAATTATCTGGCGCCGAATCGCTGGGCACAGTTCGATCTATGGGAGACCTTCAACTCGCCGGTCGATTATCCCGTGCACGACATCGTCGCGGGGCTGCAGGACATTCTGCTGGGCGAATTGCTGGCGCCGCCTCGCTTGCGGCGCATTGTCGACAACACTGCGCGGATGCCCAACGGCGAGCGCGCCTACACGCTGGGCGAGATGTTCGAGACGTTGACCGGCGCGATCTGGTCGGAGCTCGGCGGCCCGCAGCGCGCCCGAAACGTCGATTCGTTCAGACGCAATCTTCAGCGCGCGTATGTCGATCACTTCACCCAGATGCTGATGCCGACCAGGGATTCATCGACGGCCGGCCGATTCACACCGGTTTTCGATGCGCCCGAGGATGCGCGGGCTTTGGCGCGTTACGAGCTGACGCGTTTATCGCGGCGACTGGGGGCTGCACAAAACTCGGGTGCTCTCGATCTGGAGACTCGGGCACATTTCGCGGAATCGAAGGCGAAAATCGATCGCGCACTCACGGCGATATCGGTGGCACAGTAACCGAGGGCAAAACCACGCAGCGTCCTTACGCGCGTTTGGCACTGAGCGGCTGTTTGATTGGCATCCTTTGCCCATCGGCCGCATTTGCATGGAATGACGATGAGCAGCAGCGGATGTCGTTACCGTCTGCTCCCGCTGAAGCGCGCGGCGAAATCAGTTACGAATTCGACAGTGTGCTCAATCAAACAACGGCGACGTACGTCGCGCCGCTTGGAAAGCGCGATCTCGTCCATCGGCTATTTGCGACGCCGAGGGTGCACACGATAATCGCGACTTATCGCTTCAATGGTCGAATCGAGTCGCACCCACCCGATACTATTAGCGTGTTGCTCGAGTCCGACGATTACGCGCAGCTGAACCCGGACAGCCGGTTCGTGATCGTGACGCAGCGCACGTTGAACATCGCGGTGGGTGATCGCATGGTCGAACACTCCCTTCATGTGTCGCAGCGAGTCGAGCTCGAGCCGCAGCCGCGCCGGGGGCAGGAAAATGCCGTATTCGCTCCGGGCCGTCAGCGATTTGAGCAGCCGGCACAAACGCAACTGGCTCAAACGGAACTGGCTCGCGTGAGGCGCAAAGCAACAGCCTGGTTTTCGATCTGCGAATTTCTTGCGCTGATCGATCAGCGCGAGATTCGCGGCACGGTTGCCGGTCTCGACTTCACCTTGAACCCCGCGGTGGTCGCGGGCCTGAATCGCTTCGCCTCGGGAATGCTGCCCGACAACGTTCCCCGATTCGTCGACTGCGCCGAGAAGTGATGCCTCGTCGTTAACCCTTACACCGACTGACGACAAGGAGCCGCAGATCCCCGCGATGACTCACGACAAGGAGCCGCGGCACCCGCGCGCGAGGACGCGGGTGCCGGGGGCTGCTAGCCTTATCGTCCGACTTTGCTGATCACGACAATCGCCCCGCCCGAACGGCTGACCCCGTAGGCACCTCCATCAGTCGCCCGGACGAAGCGAATCTCTTTTACTTCGCTCGCGGGAATGAGTCTGAGTTGATCAACACCGCCGAGCCGCACGCCGTTGAGATAAACCTCGCGTGCCTCTGTCGGCGCCATGTCGAGCTGTGACAACAAATACATCGGTCGGACGCGGTTGATGACCTCGTAGACGGTCATCCCGTGTGACCTGGCAATGTCCTCTTCACCGATAACGCCAAGCGCGGTCGCGGGAGCTGGTGCTACCTCGCGATGGGTTTGCCCGGCGCAGGCGGTAAGGGCCGCTATACCATAGAAGAGGGCGGCGGCGGCGCGGGGATAGTGATTTGACATGGTGCCTCCGGGTTCGAGCCTGGCCGGGCGCAACGATCGTCGTTGCTACAATTCCGGCCGTAGCGTAGGTTCGAACCTGAGCGCCGTGCGTTCCCCGTCCGTTGCCGGAGTGTTCCTCGAGTGTTCCGCAACGAGATCACGGCGCGAAAGAGGAGGAAGCGTGCCCGAAATCCAGTTTCGCACGCTTGGTACTCTCGATCTTCGCGGACCGGACGGAAGAGAGCTTTACTCTCTCCTCGCTCAGCCCAAGCGCGTCGCTTTGCTCGCATACCTCTGCATCGCGGAGCCGCGAGGCTACCACCGCCGCGATACTTTGCTCGGCCTTTTCTGGCCGGACTCCGATCACGAGCACGCGCGAACGTCGCTTCGCAAATCACTGCACGTGCTGAGACGATCTCTCGGCGAGGATGCGATTCTTTCACGCGGTGACGAAGAAGTCGCGGTTGACTTCGCGCGGATCTCGTGCGACGCGACGACGTTTCAGGATCTGGTTTCGTCCGGGCAGCTCGAGTCAGCGGTGGAGGCTTACCCGGGTGATTTACTACCCGGCTTTTTCGTCGACGAAGCACCGGAGTTCGAGCGCTGGCTGGCGTCGGAGCGTGCTCGCCAAAAAAACGCAGCTGCGCGCGCGGCGTACACGGCGGCGGAACGCCTTGAATCGGCGGGCAATATCATCCGCGCGCTCGTGTTCGCGCGACGTGCGTTCGAGCTGGCGGAGTCCGACGAACGGTCCGTGCGGCAACTCATTGCACTCGAAGCAGCGACCGGGAACCGTGCAGCTGCAATCAAGACCTATGAAACCTTTGCCTCCGCGCTTGCCTCGGAGTATGGAACGCAACCGAGTGCGGAGACGATTCAGCTCGTCGAGCGAGTGCGCGCGACATCCCACTCGCTACCTGCACCGCAGATCGTCACTCGCGAATCAGCGAGCCAGAACCGATCTGTAGCCGAAAAGCCAGTGAGTCCGACCGCGTCGGGAGCCGGCAGTCCGAAGCGTCTTCGTAGTCGTGAGCGGATTCTGTTTGCTGCTGCCGCAATATCTGTTGTGATTTCGGGCGGCTGGGTGTGGGCTTTGATGCGGCCATCGGCTTCGCATCAAGTGCTGCGCTATACCCTGGTTGTGGACTCGAGCGAGACCCTGGCCGCGGGCGATGAATGGTGGTCACGCCTCGCAATCTCTCCCGACGGGACAAGGTTCGCGTACATCGGCGGGCCACGTCAGGAGCTGCTCCTGCGACCGCGAAACGAGCTGCGCGCGACAGCAGTTCCGGGAACGAAAGGCGCGGAGACGCCGTTCTTCTCGCCAGATGGCAAGCAAGTTGGCTACCTCGGCGAAGACCACGTTTTCATCGCGTCCACCGATGGCTCTATGCCGGTGGTCGTTTGCGACTCTCTTACTGGCGTTGCCGGCGCGTCATGGGGACCGGATGGCTTCATCTATGTCGATGCGCGGGCGTTCGGGCCGTTGATCCGGGTGCCGGCGCACGCCGGCGCAAATCCCGAATACTTCACACGCTTGGATACACTTCAACGGGAGGTCGATCATACCTGGCCCGATGTGCTGCCTAACGGCAAAGGTGTGCTCTTCGGCGTGACATTCAGGGCCAAAGGCAAAGACAGTCTTGCGCACGCTATCGCTGTTGCAGACATCCCAAGCGGGAAGCATCACCTGATTGTGCCCGATGCGATGTACGCGCGGTACTCAACGTCTGGCCATCTTCTTTACATCACAACGTCGAAGCAGTTGATGGTCGCTCCGTTCGACCAGATTTCGATGCGTGTCACGGGCGAGCCGAGAGTTCTGATCGATAGTATGCGGCTAGGCACCTACGGCGCTGCTGATCTGGCTGTTTCCAGAACGGGTACGCTCGTTTTTGCGACGGGAGCCGGCGACTTTGGTCAGCGTGAGCTGGTATGGGTGACGCGAGACGGGCATGTAGACCAAGTCGATCCGGAATGGTTGGGAACGTTCTGGAGTCCAACGATCTCCCCCGACGGGACGAGACTGGCAATTACCCGGCGCCTCGCCACCGATCGAATGGATATTTTCGTGAAGCGGCTGGATCGAGGTCCCAGTGTAAAACTCACCTTGATGCAGACCGACGGCGCCCATCCGTCGTGGACACCGGATGGAAAGTACGTGTCGTACTCTGAAGACCAGGATACGCCCGCGGTGTGGCGGGTACGCGCCGATGGAAGTGGGCCGCCGACATTCCTTTTTCGCGAACATCGCAGGCTGGCGGGCGAGACCTGGTCGCCCGACGGTAAGTGGCTTATTTACGCGACCAACTCCAAACTGCCTGACTCAGGCGACATCCTCGCGTTTCGCCCTGGAATCGACAAATCGCCACGGCCACTCATAGCCACGAAATACAAGGAAGTAGGCATTGCGCTGTCACCCGATGGCCATTGGCTCGCGTACTCGTCCAACGAGAGCGGTCAAAGCCAGATATACGTCGTCCCATTTCCGAACGTGACCGATCGAAAATGGGCAATCTCCTCGAAGGGAGGAACTGATCCGGCATGGTCTCATCGTGGCAACGAACTGTTCTATCGCGACAGCGCCGGGACGCTCGTCGCGGCGGAAATTACTACGACGCCGACGGTGAGCGTTGGTCGTGTGACTCCACTCTTTCCGACTGACGGATTCCAGATCAGCACTTTTTTCGCTAGCCATAGCTATGCCGTCGCGCCCGACGGTCGGCGATTCCTCTTCAGTCGGCGTGTCAGGCCGCGCGCAGAGAGGCTGATCGTTGTCGAAAACTGGTTCGAGGAGCTACGAAAGGAGCACCAGCAGTTTTGAACGACAACCAATCTCGTTAGTCGTCATGTGCAGCGAAGTTCGCTTATTTGCACTGCCCCGATGGCATCGGCACTGCCTCGCCCGTCGGCGTCGGCGTCCCAAATACCGGCGATCCGTCCGCCGCCCAAGTGAACTTCTGCGTGCGAATCGCGCGATTCCATCCCGGAGCTGGGTCTTTCTTGGAGTGATACACAATCCAGTCTTCGGTGCCGTCGGGCGAAACGGTGAAGCTCGCGTGGCCGACGCCGTAGACGTCAGTCGTTCCTGAGAACACCGGTCCGACTTTCACGTAGCTGCTCGCGCTCAGCGGATCCGCCGTCGATGACGTCATGCGCAGCTCGCCGAGCTGATAGGACGGCAGCCACGAATCGTTGGTCGAGTAGATGATGAAGATGTTGCCGTTGTGCTCGAGGAACTCCGGTCCTTCCTCGAGCGGCAGCTCCGGACCACTCTCCCAGCTCTGATCCGGCGACGCCAGTTTCACGCGATTGGTCGATATCGTGGTCGGCGTCGACATCCGCGCGATGTAAAGATTTTGCGGAATCTTGTCCGTCGTCGGATTGTTCTGATCCCACCCCGACCACACCGCGTACTGCTGCCCGTTGATGGTGTGGACGGTGAGATCGATCGCCCAGGTGTTGTTCGTTCCGCCCGCGACATCATCGCCGGTATAGAGCATTCCGCGATCGGTGTACGCGCCCTGCGGATCGTCGGCCGCGGATTCGAGCACTCCGGCGTGTTGCGTGGTGAACGGCGCGTCCTGGCCGTTGGCGTGCCGCTGACCACCGGCGTAATAGATGTACCAGTGATTGCCGATGTGATGGAGCTCCGGCGCCCAGATGTTGGTCTCGTTCCACCCGGACGCCGGCGCAGTCCAGACCTTCACCGGATTTTGCTTCGGCTGCGTTAACACCGTCGACCGATAGACGTAGATCCCGTTGTCTTTCGACTCGACGTAGTAATAATTGCCGTTACTGCGAATGAGCCACGGATCCGCGCCGTCGTCGATTGGATTCTTGAAGACGCACGTCGCCGGCGGCGGAGCCGTAGTGTGATTCGAGGTTGCGCCAGAGCAACCCGCGGAGAAAGCGAGTACCGCTGCCGTGAGAGGCGAGAGGCGAGAGGCGAGAGGCGCAAAACGAGACCACCGCGCGCGCGCGAACCAAGCTTTCTGCCGTAGCATCGCCTCTCTCCTCTCGCCTCTCTCCTCTCGCATTACCATCCCGTATTCTGGTGAAGGTTCGGATCGAGATCGATCTCGTTCTGCGGGATCGGCAACAGAGCCTTGAACGATGGGAATGCGGTGAACTCCGGATCGTGTGCCGACAACGCTGCGGTCAGCATGTCGTGCCTCTGCAGATCCAGCCAACGCGACTGCTCGAGGCCAAGCTCCATCAGCCGTTCGTGCATGATGTAGTCGCGCATCGCCGCCTGACTCATTCCCGCCGGCACCGTGCCGGCGCCAGCGCGCGTGCGCACACGCTGAATGAACGGAACCGCTGCCGCAGTCTGCCCGCTCTCATTCAACGCTTCCGCATACATCAACAACACATCCGCGAAACGAATCACGCGGTAGTTGATCGGGTTGTCCCAGTTCTGATCCTGAATCACGTAGTACTCGCCCCACTTCTTCCAGTAGACGGCGTTGCTCGTTGCGCCATAACGAACGGCGTACGGTGTTCCGTACACATCCATCCCGCCCGGCCTGTTCCAGAAGAGCGTGACATCGAGTCGTGGATCGTATACCGCGCGATTGGTCGGATCCGGGAAGAACTGGTCGAAGTACCACTGCGTCGGCAGACCGTCGCAGTAGCTGGGATCCACGCCTGCATTACCCTTACAGGCGCCGACCATGCGTGCGATGTTCAGACCGGAGACACCCTGTGACAGCTGTGATTCGTCGGCGAACTGAACCTCGAAGACAGACTCGACGTTATTCTCGAACTTGTCGGTGAAATTGTCGGCGTAGTTCGGCATCAGATTGTACTGACCGCTGTTTACCACCTGGGCCAGAGTCGCCGCTGCCTCGGACCACTTCCGCTCCTGCAGCTGCGCCTTGCCCAGCATCGCCAGCGCGGCACCCTTCGTGGCGCGACCGACGTCACTCGCCGGATACGACGCCGGAAGCACCGCCGCGGCATCGTTCAGATCCTGTTCGATCTGCGCATAAATCTCCGCCGGTGTCGCATTGGGCGGCCGATCGGTGGGTGCCGGCGGTGCGGTGATGAGCGGCGGCGTCCCATACAGATTCACCAGGTTGAAGTACAGCAGCGCGCGAATGAACTTCGCCTCGCCGACGATCCGCGAGCGAAGCGTCGCATCCATGTCGATGTTGGGCACGTACGCAATCACCTGGTTGGCGCGGAAGATCGTCCAGTAGTGATGCCACCAGATCTCCCGACTTGGCTCGAAATTGTAATCGCCCTGCACGAAACCGTTCCATTGACGGAGCTCAGTCCACGGACTGAGGCTCATTCCGATATCGGAGCGAATGTCGTAGGCGAAGGCGAGCCAACGCTGGTACGTCCCGCGCTGCTCGAGTCCGCTGTAGACCGCGTTGATTCCTGAGATCGCGTCCTGCTGGCTGTGCCAGAAGTTCGCGGTGTCGGGCGCGTTCGGATTGGTGATGTTCAGATCCTGCGTGCACGCCGCGAGCGCAGCAGCGACTAACGTCGGCCACACCAGCGCGCGGGAAAACTTCATCTGCATTATTGATCTCTTCCGGGTTTGTGTGATCGGGGTCATTGGTCACATCCTCAGGTCGAGTCCGAACGAGACCGTGCGGACGTTTGGATAGATGCGGCCATCGTCGATGCCTCGCGCCAGCGGGTCTGCCTGGCCAAGTATCTCCGGATCCCACCCTGTGTAGTCGGTGAAGGTCTTCACGTTCTGGATGTTCAGATAAATCCTCGGCGCCTCGGTGCGCAGGCCCGTTCTCTGGAGCCACGCCGCCGGGAGAGTGTAGCCCAGTACGATGTTCTGGATTCTCCAGTACGATCCGTCCTCGATCCAGCGATCCGAGTTGTCCCGGTCATTCGAGAATGCAGCAGGTCCGAACACGGCGCGCGGCGTTGTCGTACTCGGGTTGGTCGGAGTCCACGGTGCGTAACCCGCGCGATGGTTCTGCGGATCGTCGGTACGATCCGACCAGTATCTCTCGACGTTGAAAATCTTGGCGCCGTGCGAGCCATTCATGTTCAGGCCGAAATCGAACGAACGGAATCTGCCGTCGAAGAACAAACCACCGGTCCATTTTGGAATGCCACTGCCCGCCGCGTAACGATCGTTGTCGTCGAGAATGCCATTGCCGTCTCTGTCGACGAAGATCACGTCACCCGGTTGTGCATTCGGCTGTGCCGGATGCGCGGCGACATCCGCCGCCGACTGGAAGATGCCGGCGGTGTGATACACCCAGAACTCGCCAATCGGATGACCAACCGCGGTGCGCGCGACGTTGGCGAAGCCGGCGTAAATCGGCTGGCCGCCGTTGCCGAGGGACACCACGCGATTGTGAATCGTCGTAAAGTTGAGCGTCGTGTTCAGCTTGAACGCTCCGTCGTAATGGTGCCCGAGATTGAACTCGAACCCGGTGTTGCGCACCGAGCCGGCGTTGACCACTGGGTTTTGCGGTACGACGAACGGATAATACGGAACCTGCACGCTCGAGCCGAGGCTCCATGGAATCGGCGCCGTGACCAGCAATCCCTTCGACGTCGAGACGTAGCGATCCGCACTCATCGTGACGCGATCGTCCAGCAAGCCGAAGTCGACGCCGATGTTCGTTTGCGTATTGCTCTGCCAGCGGATGTTCGGATTGGACAGGCTGAATTGCGTAGCGCCTGCAACGATGTTCCCACCGAACATGTAGTTCTGGTTCTGAATGATCGGCGAGCTGAACTGATAGTCACCGATATCCTGATTGCCGAGCGTACCGGTGCTGGCGCGAATCTTCAGGTAATCGGCCGCGCGGCTGAGGAATGGAATGTTCTTGTAGAATCCTTCGTCGCTCAACACCCAGCCCAGCGAGCCGGCGCTGAAGTTGGCGTAGCGATTTCCCGGACCAAAGCGCGACGATCCGTCGCGGCGGATGCTGCCGGTGAAAAGATAGCGATCGAGCAGGGTGTAGTTCGCGCGCAGCAGCATCGCGTTCAACCGGTTCTGAATCAGCCAGCCGCGGTTGTTGAGGTTTGACGTCGAGCCGGCGTCGATCTGCGTAAGACTCTCGTCGGTGAAGCCCTGACGATAGACGTACAACTCGTTGTCGTCCTGTCGCTGCGAGGTGATTCCCGCTACCGCGTTCAACTTGTGAACGCCGTTAGCCGACGTGTTGTTGAACAGCAGCAAATTCTCATAGAGCAGTGACGTGAGGTTGCCGGTCTGCTCGCTCAGCGTGGCGCCGTTGATCTGTGGCGTGCGATAGCGGAGCTGCGCGATGCTGCTGAAGTTGCGATTCAGGTTGTTCGCGTAGTTGACGCCGAGGTTGAAGCGATAGTGAAGCCCGCCGACGATGTTGGCGTCAGCGTATGCGGTGCCGATGATCTGGTTCGATTTGTCGGTGTTGGTGCGCGCCAGCTGCTGGCCGACCGGGTTGGTGCCGAAGTTTGGATTGGCATCGGTACCGTATCCGAATCCGCCGACGTTGTTCGGATCGTAAACCGGAATCGTCGGGAACATTCGCATCGCATCGATCAGCGGGAAGCCGTTGAGGTTGGTGCGATTGGACTGCGACAGCGCCAGGTTTTCCCCGATCGTGAAGCGATTGCGGCGAGCTTCGCTGTTCAGTCGAACGCTGTAGCGTCTGAAGCCCGTCTGCACGATCGTGCCTTTCTGTTCGAGATAGCCGGCACCGATCAGATAGGTCTGGTTGGCCGAGCCGCCGGAGAGCGCCAGGTTGTGATCCTGGATGTTGCCCGACTGAAACACCGCATCCTGCCAGTCGGTGCTCACCGTCGGATTGATTACGCCGGTCGGTGGGGTCTGACCCGCTGCAGCGTACGAGGCCGCCGTAATCGCCGCCCACTCCGCTGAGCCCATCATCGGGATCTTCTTCGGTACGCTCTGAGCACCGTAATACGAGTGCAGCTCGGTCCTCGTCTCGCCGTTGACGCCGTGCTTGGTGCGGATGACGATGACGCCGTTTGCCGCCTGCGCGCCGTACTGCGCGGCCGCCGACGCATCCTTGAGCACTTCGATCGATTCGATTTCGTCGGGATTGAGGTTGGGATTCTCTGACAGATACATCCCATCGACGACGTAGAGTGGAGATACTCCGCCGCTGATGAAGTTCTGTCCGCGAATGATCACCTGCGCCGGACGTCCAGGCTCACCGGACGAAGCGACGTTCACTCCCGGTACTCGACCCTTCAGTGCTTCTTCGAGCGTCGCGACTTTCTGGTCTCTGAGCTCGTCACCGCGCACACTCGCCACGGCGTCCGAGACATCGCGCCGCTGCTGGGTGGTGTAGCCGACGACGACCTGGGTGGTGAGGGTCGTCGCCACCTGCGTCATGGTGAAATTGGCGGTTGCAGCCTGACCGTCGCTGACCGTGACTTGTTGCGTGGCAGGTGAGAACCCGATTCGCTGCGCGCGAATCGCGTAGGTTCCCGCCGGCGCTCGGCCGATCGTGTAGCGCCCATTGGCGTCGGTGACAGCGCCAATGCCGCGATTGAGAACGGTGACTTGTACTCCGCTGACCGGAACGCCGCCTTCTCCGGTCACCACGCCGGTTATTGTGCCCCCCGTGCCCTGAGCACTCAGCGAGGCTGCGAAATAGCAGAGTGCAGCGCCAGTCACGCCGAGCAGCGTGAAGAAGCGGATCACTCTTCGTAGCGCACGGTTAGAATTTTTGTTCAACGTTACCTCCACTTTCCAGCACATTGGGATCCTAAGCTTAGAATTCCACGTGGACAAGTTGTCGCG
>JADMIO011251604.1_pt1 | contig 100222 bp, 93 predicted proteins | sample 8958161 | NCBI WGS metagenome assembly JADMIO01 (sample SAMN16585339, study PRJNA669376) | soil metagenome | isolation source: Crop rotation soil | place: USA: Cullars Rotation, Alabama | collected 2011 | reverse complement strand
CGCGACAACTTGTCCACGTGGAATTCTAAGCTTAGGATCCCAATGTGCTGGAAAGGCAGCCTGATAGAACTGTTGGTGTTGTTTGAGCGGGAAAGGTTCTCCTGTGGCTGAAGCGAGTTTGATGTCCATTGCAACCGTGTGAATCCAGGGGAGAACCTCCAGTAAGCTATCGGGCTGGGTGCCACTGGTTTCCAAGTAGATTGGAAGCCAAGCTGCAATTTCCGGCAGTAAGGCTTTTAAGAAGTCTGTGTATAGCAATGGTTCTCCACCGGTCAGGCTGATGCTGTGGTGGGGGTGTTGGTGGTGGAGATGCTCGATCCATTTCAATACCGTTTCCAGGGAGAGGGGGTTTTCCAGCAGAACTTTGTTTTTGCCACCGGGTTCCGTTTGGACAACGCAGGGTTTACCTGCCGGGATTGCCGGGGTGTCGCAATAGGTGCAGGCCAAGTGACAGCCATTAAATCTTACAAATATCTGACGTTTTCCCACGTAAATGCCTTCTCCCTGGATTGAGGAGAAGATCTCCTGGAGGCCTGCTTTCAGTGTTATTGCAGGGGTTTGTGTGATCGTTTCTAGCATTGGGTCTTCTTTTGCATCTTCGTGTAAATATTTATGAAACAAACGGGATGAAATGAAAATAAGGGCGCACAAATTACATTAATATTGTTTTTATATTATTAGATACTATTAACGTTTAACCTCTAGGCTCTGAGAGGTGCCGTTCGTTATGCCTAACACGACGCTTGCATCCCGTATTTTGGGAAATGTCTACGAGTATAATCTCGCTCCTGCTTCTTCACGTCCGGAGAACAAGCGTCCCGCGGTCAAGAAAGACGAGAAGAAACCGGCGGGTGCTTATCCCTCATTTGCCCGGCAAGAGAATCCCGAGAATTCTTTTGGGTTTCCGTTTGCCTGAATTATGCCACTAATGTCTGTACCTGCGTGAAGTTTACAGCTGTGTCCGCAAACTGCAAGGTTTCGATCAAACCCTGACCTGCTTGACTTGCGTCATCATCGACGTTTGTGTTGTCAAAATAGTTCAATATTGCTATCGACATATTTGGTCCAAAATGGATGACCAGCTCGTCAACGAAGTTGTCGTCGTCACTCATATCCACAGCAGACCAGCCGGTGACATCCGCCAGATTGAACTGCGTTAGATCGAGTTTGTCCATTCCTGACAGATCGTCAATAACATCATTACCACCATTGGTCGTAATGCCCTGAAATGTGTCGTTACCGTTGCCACCTTCCATTTTGTCGTTTCCTGTTCCTCCTTGCAAAGTGTCATTTCCCTCTGCACCGTTTAGCGCATTGGACAGCGTTGATCGGCCAATTAAAACGTCATCGCCGGATCCACCAAAGACATTTTCAATGTTTCCAATACCCGTTAATGTGCTTGCACCATTATTTGCGGATACTGTTCCTGCTTCCAGATTTACAATGATGCCCGTGGTGAAGGTGTTGAAGAATAAGATATCGTTTCCGTCCGAGTCTGAGACACTGTCGTGGCCAAAACCAGGTTCGAATACGTAGCGATCATCGCCATCACCACCATTTATGATGTCGTCGCCCATCCCACCAGTCAGTGTATCGTCTCCAATACCGCCATCCAGTGTATCGTTACCGGCTCCGCCATCGAGGAAGTCATTCCCGTCTTCGCCCTGTAACGAATCATTGCCGTCTTCACCATTCAAAGTGTCGTTTCCAGTACCGCCATATAGATTGTCATGATCATTGCCGCCGAAGATGGTGTCGTCGTTGTCTTCGCCATACAGTGTGTCGTTGCCGTTGCCACCTTCCAGCTTATCGTTGGCTGCACTGCCCTGAATTGTATCGTTGCCGTCCATGCCGTTTAAGGCATTCGCCAGCATATTCCCTACAATGATGTCGTTGCCACTGCCGCCAAAGATGTTTTCGATGTTTTCAATCCCGCTGATTGTACTTTGGCCGCCATCTGCAATTACAATCCCGGCATCTAAATTAATTAGCAAGTCCGTTGTAAAGCTGTTCAAGAATAAAATGTCGTTGCCATCACTGTCTGTCACCATGTCATTGCCAAATCCGCTTTGGAAGACGTATGTGTCGTCTCCATCACCGCCAAGGAGGTTATCATCACCAGCGCCGCCGTTCAATGTGTCTTCGCCGGCACCGCCCATTAAACTATCATTGCCATGCTCTCCAAACATCAGATCATTTCCGTTTCCACCCAGCAAAGTGTCATTGCCAAGACCACCAAACAATGTGTCAATTCCACCCAATGCATCGATGCGGTCGTCATTGTCCGTGCCATGAAGACCATCGTTTCCTTCGGTTCCCAGGATGGTGTTGGCTGAGACGGCAAACTGGTGCAGGACGTCATTGAAGGTTAGCGTCGCATCGCTGAATACAATCGACTCCAATAGGCCTGTGCCGGCCGTACTATTTTCACCGGATGAAGCCGTGTTTCCGAAATAATTTTTGATCAAAATTGTATTTCCGCCTCCCATATCAATTTTGAGGTCTTCCACATTGATATTGGCATCACTGCCATCAATGGCATATAAGGCCGTAATTTCATGGACGCTATGCTCGTGCAGATCCAGCTTATCCGTGGTACCGGCCGAGTCCTGTATGGTGTCTGTTCCGAATTGGCCTACAAAGGTGCGATATGTATCATTTCCGTTACCACCATTTAATGTGTCATCGCCTAACCCGCCCATAAGGGTGTCCTGACCATTACCCGCAACAATAAGGTTGGCTGCGTCGTTGCCCGTTACGTTGTCGTTGCCTGTTCCGGTTAGTACATTTTCGATGGTTGTTGTGGCTGTCCAATTCACCGTGTTTTGGGCACCCGCTGTGACCTCATTGCCGCCCCCTGAAACCAGGTTGACTGTTACATTTCCATTTACAGCCTGTAAATCAATAGTATCTATTCCATTATTGTCCTGCAGAACATCGTTTCCCCACCCGGTTTCAAATACATACGTGTCATTCCCGCCCATACCCGTCAGATTGTCATCACCGCCTTTTCCCTGCAGGATGTTATCCAGGCCATTCCCCGTAATTGTGTCATCTCCGCTGCCACTGACAACGTTTTCGACTGTTTGTGCTCCGTTCACCGTGTTTTTTCCACCCTGTTGCGTGATGATGCCGTTGAGCAGGTTCACCGTCAGATTGCCTGTTAAGGCGCTGAAATCTACCGTATCGTTGCCGCCTGTATCCCCCATGGTGTCTTTTCCGAAGTTTGTATCAAACACATAGCGGTCGTTGCCATTCTCGCCATTGAGATAATCATCCCCTTTAGCTCCTGTCAGGATATCACTGCCCTCTCCACCGTATATGGTGTCATCATTATCCCCACCATCCAGCTGGTCGTTTCCATCTCCACCATACAAGAAATCCTTGCCGGCTTCTCCGAAGAGCTGGTCATTGCCGAAGCCGCCATGCAAGATATCGTTGCCGGCACCGCCGAACAACGTGTCATTTCCATCATTGCCGTATAACGTATCATTTCCGGCGGCGCCTGTAATCTGATCGTCACCCTGATTGCCCTGGATGGTATCTTTTCCACCCTGGCCATTGATCTGATCATTGCCAGCCGTACCCACTAAATTATCATTTTTTCCGGTTCCGTTTATGATCGCCATGTCTTGACTCCTTATGCCAAAGACTGGCCCTCACAACGGCAGATTACTCTCTCGTTCAATTGGAATTTTTGACGTTTTTATCCGTCCTTTATTTGGACTTCTGCTCTACTTATGCCAACAATATGCCGATGATAATCACTGTATTAAGAACTGTAAAGCCCACATTTATGATGTCCCCCGTTTATTGGAGTTTCACCGTATTTTGATTAAAGTTTTGGTGAAATTTTCCGACTGCATTTATAGTGCCGGGGCAATGTTCAGTGACGCTCATCCCATATTTTGAAATGTTTTCTGTCCCGCGGCATTCGTTGCATTAAGAAGACGTGGAAAAGCCGTGCTATGGCTGTAACTATTCAGCAGATCCTTGAAAAAATGGACAAGATGCCTGAACCTCCCAAGGCATCCGTTCAAGCCATTAATATGCTTGAAGATCCGAATGTGCCCATTGCCAAAGTGGCCGAATTCATTAGCATGGACGAGTGTTTGACCACAAAGCTTTTGAGGCTCAGCAACTCGGCGCACTACGGTTTTTCCGGCAAGGTTGCCACCGCCAAGGAAGCCTTGATGCGGATTGGGACCAACATCGTCAAATGTTCGCTTTACTCTTCCATGTTGGAAGGCGGCGGTTTTACGCCAGGGTTTTTCTTTATCGAGCTTTGGAAATCGGCTCTGTTTACTGCTTTTGTTGCCAAAGATGTTGGCGAACGTTTGAGCCATCCCCGTGTTGATCTTTGTTTCACCGGCGGTCTGCTGTGTGATGTGGGTCAATTATTGATGAATGAATTTGCCCCTCAAGTGTATGCCAATCTGGTTAAGGAAGTCCGCAAGGCGAATCACGACATCATTCAGGCAGAGAATCAGGTTTTCGGATTTACGCATGTGCAGGTCGGGTATAAACTGGCCGATGTTTGGAAGTTGCCGGTCGTTTACCAGAACGTTATCCGGTACCATCATGATCCGTTGCTGGCTTATAACAAAGTGTTGCCGGATGATTACAAGATTATTGTGGCAATTCATGTCGCCAATAACCTTTCCCCGCTTTTCGGGGATCAGTCTGGGCAGCATCTGAATATGGATGCCATCAAGAAAGCCGGGCTTAATCTTTCTCAAGAGATTATCGTGAAAAGCCTAAGCCAGAAGTTTGACATCTATTACCGGGACATCGGCCGGATTACGGAAGCAATGTTCGGTACTGTGGTTTAGAGCTTATTTTATCGCTAGTCTCTGCTTGATTTCATTCAATTTTTCATCTTGACCTGTTACCTTAAAATAAGGTACAACAAATTTCCTTATTAGGGTTACAGCTTCTTTTTTGCTTTTTTGATCTTCACCGGTATAAGTTCCCATCAGTTCAACTGTGCGCTCAAAATGATGTTCTGCCATTCCCGTATTGTTCTGTGCTGCTGAAACCATGCCTGCAAAAAGATGTCCGATTGCCTCATCAATTTCATCTGTCTTCCGAGAAATCGCTGCACTTTCAGAAGCCCTTGCCAAATGTTCTTGCGCCTCATCCAATTTGCCCAGCATGAAACAAGCAATTGCCAAGCCTTGATACATGCTCGCAATTTTATAGTCGTCAAAGCAATATTTCATTGCCTCAGCCCCAACCCGAATGGACTTTTCCCAGTTTTCGCACAGAATTGCCAAACTGTATTTCTGTTCCAGGTGATTCCTCATAAATTCATTATTGTCCCGCAAGGTAGGATAATATTTTAATTGCCACTCCCGAAAATAATCTGCGAGTCCCAATTCTGCTATTTTGTTCCAATCCTTTATATTTAAATACTCTGTCCATTGCCTCGATTTGATAATTTTTAAATACTTTTCCATTTCTCCCAAATTTTGCGAAGATGATGGCAGTGAATTTTGCTCGCGATTTGTCCCTAAACGAGTTTGGATATGGCTTCTGTTCCATAGATTTGTTTGTAAACTTACAGCTTCCATAAAGTTTCTTTCACTTAAATATGGATGTAGCGGCGAACGGCTACTGCGGCGCCGCCGGAGCCTACCAGGATGCCCATCAGGATTAGCAGTATCAGGACAAAGGCTGATGTGGTGTCGTTTGTCTGGAAGCCCATGTAGGAGAAGAATTGGACAATATAGAATTCGGCAATCGAGACCAACAGAAACGCTATGATTGCCCCAGCGAGGCCATAGACTGCTCCCTGTATCAGGAACGGGAGCTGGATGTACCAGTTTCCGACCCCCATCATGCGCAGGATTTCAATCTCCCGGCTTTTGGCCTGGATGAGGAGATGGATGGTGTTGTTGATGATAAACAGCGTGAGGGTGCCCAGGAATAGCGAGACTGCCATGCCGACGATTAATGCGCCTCTTGTGATGCCCTGGATCTTATCGAGGACCTTTTTGGCATATTGCACCGCTTCCACACCGGGCATGATTTTGACCTTCTCGACCGTTTCCGGAATAAAGCTCTGGCTGGTCATTTGGAGATGGATTGTGTCCGGGAGGGGATTTTCAATGTCCGGCAAGGCGTAATCCTTTTGCATGTCCTGCCAGGCTTTGTCTTTGGGGACAATGGTCACTTTTCGCAGGTGTGGCAGTTGAACCAGCTGGTCCTTAAGCATATCAATGTTGGTATCGTCCTTAGAGTACACCGAAATCTCCAACTCAGAGCCTACATTGTGCAGGAATACGCCGACCTCCAGGACCAGCGCCATTACCACGCCAAAAATGCTGAGGATGGAGGCCATTGTGACAATGATGATCCAGTTCATCCAGCCGGTTCGTTTGAGGCCCATGGCAGTTTCCCGGAAAATCCGTCCCGTTATCCGCAACTCGGTTGTTAATGATCCGACAATGTCAGCCATTACACATACATCCCTTCCTGCTGATCACTCACCACTTCGCCGCTTTTCAGGGCAATAACCCGCTTGCGCATTTCGTTTACGATTTGCTGGTTGTGGGTTGAAATCAAAATCGTGGTTCCCCGGCGGTTGATCTGGTCCAGCAGATTCATAATCTCAATCGAACTTTCCGGATCCAGGTTTCCGGTCGGCTCATCCGCCACAACGATTGCCGGGCCGTTGACGATGGCTCTTGCAATACCGACCCGCTGCTGCTCACCGCCAGAAAGTTCTTCCGGTTTGGCGTCTACTTTTTCGATTAATCCCACGACTTTCAAGGCTCCCAGGACCCGTTTTCGGATCTCTATCGGACTTACACCAAGGGCTCTGAGGACGTAGGATACGTTGTCAAAAGCCGATTGTCCGGGTAAGAGTTTGAAATCTTGGAAGACGATACCCATTCTACGGCGTAATTTGGGGATTTCACCGGATGCGAGTCTTGCGACATCAATGCGACCTACCAGGACCGAGCCTGCCGTTGCGATTTCCTCCCGATAAATCATTTTCATGATCGACGATTTGCCTGCCCCGGACGGGCCGACAAAGAAAACAAACTCCCCCATATCAATCGAGAACGACACGTTCTTAACCGCAATACAGTTCTCGTATTCTTTTGAGACGTCGATAAACTGGATCATATTGACTGAAATCGGCTCAACGTTACTGCCTCCATTATAGCCACAGACAAGGTCGTTTGAAAAATACGTTTAATCCGTTTGACTCTCCACAGGTTCGGGGTCCAGGCGTTCGTCGCGGATGGGGTCTCTGTAAAGGCTGTTTAAGGCCAGGGTTGCTGTGTCAGCCAATTTTGAGGGGATTTGGTCGTTTCTGGAGAGTTGGCGCAGCATGTCTGCCGTTCTTCGGATTACCCGGACCAGATCGCCTTCGTCTATGTTGGTTGAGGAGACCAGATAGTGCCATTGGGCCTGATCCGCCCAAGCTTCTACCAGGCCTGAGGCGACGGGGTTGAGGATCATCGGGGTTTTAAGGTGATGACGGTTTTGAAGACGGTAAATTTGTTTTGAGAGCTGCTGGATTTCGGAGAGGGTGTTTCGCAGTTGCGGGCTCAGCGTGATGCGGGAGAATTGATTTTCCCGTGTAGAGTCATTGACAATGGCACAGGCTATAGCTGCCAGGTGTGGCGGGGAGAGGTTGTCCAGGAGACCCTCCAGGATGATTTGTGAGATATAGACTTCGTTCTCTGCCCGGATTTGGGCGGTTAACTTTCCGGCTTCTGTGGGGATATCATTGGCGTCTAGATATTCGAGCTCTTTGAGGAGGTTGTAGTGGTTCAGGAACTGGCGCCAATACCAATCGGTTTCAGCATGAAATTGTGCTTCCAGTTGTTTGAGGCGTTTTCGGATCCGGTGGCCCCTTTCCAGAAGCCTGTCATGGTTTCTGAGGATTTTACAGTTGTGGCATGCCACGCTATATACCGAGGACTTTAGTGAATTTATTTTGCCGAGTTCCTGATCCAGGGATTCCTGAACCAGACGGCTGCGGCCATGACGCTTTTGCTGGGTTTCATACAGCTTGACCAGCTTTTGTGATGCCCGCATCATTTCTTTTGATTTCAGGTATTTTTCGAAATCTTTGTCCGTCAGGTTTGCCGGACATTCAAATGCCTCCACTTCTTCCAGTTGGGCTTTGCATTCTTCAATTTGTGCCCGGATGGGCTGGAGATGTCTTTCTGCTGTGAAGGCCCCAAAGCTTTTTGAAATCAGAAATTCAGCGTCTTTTAACGTGTGCTTTTGGAGCAGGTTTAAAACCATGCCATATGTGGGGGTAAATTGGCTGTTCAGGGGATCTGCCGGACTGGACGCCAAGAGGGCCATATCGGCAGCGCCTTCATATGGGGAGCTTACCGTGACGACATAGCCGACTTCATCCATGCCCCTTCGTCCCGCCCGGCCCGACATTTGTAGAAATTCACTTGCCGTGAGGATTCTGTGGCCGTCGTTGGTTCTCTTTGAGATGGCTGTAATTACCGTGGTTCTTGCCGGCATGTTGATTCCCGCTGCCAGAGTTTCCGTTGCGAAGACAACTTTGATGAGGCCCATCTGGAAGAGTTTTTCGACCAGGCCTTTTAAAGCCGGCAGGAGGCCTGCGTGGTGGCTGGCAAAGCCATTTCGCATGGGTCTGAGATATCGGTTGTCTTCCAGGAAGGGGTGGGCCCGGACATAGTCATCGATTTCCGGGTTGAGGCGTTGCTTCTCTTCGAGTGTCAAGAGTTGGAGATGGCGGGTTTCAAATAAAGATTTGTCGCAGCCCTTGCGGCTGAACGTAAAGAAGATGGCCGGGAGCATCTCTTTTTCATACAAGATTTGGATCAGGCTGTTTGGATCCCAGGCCCGAAGCTTTTTGTTCAGATGTCTCTTTCGTGTATCGAATTTCAGCCTGCTGTTGAGTTCTCGCGTGCCGGTTTTGTACAGTGGCATCAGTTCTTCTCTGGTGTAATAGAGAAAGCGCAGCGGCACTGGCCTGAAATCACTGAGAATGGGGCAGGTGTTGTGGTGGACTTCGTTGATCCAGTCCGTCAATTCCAGGGCATTTGCGACGGTGGCGCTGAGCGCAATGATCTGGATGGTGTCCGGGCAGTAGATAATGCTTTCTTCCCAGACTGTGCCTCGTTCCGCGTCGTTCATGAAGTGGCATTCGTCCAGGACCACGTAAGCAACCTGGCGGAGCAGGCGGCTGTCTTCCTGGATGCCGTATAGCATGTTGCGAAAGACTTCGGTTGTCATGACGATGATTCGGGCGTCCCGGTTCATGGTGACATCGCCTGTCAGCAAGCCGGCCCGATCATCGCCGTATATTTTTTTAAAATCCGCATATTTCTGGTTGCTGAGGGCTTTTAACGGGGTGGTGTAAAAGATCTTGCGGCCTTCCGATACTGCCTTGAATGCTGCATACTCTGCAATCAACGTTTTACCGCTGCCCGTGGGTGAGCAGACCACAACGCTGTGGCCTTGATCGATGGTTTCCATGGCTTCCAACTGGAACGGATCCGGGGTGAACGACAGGGTATCCAAAAACTGCTTCATACCAGGATTGTAACGCAAGGATATTCAGGTTGTGTTAGTTCGGCAATGTATTTGCTGGTAATCCGGAAATGACCGGTTGGGAGCGTCCTATAATCATTATGAATGGCGGCGTAAGGAGACCTTGCGGCGGTATTTCACCTGAATGAACACTATGTGCCGGTTGATTACCCTGAAACATTTCAGGTCTAATTTGGTGTGCTGCCTGGATATTAAAGCCATTTAATTCGTCCAGTATTTTTAGTTCCTCTATCGGTATATCCTGGAATCCGTCTTGTATCTTCTCGGTCGCTGTTGCTTTTTTTGCATCATAAATCCGATTTGAAACCGCCCGTATCGCGTCGGGCAATTCCTGGATTACACCCAGCCGGTCTTCCGGAAAACGTGCAGCAAATGCTCCAATAACTTGATCCGTTCCAATCTTCTTATTTCCATTCAGGTAGATGCCATCCGCTTGCCAGCCTTTGGGCTGATTTGACGCCCCTTTTTGGTAAAAATCAATTGAATACTTCGCACCGCCCTTGGCTTTTGGGTCGCTATTAATATTGAGCGCTCCTAATCTTGTTGTGGCATATTTTACCGAGTTGATTGCGCTTAGCATCTTCTTTACTCCAATTCGATGTTTTTCTGGACGTATCCTACAGCGGTCTGCTGTTTCTATAAAGATCGTAAATCTTTTGAATTGCCCTGATGATTACATTTTTTTACAAATTTTAATCTCTATCATGCGTTGCGTATAATGGGCAGATGGTTATTCAGGGTTCAGATATGGTTTCTCTCTTTTCCGGTACGGTTTCATCCCGCTTACCTCAATTTGAGGATGAGCAATCCCGGCCGTTGAGCTTGTCGGTTGTTATTCCGGCTTATAACGAGTCGGAAAGCATTCATTCGGTCATTGAGAACCTGTTTTTTGCCTTGCAGGCCTATCCGGCTGATACCGAGATTATTGTCATTGATGACGGATCTGTGGATAATACGGCGGATTTGGCCAAGGCTGCCGAGGCTCGTGTGGTGCGACATCCTTATAACATTGGGAACGGGGCTTCGATTAAGACCGGGATTCGCCATGCCAAGGGGGATTTGGTGGCGTTTATGGATGCCGACGGGCAACATTCGCCCGAGGATCTGTTTGCGCTTCTGGCCCAGACCGTGACTTATGATATGGTTGTGGGGGCCCGGACTGCCCGGTCGAAGGTTTCCCGGTTCCGGGCTTTTGGGAATACCATGCTGCGTCATTTTGCACAGTGGCTGGTGGAGCAAGAGATTTTGGATTTGACCAGCGGGTTTCGCGTGATTCAACGGGACAAGCTTTTGGAGTTTATTAATCTTTTGCCGAACCGGTTTTCTTATCCATCTACACTGACGCTAGCGTTTATCAAGTCCGGGTATACCATCGGGTATGTGCCCTTGGACAGCATTCGGAAACGGCAATCCGGGCGCAGCAGCATCAAGCCGTTTCGGGATGGCGTTCGCTTTTTGTATATTATGATGCGGCTGGCTATTTTGTTTGAGCCCTTAAAACTTTTCATGACGATTAGCCTAGCTGTGCTGACGCTGGGATTTGTCACGGTGAGCTATCAACTAATTGTGCATAATGCGATTCAAGGGGCGTCTATTGTAACGCTGCTATCCGGTGTGATGATTTTCTTCTTTGGGCTGCTGGCTGATCAGATTGCGCAGCTTCGGATGATGCACCGGAATACGCAGTTTAAGGAACTGGAAGATTAATCTATCATTAATTCATCGCTTTAGAAGCTGTATTTTTGTGGCTTTTGAATAAAGCGTTGAAGTTGGAGTCGTTGAATCCATCCCGGCCACCGAGATTTCGGGTTTTCAAGTGCCAACCGGTTTATCACGCGGTATGCATCCCTCTTTTGTGCCTCTTCTGTATCAGCACCATGGATTAAACCCTTAAAACTATAATCTTGAATGGCTGGACGGTACTGTGCGGGTGCATCCAGAATAATTACGATTCGAAAATGATTCGGATCAAGGTCACGCAGCTGTATTTCATACGTCTCCTCAGGCACTTCATCGTCATATGCTTGATCTTCCATCTGTTGCAAGCAGTCCTTAAATTTTAAAGTGCTTTTCAGCGGTGAGGGTTCATACCCCAAAATCACCACTGCCGGCGGGCATTCGTATTTATCCTGATGGAAATCCATACTCCTCGTTCGGTTTTCGTAATTCAGTTCAGTGATTGCAAGCGAGATGCCATGTGCTTCTTGAACTCGCTTTGGAAGGTCTGTTGCCAGTTGGGCCATTAAATGCCGTAGCCGCTTCTTGTCCCTCTTGTCTCCCAACCAATCCACATAGCTTATGTTCCCGTTTGTCACCATATTAAAAAGATCTATTGATGACCCTATTTCAAGCACATAAAATGCCGGTCTTTCTGTGTCGGTCCGCATGACCTGATGAAAAATCTCATCAATCAGGTTCGGCTTTAAGACCGGTTTTCTTCGCCACAACCAGTTAAAATCCGATGCAGCCAGCTTATGAAAATAACTTGCCCGTTCCGGCTTCGGACGAAGCTCTCCAGTTTCATTCATACCACCCCAACCCAGACGGTTTTGGTGAATAGCTTTTACTCTATTCACCGCATTTAGCTTATTAATCGCAACAGGATGAATCATGGTTTAAATAAAACCCCGCACAAAGCAGAAATTGCTTGGGCAGATTTATTTTCTATCAGACCGGCGTCGCTATTTTTTGAACGCCAGTATTTGCGCTTAGGATCAGTTCACGGCCTTTTGAGAAGACTTGGATGGCTTTGCCTTGGAGGGTTTGGCCCTTGAAGGGGGTGTTTCTGGATTTGCTTTTGAATTGTTTGGGGTCTACCGTCCACTTCAGGTCCGGGCGGATGATGGTGATGTCTGCTGGGGTGCCGGGTTTTAAAGTGCCGCCGGGGAGGTTCATGGCTTTGGCCGGGCCGGTGGACATGCGGTGGATGATGTCCAGGGCTGATAGTTTTTGGGTGTGGTAGAGCGTGGTTAATGTAACACCCAGTGATGTTTCTAAGCCGATGACACCGTTGGGGGCCTGATCAAAAGCCAGGAGTTTTTCATCCGGGGTGTGCGGGGCGTGGTCTGTGGCTATGGCATCTATGGTGCCATCTTGGAGGCCTTCGATTAAAGCTTGTTGGTCCGCTTCAGAGCGTAATGGCGGGTTCATTTTGAAGTCCGGGTCGTAGTCTGCGATTGCTGCGTCTGTGAACATCAGATAGTGCGGGGCGGTTTCGGCGGTGATGTTGAGGCCTTCCTCTTTTGCCTTGCGGATCAGGTGGACGCTTTCTGCCGTGCTGACGTGGGCAAAGTGGATTTGACCTCCTGTCATCCGGGCCAGTTGGATGTCCCGGGAGACGATGACACTTTCCGAGAGGTTTGGGATTCCTGGGAGGCCCAGGAGAGTTGAGTAGTAGCCTTCATTCATACAGCCGTTTGCGGAGAGGTTCATGTCTTCTGCGTGGCACACGAAGGGCATGTTTAACATGCCGCAATACTCCAGGATCAGGCGCATAATCCGGCTGCTCATGACGCAGTGACCGTCATCCGTGAAGGCGACAGCGCCGTTTCGCTTCATCTCAGCCATTTCGGTCAATTCATTTCCCGCTATGTTTTTTGTTGCGGCTGCGACGACATAGACGGCGATTCTTGCGGTTTGAGCTACTGTGCTGTTGACATAGGCCAGCGTTGAGAGGCTGTCGATGACTGGATCTGTATTCGGCATACAGGCTACGGCGGTGAACCCGCCAGCTATGGCGGCTTCGGTTCCGGTTTGAATGGTTTCCTTGTCTAACTGGCCCGGGTCTCTAAGGTGTACGTGGATATCGATAAGTCCCGGGGTTACCCAATCTTCGCCGCTGAGTTGGAAGACTTCGTCCACGTCATCGATGGGAATGCTTTTGCCGATTTCGGCAATGACGTTGCCGTCTATCAAGATGTCTTGTACCGTATCCAGGTTTTGGGACGGATCGAGGATCCGGCCGCCTTTAAGCAACCGCTTCATTGTCTGAATCTCCTGTGGTTAAGCCGTGGGCTCCCAGCACCAGATGGAGGATGGCCATGCGGACACAAACTCCGTTGGTAACCTGGTCCGTAATAATTGAATATTTGGGGTCGTCTGCGACGTCGCTTGTGATCTCCACGCCCCGGTTCATCGGTCCCGGGTGCATCAGGATGACATTCGGGTTTGCAAATTCTTCCAGACGTTGCCGGTTGATGCCATACAGATTGCTGTATTCTACAAGCGAGGGAATCAGGCCAGACTTCTGACGTTCCAGTTGTAGGCGCAGGCACATTACCACGTCGGCATCCTGTATGGCAGGCTCAAGTTCAGTGTGAACCCGGCATCCGAGTTTGTGGATCTCAGCAGGCAGTAATGTGGCCGGGCCTGCAATGTGGACATCGGCGCCCAGTTTGGTGAGCACATGAATGTTTGATCTGGCCACCCGGCTGTGGAGGATGTCTCCGACGATTGCGATTTTTTTGTCGACAACTGAGTCCATTTTCTGGAGCAAGCTGAAGAGATCGAGCAACGCCTGTGAGGGGTGTTCGTGGCAGCCGTCCCCTGCGTTCACCACACAGACTCTGTCTCCGAAGTACCGGGCCAGTTGATGGCAGGCACCTGATGAGGCGTGGCGAATGACTACAGCGTCTGTTCCCATGGCCAGGAGTGTTTCTGCTGTATCAACCAACGTTTCGCCTTTTTTGACCGATGAGGTGCTGACACCGAAGTTCAGCGTGTCGGCACTGAGGTATTTTCCGGCCAGTTCGAAGCTGGTGCGGGTTCTGGTGCTGTTTTCATAGAACAGGTTTACAATAACTTTTCCCCGCAGGACCGGGACTTTTTTGATTGGGCGCTGAAGAATTTCCGAGAAGGTTTCGGCTTCGGCCATCACTTGGTCAATTTCTCCCGGCGTCAGGCTGGCCGCATCCAGGACGTGACGCTTTGTCCAGGTTGATTGTGGTGATGCGGTTGCTGTGGCCATAAAATAACCTCCCGAGGTAATTCAGGAGGTCAGATAAGGGTATTAGCACATGGCAGCTTTAAAAAGCTACAGTCGGCGCCCTTTCTGACCTCACAGAATCAGTTTAAAGGACATTTTTACTACGTTAGCACGAGTAGTTTTAAATGTGAATCCTTTTTGATCAATGTTGTTAAGGGAATGATAGAATCAATTGTCGACGCGGATGCGGGCTTCATCGGCGTCTACCAGGGATTTGTGTTTGATTTCTATGGTATAGGCCGGGTCGATCAGTTTGTTCAGGATGACTTCTTGATCTCTTGTCAGGTTTAAGACCTTGAGGCCCATCAGATGCTGGTTGGTGTGCCAGTCGTAGTGAATGTGCGTAATTTGAGAGGGGACTGACAGTAATTCGTTTTTGTATTGCGCCGTGAAATGGTAGTTGCTGCCCAAAACCAGGCCTGAAAAACGTTTGTCGGTTTGGTACATCACTGTCAGGCCGCCAATTGATCCGTTGATGGCTGTGTATTCGCCTTCCTCGACTTCCGCAATGCGGATTTCAAAGTAACAATCCTTCCGTTCGATTTCCCGTAAATCTTCCCGTTTCTCTTTCGTGATGGCTGAGCAGACCTGTACGGGCATGCCTTTGAGTGACTCTACGCCTTTGACCGTCACATAGTACATTTCGAACATGTTGCCTTCCTGGAGCGGATTGTCCTCATGTGTGTGGGCCAGGTAGAGCTTTGTACCCGTCGGAATTACAGTGTCCCCCGGTATGCGGATTCCCACCTGGGCTTTAAACCCTTCGGCTGTCGCATCCACCACATCCAGATAACACGTCACAAACAGGTTCTTTCGAACCTGATATTTCACCCGCAGCGACTCTTCCAACAGTTGCATTCAAAAATCGTAACATTAATTAACCGCTCTGTCAGAACTTAATTGCATCTTTAACGTCTTAAAAAATACCCTCCACATGGTGACTATCAAACCTGGAACTTCCGGCTTACAATGACTTTAGATGATTTCGAAGGGTGATGTAATATGCAACCAATCCGTTTGTGGGTACAATTTTTCTTCATGGGGGCCATTTTTAGCTTTCTCCTGACCGGTGCTACCCCATCTTCGGCTTTTGCCGCCGATCCGGCACAATCCATTACCACCATGGAGCAACAGCTTTTTAATCATACTTATGCGTCCGACTCCGTTAATGCCCGGCTTGATCGGATTGAACAGACAGTTTATGGTGCGCCGCAGAGTACGCTTGCCGTTGATCAGCGCATTCAAAACCTGGGACAGTTTTTTCAGCCTGCCGGGGCACAGGCAACAGCCATTCCGGGCATCGGGCCGAAGCCTTTAAAGGGTCTTCCGCCCGCGCATCAGCCTCCCGTGAATCAGACTGTTGAGGTTTCCGGTGAGCCGGACGGGTCGAGTTATCCGGTTGTGACCAGTATGGAACAGACTGTGTTTCATAATTCCTATGAGGATGACCCTCTGAATAACCGTCTGGCCCGGCTTGAGAAACGTGTTTTGGGTAAAGCCCAGGATGGGACGCTTCAGGACCGGACTGATCAGTTACGGTTTTTGATCTTTGGTGAAGCCAACGGCGTTACCAACTCCACCCAGACTTCCCAGCCACCCCCTCAGCAGCCGGCGGATCCGTTTGATCTTAATTCCAGCCAAGCACCGGCTTCAGATAATGCTGAGATGGCGCAGGCGCTTCCTAAGCTGGAAAGCAATGTCTTTCACCAAACCTTTTCGGGGGATCCTACTGATACCCGGCTGGAACGTCTTGAGATGAAACTTTTTAACCGTACTGCACCTGAGATGTCGCATCAGGATAGGGTATATCGCATTGCCAGCGTGATTTCCGCCAAGAATTCCTCCCGCCGGGAGCAGATCTTTGGTGGCGGACCTGTGGGTCCTATGATTGGCGGCCGTCCGAGCGGCGGCGGGAGTTATTCTACGACTTCGAGCACTGCCGGTACATTTGGATCGATGCTGTTGATGATCTTGATGTCACTGCTTTAAATTCCTTTCAGGCCGGCGCGTCGGGAGGTTGGTATTCGAACTCCTGGCCGCCTATTACTACCGTTTGGCCTGGCTTTGCGCCAGCTTTGCCCAGTTCATCGAAGACACCCATAGCTTTAAAGATGTTTACCAGCCTGCGGGTGGCAGCACCGTTTCGTAGATCCGTCACTCTTACCAAGCGGTCCAGCTTGCCGCCCAGGACATGTAATACTTTTCCTGCCCGATGGACTTCGAAGTCACTGTCGTCATTCAGGAAAGCCTTTGTGTCGGATTCTACTTCAATAATGTCTTCTGACTGCGGCAGGTCTGCCAGTCGCCGGAAAACTGCGTTGAGCATTTCTTCCAACCCCTGGCGGGATACTGCTGAGATTACCAGGACCTGATCATGAATTTCTGCTTCGAATCGGTTTCGGATTGCGTCCAGAGACTCCGGATCGCCGATTGCATCGGCTTTGGTTAAGACTACAACCTGCGGTTTATTGGCCAACTTGTCACTATATTTCTTTAGCTCTGCCTGAATTATTTTGTAATCTTCCAATGGATCCTTTTCTTCCGTCACAGCGATGTCTACGAGGTGCAAGAGCAAGCGTGTGCGTTCGATATGGCGCAGGAAGTCATGTCCCAGGCCTATGCCTTCACTGGCCCCTTCTATCAGCCCTGGGATATCTGCCATAACGATGCCATCGCCATCTGATTTGCGCACGACCCCTAAATTGGGGGTGAGTGTTGTGAACGGATAATCTGCAATCTTGGGTTTTGCAGCGCTGATTACACTGATTAAAGTTGATTTTCCGGCATTCGGAAGCCCAATTAAGCCAACATCCGCAATAAGCTTTAATTCCAGGATTAATTCCCGCTTTATTCCCGGTTCTCCCGGTTCGGCAAATTGGGGTGCCTGGCGTGTGGCTGTGACAAAGCGGCTGTTTCCCCGCCCTCCCCGGCCTGCGCCTGCAACTATGGCTTTGTCGCCCGGATTTATCAAATCTGCTATGGCTTTACCGGTTTCCGCATCATAGACCACCGTACCGCAGGGAACTTGGATTGTCAGTTCCTCCCCTCTTTTGCCGTGCTGATTTTTGCTGCGTCCCCGCTCGCCGTCTCCGGCTTTGAAGTGGGATTTGTATTTAAAATCCAGCAGCGTGTTTAGGTCTGTTACCGCTTCTAAGATTACGTTGCCACCATCTCCGCCGTCACCGCCCGCCGGGCCGCCATAGGCGACAAATTTTTCCCGCCGCCAAGCCACCATGCCGTCTCCCCCAGCGCCGGATTCAACGGTTATACGGACATGATCAACAAACTGCATGGGCGTCCTCTAGGATGAACGCTTAAAACTGTTAATGAACGGGTACCGGTTCTTCCGTTGCAGGTTCTTCTGCTTCAGCAGATGGTTCCGCTTGTTGTTCTTCTGTCTTTGGTTCTTCTACTGGCGGCGGTGCAGCTTCAGGCTCGGCTTTTTGCTGGGCCTTCGGCTCCTGTTTCTCGGGTTTTGAAGCCTGTCTTTTGCCAACAACGAAGAACTGAATGTGCAGAACCTTCTGCTTGACAGGATCCAATTGCATCTCTTTGACTTTGGCCTGGATAGGTGCACCTAATCCTTCGAGTTCGAATGATCTCACGCCCCGTGATAATGCCCGTTCCAGATCGTAGGCTTTCACCTGGATGCTAGCCGGTGTCTGTTCATTGCCATAGACTGTGCCTGGGATGTATCCCACTGAGCGTAATTTACGCGGTGAAACGGTTTGATCCCGTTCGAAAATCTGTAGTTTTTCCTGCTGTGTCATCTTGAAAGGCTCCGTAATAAAAGCGATGTCCTGTTTTAAAAAGCCGGGTACGGCAAAACAAGCTGTAATTCTGTTCTATGTTCGCATAGAGTTACAAACCGGGTCAAGACACCGGATAGAGGATGTGCCTATTTCAGGCTTGAAATGAGCGGTGAAGACAGGTATGACGGGGTTAACTGCAATACCAGCGCCAATGTTTCTTTTCCTGCTGCTTCCAAAAGCGGGTCTGTCATGGTTGTCTGGGGTATTGATTGCAGTTCTTTGAGATTTTCTCTCAGGGTTTTCAATTCTTCAAGCTCAGCCTGCATTTTGCTGAATTTTTCCTTTACTTTTTCAGCCCATGGTTCGAATGCGCATCCCGGTGCAAACACCATAAACGGGCTGTCGGGATAGGCCCGGCAGAGTTCCGGACGATCTTCCCAGATGGTGCACTTGTTGTCCTCCCCAATATACCGGCATTGGTAGAACACCACGTCGGATTCATCTTTAAAATTTTTGTCCTTGGCTGCCGCCTTCAGTGTCCGCTCAACCAGGCCGGGGACAATCTGCCGGGCTGTGGCATGATCTTTGTGCGGTACAAAGATTGAGAAGAAGTTGCGGGCAAAGTCGTCCCCTTTGGATGCTTTTTCCAGCAGTTGATGAAATGGAATGCTGGGCGACGCCGCACGGCAACAGCACCCTTGCATTTTGCATTTTGGCAAGGGTACGCCTGTGGCTTCAACCCAAGATTCCGTCGTCATGGCAGCCAGCTGGGTTATTGGTTATTCAGAGACTGAAATGCCTGATAAATCGCTTTGCCTAGTTCCGGCGAGACATCTGCATCCTCATGCGGAAATTCTGTTTGGCCTTTACGGTGGGCTTTTGCAGCTTCCACAAGCTTGTCATAGGTATCTTCACTCAGTTTGTGCTCACTGCTGCGCAAGGCTTTTCCAATTGCCATGTAGGGGCCCGCAACGGCTTTATGATAGGCCGCTTCCGCTTGTCCCATGGCATGAACCGGGGATTTTGCTTGCTTTTGCTGTTTATTCACCGTTTTTGAAGTTTTCTTTTCAGTTTTGGCTGGTTTTTCCGGGGATTTTGGTCTCGACGCATCTAATGCCGGTGGCCGTGGCTGTGGCGTAGGGGTCGTCGTTTTCTTGTGTGTCGGTTCCATTAGTTGTTTCTCCTTCTTTCGAATATCTCACTCGCAACCACGTCGTTCCTAACTGTTTTAAACCTTACTTTTACCGGGTTATGTCAGGTGAACGGTTGAGATTCATCATGTTGCTGCTGACTTCGGTCATTTGATGTATCGTCGTCTTCTCTTCGGTCTTTAATCCCCCTACTATTCATGTAAACAATTTTTAAAAAAAGGCTGCATGTGCCTCTTTTTACCCATGAATATTGGGCGGGTCATGACAGTTTATCTTAGGATATCAAAGCTTTTGGTCAGGTTAATGTTTAAGCTGACTCTTCCGGTAAATAGAATGGGCGTTTGGTCAGGACTGTTTCCAGTTCTTTCGGGGTCGCCGGGCCTCTGCGGAATTCACGCTGGACTAGTGAGACAATGCTGATGATGTCTTCACTCGAGAGGCGAATCATGCGGCGTCCGCCGTGGGGGTTTTCTAAAATCTTAGCCATTCTGAGATTGTGCCCATTTCCTGCTTGCGATCTTATTCGTATTATAGGGACCCAAGGCCCAATTCCTGATCGTAAGCCTGGAGGATAATTCCCCGTTCAAGTTGGGATACAGACCCGAAACGGGATACTATGCAGCACACCTCTGTTCTCTTAACTGAAGCTGTTTCAGCTTTAAATCCCCGGCCTGGTAAATGCTACGTGGACGCTACGTTGGGTGGTGGTGGCCACGCATTGCAGTTGTGTTCGTTTTTGGACGCCTCTAACCATCTTATCGGCATTGATCAGGATCCGGTGGCTTTGGCTCATGCTCAGGCGCGCTTAGCTGCTTGTGCCACTCGTATGGATTTTCTGCAGGGAAATTTTGGGCGATTGGGTTCTGTTTTTCGTGATTTGGATCTTGAATGCATTGATGGGGGAATTCTTCTAGATTTGGGTGTGTCGGACTTCCAGCTTGGGGATGCTGCACGCGGGTTTAGTTTTCGGCATGCCGGGCCGTTGGATATGCGGATGGATCCCAGCCAGACCCAAACTGCTGCCGATCTGATCAATACGCTTTCGGCCCGAGACCTTGCCAATTTGTTTTTCCGGCATGCGGATGAAAAGCTTTCCCGGCCGATTGCTGACGCCATTGTTGCCGCCCGGCCCTTTGAAACAACTGAAGCTTTGGCAACTCTAGTTGATTCCATTTACCGCCAAAAAGGGGTTAAGGCGCATAATATTCATGCCGCAACCCGTGTCTTTCAGGCTTTACGAATGGTGGTTAACCAGGAATTGCCTATGTTAAGCCAGTTTCTGAATGATCTACCCAATCTGCTTTCTCCCGGAGCCCGTGTTGTCATTATTACGTTTCATTCCCTAGAGGATCGCCTGGTCAAAAAGGCTTTTCGGTTGGCTGCTGCAGAATGTCTCTGTCCTCCCAAGCAGCCTATCTGTACATGTACGCACACGCCAATGCTTCGCATTATCGGCAAGTCGGTTTTTCCCAGTGAGGCTGAGGTCAAGCAGAATCCTCATGCGAGGAGTGCCAAGCTTCGGGTGGCTGAACGGATTTAAATATCCGGTGATGAATCTCCGGAGAGGATGCCGCCTACGCCTGAAGTGCCTGATGATGCTGTTGACGAGGCAGATTGCTGCTGTGCCCGTTGTGCCTGCAAAATGGCTTGCTGCATCATCATAAAGCGTTGGTTGAAAATTTGAAAAATATTGGTCTGATATGTCTGGAACTGCTGATTGTATGCCAGAAGTGCATCGTTATACGTTTTTACTGCAGCAGTATCCTGTAAGTCTCCCGGTGGCGTCGGTGGTGTCGGCATTACGGTTGCGTTGTTTGTCTGGTTGAGGGGATTGAGATTTAGAAACTGGCCAAAAATTCCGGTGCCGTTTTTTTGAGACTGGGCTTGGATTTGTGTCAGGATATTCGCAGGCAGCGGCTGTCCCGAGCTTTGGACCATGGCGATCATGAGATTTTTCAGCAGGTTCATCGGGCAATTCCTCGTTGATTCTCTTCGGCTTTCTTATTGGCAGAGTAAGCCGGATTTTTGAAATCGCAATTTCCTGCTGTTTGTATCGGCGCAGTTGGGGAGTGGTTCAATGTTTGGGGTGGAAGTCATTTAGGTGTGTGAGAACAGGGAATTGTATCCTAGACTGGGGTGGTGGCTAGGGTTGGTTTTGGCCCTACTTCTGTCAGGTGCTCTACGTTTTGGAATTTTCTGAAGTTTTCGACGAACATGCCGGCTAGTTTGGCGGCCATTTGATCGTAGGCGTTCTTATCAGACCAGCTTTGGCGTGGGTCTAGGGTTTCTGCTGGGACACCCGGGCAGGATTGGGGGACCTGGATGTTGAAGACGGGGTGTGTGGTATATTCAACCTTTTCCAAATCACCGCTTAACGCTGCCGTAACCATGGCACGGGTGTAGGGGATGCTGATTCTTTTTCCGACGCCGTATGCGCCGCCTTGCCAGCCTGTGTTGATCAAATAGACATTTGCCTTGTGGGCGTCGATTCTCTCTTTCAACAGCTTTGCGTAGGCTGCTGAGGGTCTTGGCATAAACGGGGCGCCGAAACATGTCGAAAAGACTGCCTGGGGTTCAATGATGCCTCGCTCTGTGCCTGCCAGCTTGCTGGTGTAGCCACTAATGAAATGATACTGGGCCTGCTCCATGTTGAGTTTGGAGACTGCCGGCATGACGCCAAAGGCGTCTGCCGTGAGGAAGATAATGGTTGTAGGGTGCGGTGCCTGACCCTTTGGGTCGGCATTGGGGATAAAGTCTATTGGATAGCCCACTCGGGTGTTTTCCGTGAGACTTTCATCGTCGTAGTTCGGTATTCGGGTAATGGGATCCAGGACGACGTTTTCCGACAGGGATCCAAAGCGTATGGCTTCCCAGATTTCCGGCTCATTTTCTTTGGAGAGCCGGATGGCTTTTGCGTAACAGCCGCCTTCAAAGTTAAAGATGCCTTTTTCGGACCAGCCATGTTCATCGTCGCCGACTAAGACACGGTCAGGATCTGCCGAGAGTGTTGTTTTGCCTGTTCCGGACAGGCCGAAGAATAATGCCGACCTGCCATCTTTGCCGACGTTGGCTGAGCAATGCATCGGGAAGACATCTCTATCCGGCATAAAGTAGTTCATGGTGCTGAAAATCGACTTTTTCATTTCGCCGGAGTACTGCGTCGCCGCAATCAGAATGATCTTCTTTTCAAAATTCAGGATAATGGCTGCTTCTGAATTCACCCCGTCCGTCATCGGATCCAATTTTAGTCCGGGGACTGAGATGACGGTAAACTCCGGCACAAATGACTTTAATTGTTCGGGTGTCGGACGGATAAACAGTTGATGGACAAAGAGGTTTTGCGATGCTAGCTCATTGATAAACCGGACTTTCAGTGCATAACTGGGGGCAGCACCGGCGTAGCCGTCGTAGATGTAAATTTCTTTGTCCTTTAAGTAGGTTTTAACCTTTTGATAGACTTTCTCAAACACGGCCTCGGATGTCGGAATGTTTACTTTCCCCCAGTCAATATGGTCATGGACCAATGGGACATCCACCACAAACCGGTCGTTGGGAGAGCGCCCTGTGTATTTTCCTGTGTTTACGACCAATGAACCGTTATCGGCCAAGACACCTTCTTTTTGCGTAAGAGCGATTTCGACCAGCAGGGGAACTGGGAGCTGATAATGTTGCGTTTGGGATGTCTCAAGTCCTGCATAGCCAATAAAATCCGACATGATGCCCTCCATTAAGTTTGTCTTTGTCAATCCTTTTCATCATTGCGCAAAAGTTGATTCTCTACAATGCTTAATGGAGTGCTTTGAGCAGGCGCAGCAGGTCTTTTGTGGATTCAAACACCTAAACTGTTAACAGGTCAGGGTTCCCGATATAACTTCATGACTTGGCGCACTTCCTGTAGCGTTTGCTGACAGATGGTACGGGCTTTTTCGTTGCCTGTCTTCAGAACTTCATGGACTTGTGCCGGATCCTGGGTGTACAGTTGTCTTCTTTCTCTTATGGGGCGGAGATCTTCCAGGATATAGTCCAAGAGGATTTTTTTGCAATCCATGCAGCCTCTTGTGGCTGTGCGGCATTCGTCAGCTGCCTTATTTTGCGCATCCTGCGGTGCGAAGACTTTGTAATACTTGAATATCACCTCACAAACTTCCGGATCACCCGGGTCATCCCGCTTTATTCTGGCCGGGTCAGTAATCCCCTGTTTCAGTTTTTGCCATGTCTCGTCTTCAGAGTCTGAGAGGTAGATGGCGTTGCCGTAGGATTTGCCCATTTTGCGGCCATCTATACCGGGCAATAACGGCGTCTCAGTGAGTAACGGTTTGGGGGACGGAAACAGATCTGTTTGGAACTGGTGGTTGAAGCGTGTCACGATGTCCCGGGATATTTCCAGGTGGGCCAACTGGTCTTTACCGACGGGAACCAGATTGCCTTTTACTGATAAAATATCTGATGTTTGCAGGATTGGGTAGCCTAGCAGGCCGTAGGTCAGGTCTTCATGGAGCATGGCCACCATGTCTTTAAGGGTGGGATCGGTTTCGACCCACTTGCTGGGCGTTATCATGCTTAGGAGGAGGTGGAGTTCTGCGATTTCCAGAATTTGGGATTGGACGTAGATTGTTGCTTTTTGTGGGTCTACGCCTGTAGCCAGCCAGTCCAGTGCAACGTTGAGGATGTTCTCTTTTAGATTTTCCGTCTTATCAGAGCCCGTTGTAAGTGCATGCCAGTCTGCGATGGAGAAGAAGCATTCGTAGTTGTTTTGGAGTGTGATCCAGTTTTTTAAGACACCGACATAATGGCCCAGGTGTAGTTTTCCAGTCGGGCGCATACCCGACATAACCCGCTTGGGTGTGTTTGATTGTGCTGCCTGCTTCTCCATGGTTTCAGTTTAGCGGAGTTTGTTTCCGTTGGGCAAGCGGTGAAGTTTGGTTGTTTCCCTTGGGCTAGGCTAGGACTGGTTGTCTTGGCGGTGGAGCTGGGGTTCGTGTAGGGGTTGGGCGACGGGTTAATGTTGGGGATTGAGGCAGCGTGTATTGCTGTGGTCTGGAGAATCCTGCCGGGAGGCGTTGTGGGATACCTGCCCGGGTTGGGGTATTTGCGATTTCGAATAGGTGGAATGCGCCCGGCATGAGTTTTACTTTGAGGGACTTTACCGTGTTTTCGTCTGTTTTCTTGCTGAAATGGCTTCGGTGCTGGGTTAAGGCTTGTGCCGGTGTGCCTTCCTGATCGCTCATTCTGCCGACGGATTCTGCCAGCGGATAGAGGTTTTTGCCCAGCACCAGGTTTTTCGGTAATTCAATTGTGCCTTCCTGGACAGCGTTCATGTCTTTGTTGGCAATTGCCAACAAAGTTTTGCCGTTATGTCGGCGGGTGTAAGCGACAATCTGGGGATCGACCGGGCTGGTTTTTACCGGCAGCCAGTCTGTCTGGCCTATTCTCAGCACTGAACTGAACGGTTCAGTTGTGCGGATTTTCATCAGTTTGTCCCAGAAGGCACCAATTTCCGGATGTTTACCTTCAGGCCGATCCGTCCAGTTGTATATGTCGAAGTAGCCCTCGTATCCGGTTAGGAAGCCATCGAGAAGGTATGGATTGGTGTTGGGTTGTGTCAGCATCAGGCCGGTGATATTTTTGCAATATGTTACACCACCATGGGCCATGGCGCTTGGATCATCGTGTGTTACAAAGCTTCCAATGGTTGATTTTTCTAAACCTACCCGATTCAGCATCTCCTGGAGGCGCTGGTGGTGGTATATAAATTGGGGGCCATTCCACTGATGATTGTTGTGCCATTGGTAATACGTGGTTCTTGCCCCTGTTTTGTACAGGCGTTCCGGTCTATCCGCAGGCAGGTTATTGATGGGCGAGGCATCTTCCTGGATGTAAGTTTCATCAATCCGTCCCTTGCCCTGTCTTTCAAACTCCGGCCAAATCTCTTTCCAAAACTCGTCGGGTTTGTCCCTGGATACGTCTATTCGAACAAAATCAAAGCCCAGTCCAAACATGTATCGCAGGTAGTTGCGAATAACCCTTCTGACGACCGGAGAATGTCCATTTAAGCGCCGGATGTCCACCCAATCTTTTGGCGTGAGCATCTGTTTTTCGTATTTCCCTGTTTCAGAATTCCACTCGGTATCCCAGGCCATGTATTCCGGATGCTCTTCTGCCATTTGCAAGCCCCCGGCGCTCGGCAGGTCGAAGCCTGCACACATTCCCTCCCGATGCACATCATTCAACCAATTAATACATTCCTGCTCCACACTCAGCCCACTGCCCGGCGTGCGGTATTCCTCCGAGAGATCTAAGGCAGCCGGAGCGTATTGACTTCCAGCCGGAGGAACGATGATTTCCTTTGTCTGTGGTGTAAAAGGCTGTCCCTGCCGCTGTGACTGATTCCATTGGGCCTGTAAGGTTATCTTATCTTTCTGATGCACACCCAGAGGCTCTTTTTTCGAGACTGTTGTTGTGGGCAAGACGTGGTAAGCGTTGACGTGATGGGCTTTGTCTTCCTTGATCATGGCACTGGCTTTCGGAAATGTGCCGGCTTCGCCCAGAAAGGGGTTAATATTGTTGTCATGATCCAAATCTTTTACCCCATGGGTTCGGATGCTGATGCATTCAATGACCGCTTCACGGTTGTCGAGCCAGGATTGTATCGGGTTGTTGAAGGGCTCCGGTTGAATCATTCCGGTTGGAGCCATATTCGGTATCGGTACCGGCCTAACGGCTGGTTGTGCGGGAGCGTTTACCAGGCCGAGCCTAAGTTTCGACATTTGCGGACTATATCTTGCAGGGGTGACAATTATGCTCATTCTGCTGCCCTCCTACCGGAGAAGTCATGACCGACGACTAGTGCGAAGGCTGCCAGGCCTGCCAGGACAGTGCCCCCCAGGGTAACCGGAACGGCTATTTTCCAGCGCCGGTGGCTCGCCATGGATTCCAGGGTGTTTTCGAGGACGTTCCAGGGGGAAGCACCCATTAGCTTGGCTGCAATCGGATAGCGCTGGCGGCCCGGTTCTACACCCGCCGGGATTAAGCGTTTGATTCTCGTGAAGGCTTCCTGTCCGCCTGCTAGCCTTGCTGCAACGTGCGCGTTTCCTTCCTGATCCAGCCGGATAATGTTTGCCAGGGAAGCATTTGCCATTAAGTGTTTGATGAACTCTTTATTGACATGGGTTTCACCCAAGCCCAACTGGGTATTGATGTATCTGAGACCCCTTAAGGTTCCCATGATGTTTTCTTTTGCCAATTCGATCCGTTGCGCCAGACGCAGCCGTGCGGCTTCATCCAGGTGAGGCTCAAGCCGGGCGTCTGTCATCATTTCTTTGTAGCGGTTGTAATATGTATCAAAGCGTTTTTCATGCTCTGTCAAAACCCGGTCAAAGGCCTCCCGGTTTTGTTGTTGAGACAGATTTGTGTGGATGGTTTGAGCTGCGATATCCAGTCGTTCTTCGTGAGGTCGGTTTAAAATCTCTTTCTTGTTGAGGCCGAGTGTTTTTGCGACGTCTTCCGAGAAATGCTTCCACCACTGTGAGCTCATCGCTATCTCGGTGTCTGTGCCGAATACGCTACGCTCCAGGTTATCCACTGCATCCTGGACTCTTTCCGCCTGAGATGGCTCTTGAGGTGCCCTTTTAATTAGTTTTGCAAGCCCGGTTTTGACTCTTCCCGGAAAATCTTTTTGGGCTAAGTTTGCCAACTTTTCTGTTAGGGAACCCTGAAACTTGTTTTTGAAACGAAACCACCCAGTTCCAGTGTTTTCTTCAGCCGCTCTTTCTACTGCTGCTTTGAAGGGATTCACAACTTCTGCGGGTGATTCGTCTCCTAAAGCCCGGCTTAAACGTTTTTGGCCAAGGACATAGTGGTAGTTGGCGTAGCCGTTTTTCAAGGCTGGTTGTGCTGCGTCGCAGACGGTGGCTGTTAGTACCGGGGTTGAGATTCCGGCCAGGGCCATAAAGGCTGCCCAAGACTGGGCGATGACGCTGTGGGCTTTGTCCATCAGGTGATCGTTCCAATTGGGGTTTTTCGTGTCGATATGGTTGCGTCTTGCCAGTTTTAAGCGTTGGTTGAGCGGCAGGACTTCCGGCGGGAGATAGTGGATGCCATTTCCCCAACGCTCCATGTTGCCTTCGCTGGTGATGTAATCCGTTCCCAGGCCGATGCCGGTTTTTGCTTTTGCAATGCCCCTGATGGCCAGCGGCAGGATTTTCATCGATGCCATCCAGGCCAGGCCGCCAATGACAAAGTCGAACCATTTGCCGAATTGCTTTGTGCTGCGGGTGGCCAGATAAATGAGGTAGGCCGCCCCTGCAATTTTGGTGAAGTCTTCGGCTTCGCCCAGGGATTTGTCCATGCCGTGGCGGTGCGCTAAAGCACAATAAAGTGTTTCAATGGCTCTTGGTACTTTAGTCGCCCGATTTTGGATACGCTCCGGCCATGTGGCCGGGCGCGCCTCGGGGGGTAGGCGGTGCGCCGGGACGACTCCAGCGGGGAGATGCATGCGGGCTTCGGTTACTGTCATGTCATCACCCTGCTTGGCAGCCTTGGCCCGGCTGTTGCTGCAGCACGTTGCAGTGCCGGCCGGGTTGTAATTCTTACGGGAGGCTGTGTGCTAGCAGAGCGCCACTGATCGGTTTGGGGAATATAGTGTTTTGGCGCGAGGGTTTTAAACAAAAGTTGGTAGAGCATGGCTGCTCCCAGGGCAGCATAACTGTAGATGGCTGCCTGCTGCCAGCCCGATTTTCCACGTAAGTTTAATGTTTCATTCATGACGGGAGCCAGGGTTTTGAAAACCCTTAAGGGTGTTGTCAGAACTTCCTTAAAGCTTTTTGGTATCAGCGCAGCGGACATTTCCTCCCAGACCTGCGGCCAGGATTTGGCCCTGCCGATAAAACCTGCTGCGATGGCGCCGCCCAGGTTGCCCATGATCATTTTCCAGGCTTTTGTAACGATGATGACCCGCCGGGTTTGTTCGCTGACAGCCGCCTTGGGATCGTTTACGTTCCAGGGGATTCCCATTTTTCTGGCTTCTTGCCGGTATTGGTTGTCAGGAACCAGATCGGAGCGGAAGAAAGTGGCGCTGTCATGCATCATCAGCATCCGGCCGTCTGCACTTTTGTAGCGTTGGGTTAAGTCTACGCCATACCGCCAGCGGATTACAGCATTGATTCCAGTGTGGGTTGCGCCCAGGGTGAGCAAGTATAGGCCTACCGCCATGACATTTGCAACGATTTCCTTGCGGTTGCCCCCGATGATAAATCCCAAAGCCAATATAGCGCCGCCCAGATAGAACGGGAGTTTGGACAACGTCTGGGCGTCTGAGAAATTGAAGTCTTTTTCGCCGGTGATGCCTTTGCAAAATGCTTGCGGGATGCGAATGAATGCTGTTTCAAGGCCGTTAAGTGTTTTTTGCCACCAGTTTAAGGTGATAACTTGGTCTTTCGGCATTTTTGCCAGACCTTCTCCTACCAGTTGTTTTTGCGTTGGGGCGTCAGGAATTTGTACCACTTTCGGGGCGCGCTGGAAGAATCGTTTCACCCCTTCCGTGCGGGATGTCGATCCATATGTTACACAACTGTTGCGGTTTGAAGTCGCACCAACCACGTTGCTATATACCCTTTTTCTTAAGTCAAAGTCAGAATAATATATTTTTGATAGTCGGTACCAAAAAGTACCCTCCTTACAAAATGGATTATTACACGTCAATTTGGAATTTAAAGCCCATGTGGCTAATTTTTTAGATTATTTTTTTAAGCGATACTGTTGGGGGGTTGTGGCAGAAGGAGGTTAGATGCGAATTCTGGTTACCGGTGGAACAGGTCTTGTGGGGTCAGCCCTTGTGCCGTTATTGACCGCACAGGGTCACGATGTGTTTCGGCTTACCCGTCATCCTTCAGCCAGTGTCCATGACATTCCATGGAATCCGGAGAAGCGCTTTGTTGCTGCAGAACGTCTTGAGGGCTGTGAAGCCGTGATTCATCTGGCTGGAGAAAACATTGCCAGCGGGCGTTGGACTGAGGCACAGAAGGCCCGCATTAAGAACAGCCGGGTGGAGGGAACTCGCTTTTTGGCTGAGCAGCTCTTGAAGCTTGAAACGCCGCCCCGCGTTTTTATCAGTGCTTCGGCAATTGGATATTATGGGGATCGGGGGGATGAGGTTTTGACGGAGGCTGCTTCGCCCGGGCATGATTTTTTGGCTGCCGTTTGCCAGGGGTGGGAAAGTTCCGCAGCGCTCTTGGAGCAGCGAGGGACTCGTGTGGTTTTTGTGCGCACCGGGGTTGTACTTTCTGCCAAAGGAGGGGCGCTTGCGAAGATGCTTCCGATTTTTCAACTTGGGGGCGGGGGCAAATTGGGGAGTGGTAATCAGTTTATGAGCTGGATTGCTCTGGATGACCTTGTGGGCATTTATGATGCTGTTCTTCAGGACGAGGCTGTTTCGGGACCGGTGAATGCGGTTTCGCCCAACCCCGTGCGGAATGTTGCGTTTACGGCTGTACTGGGTCATGTTTTGAACCGGCCTACGTTTATGCCGGTGCCTGCCTTTGGGTTGCGGTTGCTTTTGGGGGAGATGGCGGATGCCTTGCTGCTTTCCAGCACCCAGGTTCAGCCCGAGAAGATTCTGGCAGCGGGGTATTCGTTTCGCTATCCTGAGTTGGAGGGGGCGTTGCGGCATGTGCTGGGGAAATAGGGCGCTGGCTATTGGTTTGTCTTCCTTCTAAAATAATTTTTTTCAAATTGCGCAATTTTTTGGCTTGACGTGTTTTTATAAGCGCATCTCTTCCTTTAATTTACAGGTGTAGACTATGCCTCAACTTTCGGTTTCGTCTTCTGCCGGTTCTTCTATAAAGTCTCAGCGCCTTGGTGCGTTGCATCTTCGGAACGAATCTCGTCATATTGAAAAAAAACATGCAGAAGTTGCCGATGACGGTTTGTACCTGAACGGTAAGCTTTATGAGGGAGAGGGTGGACGTCATGACGATTTCAGAAGTGCTTTTACTCCACTGGAAGTGCCTTTTGCCACTGATCTTCTACAGGAAGCTACTTTGGAGGGGCGACGTCGCATAGCCAACACCCTGGACGGCAGCAGTGAATTTGACACTATTGCGACTTTGCGGGATTTGATGCATAAGAATAAACCGTTGCGACAAGCCGTTTCGGAGAAGATTATCGATACTACTGCCCGGCGGCATTTGAAGGTTCATAAGATTCCACTCAACCGGGGTTTTGAGGAGCGGTGGGATGATGCGTGTCATTTGGCCGTTAAATTGCCCAGTGATCTAGTTAATGAATCTCTGGATATGCTTAAGGGTGAAGAAAGTGGTTGGAAAGGTGCTGTTGATAAGGTTATTGGTGTTACCGGTACGTTGCTGTGGGTCGCACTTTCGCCCTTAACTGCTGCGTGGGGATTTATTTCCGGGTTGATTACCGGCTATCCCATCGCTTTACCTGAGTTCAATGAGAACATGCAGGATGCCGTTATCTTTGCCGGGGCGATGGATGGGTTGTTTTAGACACTTTTATTTTAAACTCCATTTCTCAAACCGGTTTATTGAAACGCTTATTTGCGTTGTTATGCCGTTTCTTCTCTTTTGAAGTAGCATGGGTAGAGGGTTGCTGTTTGTGAAGCTTGTTCCAGAGGGATAGATGGCGTCTAAAGGGATACTTGTAAGTTTTGTTTTCATTTTGATTGGCTTGGCTGCTGTATTGGGAATTGTCCAGTATGTTGCCAGCATGCCCCATCGCATTCCTGATGCTCCGGGTGTTGCTGATCAGCAACAAAAGCATCAAAATCCCCTTGTTGTCTATCAAGTCAGCACTCTGGGGATTAAAGAACTTACGCCATCCGCAGCTTGCCGGGACGATGTTTTAAAATCGGCGGCGCTTCTGGTTAAGCCCGGCCGTTACTGCATTATGGGTAACCAATATGCCTTTGCCACCGGGGGGGTTCGTATTTATCGGTATCCGGATACCTTCCGTTATTTTATTGTCCAGGATGAGAATTTGCCCAATCTGTTGTCGGCCATTGCTTGGGCAATCAGCCATGGGAACCGGGATGATGGTTTGCCTGTGAGTGCATTGGTGGACAAGGCCCGGTATGAAAAGCTTTCGCTGACATGCGGCAACGTGGCGAATGTATCGCTATACCTGCTCAGGGCGGCAGGATATCGGGCCAGGATGGCGGCAGGGTTGACGCTGGAACCCTGGAATGATTATTATAACGGCCATACGCTTTTTGAGGTTCAGGATAAGCAGACGAAGCGCTGGATTTTGGCTGACCTGGACAGCAATGTGCTGTTTGCCGACCAGGACCAGAAGCTGATGAGTTACCGGGACATTTACCAGGACCTTCAGGATGGACATTTAAATGCGACGCTTGATTTTATTGCTACAGACAGCCTTGTGGATGTCTCCGGGTTTAAAATGGCCGATGAAAGGAATATGTCTTTTATTACGGAGCATATTCTGGCAACTCCGGACGTGTTATTGCAGCGCTATGAAAAAATCTTTCAGGTTGTTTTGCTGAAACCAGAGTGCTGTGATCGGTATTATTTTTTAAGTCCTTCTTCGCAGTTCACTCAGCGGGTGCTGTCTTACTCCAAGTCCTACCAGCCTTTGTCTGAAGCCGCGTTTGTCAAGAAATTTTATTCCAATAAGCCGGACTGATGTTTTAAAATGAATCCCCTGGCGGAGGGCTATCTTTCCGGGACCTTCCGGTCCGAGTATTGTCGCTGCGAGCGGTCTTTACGATCGTGTTCGGAATGGGAACGAGTGTTTTCCCGTCGCTAAACCACCAGGGAAACCTGTTAGGGGTTTGATTCCCTGATAACTGCATAGAGTGTCTTTTGCCGAGAAAGCATTCCGCTTTGGATTTTGTCCGCCGCAGAAGATGTTTTCGGCCACGCCGGATATGCCTTCCCCGGGTCTCACGTTGTCGCTTGCGCTTTCGACATGAACCGGCAACGTTTGCGGCAGGGGCTTTCGCCCTTCCCGGAAATGCTTATCCTGTGTGACATTGCAAAGTTTGCGTTGCGATTAACCAGTTTTGTGTCGGGCGAGGCGTTAGCCTTGGGTTATGCCTGACACCGATTGGTTGCCTTGATATGTTTTAAAAAATGGAAAGCCCTCGTCCTATTAGTACAGCTTGGCTGAATGTGTTGCCACACTTACACCGGCTGCCTATCAACCAGATTCTCTTTCTGGGGACTTACCACGTTAACCGTGTGAGAGATCTCATCTTGTGGTGGGCTTCGTACTTAGATGCTTTCAGCACTTATCCACTCCGAACACAGCTACCCGGCGTTTGCCACTGGCGTGACAACCGGTACACTGGCGGTTCGTCCGTCCCGGTCCTCTCGTACTAAGGACGGCTCCACTTCAAATCTCTTGCGCGCATGCCGGATATGGACCGAACTGTCTCACGACGTTCTGAACCCAGCTCACGTACCGCTTTAATGGGCGAACAGCCCAACCCTTGGAACGTACTACCGCTCCAGGATGCGACGAGCCGACATCGAGGTGCCAAACCTCCCCGTCGATGTGGACTCTTGGGGGAGATCAGCCTGTTATCCCTATGGTAACTTTTGTCCGATGAGCCACGGCGATTCCATTCTCAACCGCAGGATCACTAAATCCGACTTTCGTCCCTGTTCGACTTGTAAGTCTCACAGTCAAGCTCCCTTCTGCTTTTGCACTCTTCGGCTGATTTCCATCCAGCCTGAGGGAACCTTTGAACGCCTCCGCTACTTTTTAGGAGGCGACCGCCCCAGTCAAACTCCCCGCCAGGAAATGTCCGACAGCCGGATATTAGCGGCATATCGTTAGAATCCCAAATGTAGAAGAGTGGTATCTCAACGGTGACTCCATCTGAACCGAAGCCCAGACTTCAAAGTCTCCCACCTATTCTGCGCAACCACATTCAAAATTCAATTCCTAGTTAGAGTAAAGCTCAATAGGGTCTTTCTGTCCTGGCATGCGTAGGCCGTATCTTCACAGCCATTCTTATTTCACCGAGTCCCTCCCCGAGACAGTTTCCAGATCGTTACGCCATTCGTGCGGGTCAGAACTTACCTGACAAGGAATTTCGCTACCTTAGGACCGTTATAGTTACGGCCGCCGTTCATCGGGGCTTAGTTTCAAAGCTTCGCCCTTGCGGGCTGACCTCTCCACGTAACCTTCCGACACTGGGCAGGCGTCAGCCTGTATACATCGTCTTGCGACTTAGCACAGACCTGTGTTTTTGGTAAACAGTCGCCTGGAACTGGTCACTGCGACCCTATCCCGCTTCAGTCCGCAAGGGACTTACACGGTACCAGGGTATCTCTTCTCCCGAAGTTACGAGACCATTTTGCCGAGTTCCTTAGGGAGGGTTATCTCGCGCGCCTTAGTATTCTCTACTTACCCACCTGTGGCGGTTTACAGTACGGTTACGTTTAAATCTCACAGCGAGGGTTTTCTCGCCAGTGTGGCGTCTGACCCTTCGGCACCGTAGTGCCTCCCCATCGCACCTCACGTTAAACGCCCCGGCGGATTTTCCTACCGGGACTCGCTACATGCTTAGACAGGACATTCCATCGATCCTGCGGTCATAGCCTCCTGTGTCACCCCGCTGTTGATAACGATTTAGCCGTAGTATCGGAATTTCAACCGATTGTCCATCACCTACGCATTTCTGCCTCGGCTTAGGGACCGACTTACCCCACGCGGACGAGCCTGCCGTGGGAAACCTTGGGTTTTCGGCGCATTGGATTCTCACCAATGTTTTCGCTACTCAAGCCGACATTCTCACTTCTGCTTCGTCCACCAGTCCTTATCGATCTGGCTTCAGCCTACAACAGAACGCTCTCCTACCGCCCGCAGATAAATCTGCGAGCCCATGGCTTCGGTATGATACTTAGTCCCGCGAATTTTCCGCGCAATACCCCTTGACCAGTGAGCTATTACGCACTCTTTCAATGGTGGCTGCTTCTGAGCCAACATCCTGGTTGTCTATGGGATACCACCTCGTTAATCACTCAGTATCAATTTGGGGACCTTAGCCGATGGTCTGGGCTGTTTCCCTTTTGACTATGGAACTTAGCTCCCACAGTCTCACTGCCGCGAACTGACATTACCGGTATTCGGAGTTTATCTCGATTTGGTACCCCGTTCTAGGGCCCGCACCGAACCAGTGCTCTACCCCCGGTAAGATAATCGCGACGCTGCACCTCAATGCATTTCGGAGAGAACCAGCTAGCTCCTGGCTCGATTGGCATTTCACCCCTAACCACAGCTCATCCGAGAATTTTTCAACATTCAACAGTTCGCACCTCCACGTGATGTTACTCACGCTTCACGCTGGCCATGGTTAGATCGCCAGGGTTCGGGTCTATTACACGTTACTTCGTCGCCCTATTCAGACTCGGTTTCCCTTTGGCTCCGGGTATCAACCCCTTAACCTGCAACGTACAATAACTCGCCGGCTCATTCTTCAACAGGCACGCCATCACACTATCAATAGTGCTCTGACTGCTTGTAGGCACACGGTTTCAGGTTCTATTTCACTCAGCTTTCCACTGTTCTTTTCGCCTTTCCGTCACCGTACTGGTTCACTATCGGTTACTAGCAGTATTTAGCCTTACCGGATGGTCCCGGCGGATTCACACGAGGTTTCACGTGTCTCGTGCTACTCGGGTGGTTCATCAAGTGCCGCATTTCTTTCCCTGACAGGGCTATCACCTTCTATGGCAAACCTTTCCAGGTTACTTTAGGTAGAAATACGGTTTATGACACTTGCTCTACACTGTGGCGTAGAGGCAGAACTCCCACTACCCCCGATGCGCAACGCCCACAGGCTATGACACGCACCAGGTTTAGGCTCATCCCCGTTCGCTCGCCGCTACTAGGAGAATTCCTGATTTGGTCTCTTTTCGTCCAGGTACTAAGATGTTTCAGTTCCCTGGCTTTCCTTCACACACCCTATGTATTCAGATGTGGATGACGGGACATGACTCCCGTCGGGTTGCCCCATTCGGATTCCCACGGATCAAGGCTTGTTAGCAACTCCCCGTGGCGTATCGCCGCTTTCTGCGTCCTTCTTAGGCTGCTAGTACCAAGGCATTCCCCGTGCGCCCTTGGTAGCTTTCCTTATTTAAAAACATTGGCAATCCAATCAACTAATTATGAGTGTCCATTTGCATGGACGACTCGGTGATCGCATTGCTACTATTTTGCGTCTCTATGCAGTTGTCAAAGAACCAGCTTCTTCTTCCTCGTCAGGATATGCCATTGATTGCGATATCTTGCTGAAGAGAGGAAGCGACATTTGGCCGTTTTCACGACCGAGTTTTGATATCTTAAGTCAGGGTGTTGGGGAAGTCAACATGTTTGCATGAAGACATTTCAGGGGTCCTACACCTTGTTGTTTTAGACGATTGGTTATAAAGAGGGTTCCGGCGTTCATTTTTTCTTAATTTTTCCACTTGATTGGCTTTTTGTGTTTCGGATTAGTATATCTTATTGGTCTATTTGGTATATTTAGTGTATAAATTTTTGGGGTTTTTGCGGTTATGGGGCGATTTTATTTAAACTAATCAAGACTGCTTCTACTACTGTGTTTCAGGCTGTTTTTTGAGCTTCAAAATTGAGGTGGGTAAAAAACGGCCATTTTGCGAAGTAAGCTCGTTTTTCTGTGCTACCAGCTGGTTGCGTTGAAGCGTGAAGACCTGCTGGCGCTGGAGTTGTGTGAGGGCCCGGTAGAACTGGTTTTCAAGGGTTGTTTCGTAGCGCCGGAATTTTTGGTAGGTTTCTTCTTCCAGCATGTAATGGTTCTGGCTGAGGAACAGCTGGCGCTTGGTTTCCAGGTGGTTTTTCCAGTCTTCCAGCTGTTCTGAAACTGTTTTGTATCTTTCATTGAGGGTGTCTAAGAGCGGTTGAAGCGGTGTTGTGCTGAGGGACAGCATGTTTAGCCCGTAGGTGCGCGTGAGGCTTTTGCAGATTGCTTTTATTTGTTTTAAAAAGTGGCCTCGCTGTGAGCACGCGAGTTTCTTTTTGTGATCCTCCTGTTCTTCTTCGCTCATGGTGGCCGGGTACTGGTCGAGGAATTTGTCCAGGATTCCTTTCAGCTTTTCACACCAGGTTGTTGTGCTTTTTTGGAAGTATTTGGGATTTCTGTTTCGGTTGATCCGGTCTGTTTCTGCAATGCACGAGTACAGTTCCATTCTGATCTGCTGCAGGAGTTTCACCTCCGCCTGCCAGGTCTGGATCATCGCCATGCGGTAATAATTGTTGACGGTTTCCTGGATTTCCGCCTTTTTGTCTTCGATATGGCCATCGATGTAGTCCCGTTCGATCTTGTCCAGTCTTGCTTTTTTCCACAGTGCATCTGCCATCTGCTTGACCAGCATGTATTCCAGCGGTGAGGTTGCCCCGCAATCCGTTGCCAGTTGTTCGACCATGGTTTGGTATTCCTGGTTATTTTCGCCGGTCAGAACGACATTGGCCTGTGTCGTGAGCCCATGTGTGAGGTTGTATTGTGTTTTGCCATTTCCGTTTTGTTCCAACATCCCGTATCCACTCCTCTTAATCCCTTCTCTACTATTATGATAGCGGGTATTTTATTTTTGGTGGAGTGGGGGGTGGGATCTTTGCTTCGGCGTGGCTGGAGCTCGACCTCTCCCCGCCTTCGGCGACCCTCTCCTGACCCAGGAGAGGGTTATTTCGTACGCTTCGCTGCGAGTTTTACCCTTGGGGGTTAATGCTGAGAACTCAGAGAGGTTGTTGGTTTGATTCTACGTAGCTTGGTGGGCTCTCTGCTCCGGCCTGGCTGGGGCGACCTCTCCCCGGCCTTCGGCCACCCCTCTCCTTAACGAAGGAGAGGGGTTTTTCGTATGCTTCGCTGCGAGTTTTACGTTGGGGGTTAGTGCTGGGGGAAGATGTGAAGCCAGATTTCGTCCAGGACTGTGTCTATTTCTTCCATAATTTGCTGGTTGGTGAATCTTATGACGTTGTATCCCTTGGCGTTTAGCCATGTTGTTCTGAAATTGTCGTATTCTATGGCTTCTTCGGTATTGTGTACGTCGCCGTCCAGTTCGATGATTAGTCTTGCTTTGAGCAGTAAAAGTCTGCCACGAACATGTCGATTGGGCGTTGGCGGTAGAAGTTTATTTTTTCAAATTTGTCGGCCCGCAGGTATTTCCATAAGCGTTCTTCTGCAGGGGTCATTACTTTTCGCAGCGTTTTTGCGTTTGTGAGTGTTGAATTCTGTTTCATTGGGGATGTAAGAGAGACATGACTTTAGGCCATTGTTCTTATGATAGCTGAGTTTTTGGAATCAGGATGTGGGGGTAGACGCCGGGATGGCGGTTGTCGTTGTATTGGTCGAAGATTTCCGTGTTAGGCGGTTTTTGCAGGTCTGACTGCATGTGTTCTATCCACCGGGCTGCTAGTGACTCGGCTGGGATGTCGGATCGCCAACTGTGCCAATGTACCAGTTGTGGCTGGGTTTCATTTTGGTAGGCCAGTTCTATGATTGGGATAGCTTGTTTGTTTTCACGGACAAAGAGCAGTGAAATCATGCTATGGGGTTGTAACGGGCTGGGTACGGTGCGTCTGGGGAAAATGATGTCCTGCAAATAGCCAATCGGAATAATGGGCGTCTGGGTTCCTTCATTAAACGGCAGGGCTTTAAGGGTTGTGTGCGTGTGGGACGTGATTACCGGAAAGGTGTCAAACGTAAAATCAATCGAGCTGAGTGTAAAATTGTAGGTGTTTTTGCCGGTTCCGAGAAGCTTAAACGATGGCCCCACAAGCAGGCAGTCTTCCGGTATCCGGCCATCACTTCTATCCTCCAGGGCTTGCCTTACTTCTTCTTCCCGGCTTTTGGGCCACATTACCAGATAATTATGGCTTGAGGATTCCGATGCAAAGAACGGGGGGCATTGTCCGGTGGCAAACCCAATCCTGTAGCGCTCAGACAGTTCCGAATCATCCTGCAAGTATCTGCCGGCCATCATTGCCAGCGGCCAACAGGCACCCCGCATTTTATTGCGGCTATCCGGGTCGAGTTCCAGGTAATTTTCAAACAATATCATGTCCTGGTGATAATGCGTCCTAAACCCATGCGCCGGATCCAGCAAAAGCCGGAAGTCTTTGCCGTAGTGACAGTGATTGACGATTAGGTGGTGAATTTTGGCAATTGTGGGCTCGTCAAACAGCTGGGTATCTTGGAATATGTGTGGATAACGTTGTGTTATCAGCATTGTTTCTTCGCAGACGCGGATAAATGTAATGTGCTTATCATCTTACAGTTCAGCTCTACCGCCTTCCTCCTGATTCAGGATAGTCAGTATTGATCCGGCTAATCCCGGCTGCGATTGCCGTTTTGTTTTTTTCTGCTGCATCTGCGCTTTGTTTGTTGTGTTTCAAATGTATTCTAAATTGTAATATACTGGTTATAACAGTTCCTACTGTTCTGTTTTGACGAATTCCGGATTGGGCTGGAGAGACGTTTTTATTGTTAAGCCTAAAAGGTCGGTTTTTAATGGCTTTGTCTCGATCTGAGTTTATGACGCAATGGACGCCTCGTCTGTTTCAACAGCTTTATTTGCGTCAGTACAACCGTAAAGACTTTTTGGCCGATGTTATTGCCGGGGTGACTGTTGGGTTGGTTGCTTTGCCGCTTGCCATGGCGTTTGCCATTGCCTCCGGGGTGAAGCCCGAGCAGGGGATTTATACCGCCATTGTTGCCGGGATCATTATTTCCGCTTTCGGGGGTTCGCGTGTGCAAATCGGCGGGCCGACGGGTGCCTTTGTCATTATTGTTGCCGGCATTATTGCCCAGTTTGGCTTGTCCGGGCTTTGGATGGTGACCGCCATGGCCGGTGTGATTCTGCTTTTGATGGGCATTACCGGGTTGGGCACTATGATCAAGTACATTCCCCGGCCTATCGTTATCGGGTTTACCAATGGGATTGCCCTGCTGATTGCGTCTACCCAGATTAAGGACTTTCTGGGGCTGAAACTCGTTTCGGTTCCCAGTGAATTTATTCCCCGGATGATTGTCCTTTTGGGTCAATTGGACACCGTACAGTGGCAGACGCTTGCCATCTCGCTATTTTCTTTGGGTCTTATCCTGTTGTGGCCCCGGCTGACCACGCGTGTGCCCGCTTATATCGTTGCGTTGCTTTTTGGGACCCTTGCTGTTGTTCTGTTTCACTTGCCCGTCGAGACCATTGGGACCCGATTTGGTGGGATTCCAACCGGTCTTCCGGCGTTTCGGATGCCTGATATTGCGCCCCAGATGATTTTGCCGCTGCTGCCTTCCGCTTTGACCGTCGCCCTGCTTTCCGCGATTGAAAGTCTTTTATCCGCCGTGGTCTCGGACGGTATGATTGGGGATCGCCATAACTCCAATGTGGAACTGATGGCAAACGGCTTAGCCAACCTGATGATTCCGATGGTCAGCGGTATTCCGGCCACCGGTGCCATTGCCCGCACGGCAACGAATGTACGTTCCGGTGCCCGCTCTCCTGTTGCGGGTATTATTCACTCACTGACCTTGCTGATTATTTTGCTGGTTGCAGCCCCCCTGGCCTCTTTTGTGCCGTTGGCGACGCTTGCCGCCATTTTGTTTGTTGTTGCCTACCGGATGGGGGAATGGCACGAGATTAAAACCGTTCTCCGCTTGTCACGTGCCGATATTATCGTATGGATTGTGACGTTTTTGCTGACCGTGCTTGCGAACCTGACGCTTGCTGTGGAGATTGGGATGGTGCTGGCCGCCATGCTCTATATCTACCGGGTTTCCCGTACGACCGCCGTGATGAACATTACATCCGATTATCTTGACAGTATGCAGCACCATACGCTGGTGAACCGGGATATTCCCGAGCATGTCAGCATTATCCAAATCCAAGGGCCTTTCCTCTTCGGCTGTACTGACAAACTGACCGAGATTACCGCCGATCTTACTGTCCTGAACCCTGTCGTGATTCTGCGGCTGCGTGACATGACGGCCATTGACGCCACCGGCTTGCATGCCATCGAGACGCTTGCGAAACGGCTTAAGGCATCCGGCAGGGTTTTGTTGCTGTGCGGCGCCAACGCACAGCCTGCCTTAATGCTTAGCCGGTCAACTGTCGTTCACCTTATCGGGCATGACAATGTGCTGCCCCATTTTTCCTCGGCGCTGCTGCGCGCTGAAGCCGTTTACACCGGTATGGCCTGAGAGTCACCTTCTCGGGTTTCAATCGCTCATTACCCGATTGACGGATGTAACCCGCTATTGCTCCGACTACTATCAGCACGCCTATGATAGGACTGTGTTATTTTTTATCTGTTTGAGAGGTTGACTTTATGGCTGCGACATCCGTTCCTGTGACAAAGCTGCCGACCGGCGATGCTGTACCGGTTTTGGGGCAGGGGACCTGGGAGATGGGGATTGACCCTGTGCTTCGAAAACAGGAGGTTGCGGCGCTTGAACTTGGGTTGGATTTGGGGATGACCCTGATTGACACTGCCGAGATGTACGGTGAAGGCGGTGCCGAGCGGGTGGTGGGTGATGCTATTGCCGGGCGTCGCGATGAAGTGTTTTTGGTGACCAAGTTTTATCCGCACCATGCCAGCCGTCATGCCATGGTCTCTGCCTGCGAGGATAGTTTGCGCCGGTTGAAGACTGGCCAGATCGATCTGTATCTGTTGCATTGGCGGGGCGATATCCCGATGACCGAGACACTTGCCGGGTTTCGGGATTTGATGGTGGCTGAAAAGATTCGGTTTTGGGGTGTGAGCAATTTTGATACCACCGATATGGAGACGCTGTTTTCCTTGCCCGGCGGCACCTTGGTTTCAACCAATCAGGTGCTTTACAACCTGGAGCATCGCGGGATTGAGCTGGACCTGTTGCCGTGGTGCCGGAAGCAGCATGTTCCCGTGATGGCGTATTCGCCGATTCAGCAGGGGGATTTGGCAAAGCCCCGCGGGGTTTTGGCCGAGATTGCGACCCGCCATGGGGTGACTCCTGCCCAAGTTGCTTTGGCCTGGGCGCTTCGGGAGCCCGGCGTTATTGCGATTCCGAAGGCTTCGAATTTGGATCATGTCCGGGAGAACCGGGCGGCTTTGGATATTGTTTTGGGTGATGACGATTTGCGGGCGTTGGATGCGGCGTTCCCGCAGCCGAAGGCTGCGGTCCCGTTGGAGATGATTTAAAAGTTCAGGGTTGTATATTTGTTCCCTATAGGATACAATTAATTTATTATGCGTCTTGTTGTTCCCAAAGAGGTTCTTATTTATGAGACGCTCACTGGTGAACAGCCTTTTACCCAATGGTTATTCAACTTGAAGGATCTGAAAACCAGGCAAATCATCGTTGAGCGCCTTAAACGATTATCGTTGGGAAATACAGGTGACAGCAAGTCCATCGGTAGCGCCCTTTTTGAATTGCGAATCTCCTATGGCCCCGGCTATCGGGTTTATTACACGGAGGAAGGAACCCACATTGTTCTATTACTTTGTGCGGGAGATAAGTCAACGCAACGGAAGGATATTCGTGTTGCCGAACAGTACCTAAACGACTATAGGAGCCGATAATATGCCTAAATCCGTCTCATTTAACGAAACTGTTATGTATCCGATGCTGCAGGATGATCTGCAGGCGCTTTCTTATTTACAAGAATGCCTGGCAGATGATGATCCTCGTGTGTTTTTGCTTGCTTTGCGGGATTTGATTGCTGCACGCAACGTTACTATGACCGAGCTTGCGAAGAGAACCGGAATCCAGCGGCCAAAGCTTTATCGTATTTTGTCTTTGCAGGGTAATCCTGAGTGGAAGACGATTTATGCCATTTTGCTTGCTTTGGGGCTTCAGTTTTCCGTTGACCAGCGAAAGCAGGCCAGTGCGTAAGGAGAAATTTGGACATGGCTTTTGAATATATTTCTGAAACCGAAGCCCTGCATCAGGAATTTATGCAGATCTCTGCTTATCGCCAGGAATTTGAGGCTTTGAAGCCGGTTTGTGAGATTGCTGAAATGATTTTGAAGGCACGGATTGAGGCTAAGCTGACGCAAAAGCAATTGGCTGAGCGGCTTGGGACCACGCAATCCGTAATCTCCCGGATTGAGTCTTTGGACTATGGCGGTGTGAATGTGCAGACGCTTCAGAAGATTGCGGAGGCTTTGGGGTTGACGTTGCAGATCACATTTTTGAAGAAGCCTTGAGATATATAGGTTTTAAATTGTTCAATAAGAAATAAGGGTTATGGTATGAGTTTTAAATCGATTCAAATTGAGCATTTTAAAGGATTTGGGACAGAGAATAATACTATAGAATTCGCTATTCCAAAGGGGCAACGGTATGGAAGTGGGCTAACTATTATTGTAGGTCCAAATAATTCAGGTAAAAGTACAGTTATTGAAGCAATTCAAAAATATGCCTTTGAATCTAGTACTTTTTTAATGAATGAGGAATATACCGGTTCCGATTTTCCAATAATTACATTTGCAGATGATGTTGGCAACACTGCTATACTCACTAAGGAAATGCAAACTAGCAGTGCAAATCGTGATGTTGAAAACCTTTCATTTCGAGGAAAATTTAAAATCATTCTTGTGCATCAACATTGGGAAGATACATTCCAAGAACATAGTGAAAATTATGTAAATTATAAAAATACGCTTCATCTATATGGAACAACGAATAAGTTCGATGCTGACAAGATGTTAGGTCCTCTAATTGCTGCATCTTTACGAAATGCTGAGCAACGTGAACGACTTAATTCTTTTTTGAAAAGAATTTTCCCTAATTATAATCTAATTTATGCTAATCAAGAAAGAGAAAACGTTCCCTTTCGCCTTTATTACAAAACAGGCGACGGTGGGCAACATCCTGTGTCTAGGGTTGGTATGGGGATGTTTAAAGTTTTTAAAACGCTTATCCATTTAGTTAATCATGATCATGGTGATATCCTTGTGATTGATGAGCCTGAGACTTCGCTTCATCCGCAATCACAAAAAGTTTTTGCGGAAATTTTATTTGAACAATCTCAAGACCAGCAAATTATTATCTGTACTCACTCCCCATATTTCATTAATTGGGAGGTTATAAAAAACGGTGCACAAATTGTTCGGTTAACGAAACATCAGGACAAGTATTGTTACGCTTATGCTTTGGATAATTTTTCCAAATATGAGAGTCTTCTCAAGGCATTGAACGATTATCGAAAACCATTTTTGTTGGATACTGTTGCTAAAGAAGCTTTTTTTGCAATAAATATCCTGTTTGTTGAGGGTCAAGAGGATCAAAGTCTGCTTAATAAGTTTATTATTGATCAAGAAATAGCTGTTAACTTTGAAATTTTTGGATATGGCTCCAATGGAGCACAAAATATTTATGGGTTTCTTACTTTTGCAAAGGATCTTGGATTAAATGCTGCTGCACTCTTTGATGGTGACCAACAAGCCGAATTTGAACGATGCGAAAGGGATTTTCCTGATTTTCTTATTGATAAACTTGAAACCGACGACATTAGGGATAAATATAAGCAAGAAATTCGGAATCAAAGGTGCGTTGATACTGATGAATTATTAAAAGAGGGTTTATTTAACAAGAATGGTGAAGTTAAAACAAATAAAGAAGCCCACTTAAAAGACTTGTTAAACAAAATTAATCAGTACTTTAATAATAAATAACGTTCTAGATTGTATTTAGCCGCCGCAGACTTTGCAGGGGATGCCGCCTTTTTGGATGGCTTCTGATCTTGGGATTTTGATGCAGTTTTTGGTGCAGCGTTTTGCCCATGAGCAGGTTGGTTGGTGGTATTTGTGGGATTCCGTGTTGAAAAATACCATCTCCTGTCGGGTTTCGGTTTGGGTGGTTTTTTCTGTTGCATAGACGGGTGTAGTTGTTATTGATGGCACTACAAGGTATGCGCCGAGCATAATAAGGGTAATTATTAAGTTATGCACATGTGGTTTGATCATTTGTAGTCCGCTGGGTTATACCACTGTATCGTTACATTTAAATCGCCATAGACCGATTGAATGAAGAGGCTCCAGAAGTCGGCGTTTTTTAGTTTTTTGACCAGGTTTTTGTCGGCTGGGGTGACGTATCGGATGGCCATTACCGGAACGGCTGTGTTGAATGCCGGGATGGGTCCGTTTGGACCCAAGCCGAGGACCATGATTCCTTTTTGAAACGGTTCGATGCCCGGGGTTGGTCTTGCCTGCTTGCGGGTTTCAGCTGCCAGGGTAAAGAAATAACCAGGGTCCTGCTTCAGCATGTCCGGAAAGGCTATAATCAGAGCATTTTTATGGATCTCCTGGGCATTTGCTCTGCAGAGGGTGGTGAAGTGTGTGTCAATGAGATGGTGGTATACTGTGCGCATGTGGTTGAAGTCCGCCATGGGGTCTTTGCCATCCGTGTGACAGACTGCAAACTGCACCGTGCCTTCGTCTAATGCATTCGGGAACTCACACTTGCAGCTTCGTAACGATTCTGCCCACGCTGCAATCGGGGTAAACCATTTTTTGTCGTCTTCGTGCAGGTTGCCAGCTTTTACTTGCTCCGCAGTGTAGTATGTATAGTCTTCATGCTTGCCTTGAAGCCGAACTGCGGTTGGTTTGATGCCGAAGTTATACCTGGGGGCTATGCCCCTGCGCATAGCTTGGGTTGCTGCGTGAATTGTGGTCATGGTGAATTCTTTGTATGTGTTTGTGATCTACTTTAAGAAAAACATCGGGTTGTTTTAAATTGCGCGTCATCAGCACATGAGGATAGCAAAGCTCTCTCAATCAGGTTTTCGGCTAGGAGTTGCGTCATGAATTGTTTGGCATTGGGGGGTTGGGGTTGTTGGGGGGCCATCTTGGTTGGTTTTTAGGGATTGGATGATTTCTTCGGCTTCTTCGCCGTAGCAGGTTTTTGGCCAGATCTGGTATCCTCTTAAAAACCTTTGAGAGCGTGGTTTGGCTTGGAGCAACTCGTCGGGATAATTATTGTGTCTCCGGTACAGGTTTTCCCTGATAAAAACGTTTGAGGTGGTGAAGGATTCTGCCTTCGCTTGCTTTGATGGCCTGTTCGGTAAACACTTCTGCGGTATTTTTCATGGATTGATGTGCGGATAAGCTTTGTGTTTCCCCGGCCAGTTCACTCATGGGCAAATAATGCTGCACATCGGTTGCTGCCATGACGCTATGAAACAGCAACGCGTCCAAAATGCCCCTTCGGGATGGTTCATTGTGCTTTTCTGCCGCTTCTCCAATTCTGCCCTGAGGATGCACGGTGATGTCTTTTGCCGCCATAGCCTGCTTTAATACTCTCAGCGCCTGGTGTTCCAGTTGGCGCGGGGCATCACAACACATCAGGAAATCTCCTGCAGGGGTTTCCCTTTCTGTGGTTGGCATGTGCGTTCTGATGACATAGACCAGCGCAACAGACTGCATGGCTTGCAAGGCTTTCTTACCTGCAGCGTTGAACTGAATGTCGAAGACAAAAGGCTCTCCTTGATTGTTTTTGACAATCAACGGAAACGATGTTACGCCTTGGGCAGCTTGCTCCGCCAATTGGCCTTCAAAAAGGGTGTGGGCAATCTCCCGGAAAAAGGCAATGCGAAGCTCCCGGTTTTGTCTTTGCACTCGCGCCCGCAGCGGGGCCGTTATTGCCGGGGCAATCGAAAATGCCAACGATGTGTGGGCTTGGGTAATGCGCGACATATCTACCTCTGACGACACTGACGTTTTGATTACAGCAGAAAGCATATTGCGCCGCAATTTATGTGCCAAACTGTTACAAAAAAGGGGGGCCGCTATTTACACTCTTTGGCTGCTTCGGTTTCTTGTGCCAGTCTATAAGCATCAAGCAACCTTATTATTGATACCTGCTGGGGATGGGGAGCCCCTTGTTTTGCTGCTGTAATTGCCTGTTTCAGCACATGGGGTTGGATTGGCTGCTTTGATGCCAGGAATGCCTGAACGACCGGTAGACCATTTTTGTGTCTAGCTGCACTTTCCAGTGCATAGGTATGTTTCGAATCTTCTCCTCTGCCTGTTGAGCTGCTTGAAACAGACCCTGCTAACCACGGTGAAACAGACCCGTATGACCATTGTGCATTGGGGTCCGCACCTGCCCGAATTAATCGCTCTAAAATTTGCAGGGATTCACCTGTGGAGGTTTCAAGCGCTGCTACAGTGAGGTCGTAAAGGAGATCCTTCTGTTCCCGATAACTATTGTTGGTGCTCCCGCGTCCCTTGCTGTCCGGCATCAGCGCGAGACTACTCGGCGTCGTGCGACAACACTGATCCTCGGGTAGAGCCCCGTTTTCGAGCAATAGATTTACTGCAGCGAGGTTCGGGCGTTCAAGCGCAGCAATTGCTATCGGTGCCGTGAAACTCCCGGATTCCTGATCCCTGTCATTCACCCTGGCCCCGGCCGCAATGGCGTCTCTTACATTTTGAAGATGGTACCCTTCTCGCAAGGCCCGTTTTAACACTTCAGTGGAATTTGATATCCCCATAGATCCAAATATTTCTGCGATTTCTGCAAGCGTTGCATCAACCCCACCCTGGTCCGATCCCGAGCTTTTAAGCCGCGCCGTTCCTGAAATACTTTTTTGATTCCGAACTCCCTGGTTTGAAACATTTGTTACGCTGATCATTGCATCATCACCTTATTCGCCTCGAAAGTTAGATTTAACGTATCAAAGTAGACACTTTTTGTCATGTCATTTTTGAAGCGAAAAATAATGGGTTAGAGTTGTTTTTTGCGGAGGCGGATGCTTTTTGGGGTTACTTCCATCAGTTCGTCGATGTTGATGTAGTCCAGGCCGAACTCTAAGGTGACTTCTACCGGGGTGGCGAGGACTTCCAGGACATCTGCTGTGGCGCTTCGCATGTTGGTGAGTTTTTTCATCTTGCAGACGTTTACATCCAGATCCTGCTGGCGGTTGTGTTCGCCGACGACCATGCCCTTGTAGACTGTTACTCTGGGTTCGACAAAGAACGTGCCTCTGTCTTCCAGATTTTTGAGGGCGTAGGCTGTGGTTTCGCCGGGTTCACTAGCGACGATGACGCCGTTGCGGTGGGAGGTGAAGTCTCCGGCCCAGGGGACATATTGTTCGAATGTGGCGGACATTAGGCCCTGGCCTCGGTTAAGGCGGATGAATTCGCTTCTGAAGCCCAGTAAGAAACGGGAGGGAATTTTGAATTCCAAGAGGGTTCTGCCGTTTTGGGTTTGCATATGGTAGAGTTCGCCTCGGCGCTGGTTTAGGCGCTCAATACAGGCACCTGCGTATTCTTCGGGGACGTCTAAGACCACGTCTTCTCTGGGTTCATGGATCTGACCGTCGATTTCCTTGGTGAGGACCTCGGGTTTGCTGACCTGGAACTCATAGCCTTCCCGCCGCATCGTTTCAATGAGGATGGTGAGGTGCAATTCGCCTCTGCCGCTTACGGTGAAGCTGTCCGGGGTTTGGCCCTCTTCGACTCTGAGGCTGACGTTGCTTTTGACTTCCCGCCAGAGGCGGTCCATGATTTGGCGTGACGTGACGTATTTGCCTTCTTTTCCGGCCATGGGGCTGTTGTTGACCGAGAATGTCATCTTGAGGGTGGGTTCTTCAATATCGATGAGGGGCAGCGGATCAGGCGTGTCTTCCTGGCAGAGGGTTTCGCCGATTCTGACTTCGGGGATGCCTGCGACGGCCACGACGTCTCCGGCTTCGGCTTGTTCGATTTCCGTGCGCTTGAGGCCCCAGAATCCGAAGAGTTTGCTAACCCGGTGGCGAGAGATCTTGCCGTCCTGTTCGACCAAAGAGACTGTCTGGCCCTGTTTGATGACGCCGCGTTTGATGCGGCCGATGACGATTCGGCCCAGGTAGTCGTTGTAGTCAAGTGTGGAGACCTGGAGCTGGAGGGGTTCGTTTTTATCCCCCACCGGTGGGGGAATCTTTTCGATGATGGTTTTAAAGAGGGGTTTGAGGTTTTCGAGCGGATCCTTCATGTTGAGTTTGGCTGTGCCTTCCAGGCCGCAGGCATAGACGACCGGGAAGTGGAGCTGGTCTTCGTGGACGCCGAGTTCGATAAAGAGATCGATGACTTTGTCTACGGCTTTGTCAGGATCTGCTGCCGGGCGATCTACTTTATTGACAACGACGACCACGGTTAGGCCGTGGGAGAGGGCTTTTCGCAAAACAAATCTGGTTTGGGGCATGGGGCCTTCGACGGCGTCAACAATGAGGAGAACGCCATCAACCATCGTAAGGACCCGCTCGACTTCACCGGAGAAGTCTGCGTGGCCGGGGGTGTCCAGGATGTTGATTTTGTAGTCGCCGTAAGGAATGGCGGTGTTTTTAGCCAAAATGGTGATGCCGCGTTCCCGTTCCAGTTCATTCGAGTCCATGGCGCGCTCCTGGAGCTGTTCGTTGTCTCTGAGGATGCCGCTTTGGCGGAACATGCTGTCGACCAGCGTGGTTTTGCCATGATCAACGTGCGCAATAATGGCGATATTGCGGATGGTGTTGTTGGTAACCTGCGTTGAATCCAGCGAGGCGAGGGAATTGGAACTCATGGTTCTTATCATACCTCAAACATATAGTATATGTAATACTGATACGGTGGTCTTTTAGTCTATCGGAGGAGGATGCTGGTGGATGAGGTTTTTATTTGCGCTTTTTGTTTTGAGCCGAACAGTATCTTTATTGATCCCAGCGGCGGGAGTCATCAGCGGTATGTTGAAGACTGCCAAGTGTGCTGCCGGCCCAATGTGCTTGCAATTTCCTGGGATGATTCTCAAGAGGCGTTTCTTGTGGAGAGTTTTCCGGAAGGCTGACAAATTCTGCTACAAGGGTTCTATTACAATTGTCTTTGTTGTAGGATGACGCAGCGTTACTAAATTGAGCGTTATCGATGCGTCTGTTTGAAACTTTGCTCTCCGTTGTTATTATTCTCTCTGTCCTGGCTTCGCTGGATATGCTGATCAATGTTCCCGGACAGGATATTCCTGATTTGAAGGACATTCCGGCGCTGTTTCCAAACTATAATTAGGAGGGCTCCAATGCACAGTGTTTCTTTCTCTCCCCGGCTTGCTTCCCGCAAGTTACTGTTGCGGAATGGCCCACAAGCTGCTGTTATTGACAGCAGGAACCCGGCTGATGCAACTACTTTAACCCGGTTAAAAACTGCTTTTGATTCGCTCAATGCGCGTCTTGAAGCTGCTTCACCCGGCAGAACCAACGTCTTCATTTCCAACGGCGCGAGCGCATATGAATACCGGAAAACAGGCCCCGATTCTTTTGCCATTAAATGGCATATCCCCGGACAGCCATGGACCGAAGATGAATACTTTCTTGGAGACGGCCGGTTTGAGACGTTCGATCTTTTTCCAGCGCCTTACAATGAATCCAAAACCACGTTCCGTCTTAAACAGGACTCTGAGATGCCTTTTATTACGCTTGATGATGCATACGCTGCCGTCAAGCTTTTAGACGACATCACACCTGAGCTGATTCAACGCAACACCAAGGTGCCCCTATGATGCAGGCTCTTTCTTTCCCGCCTCGATTTCATTATGACTGCCCCAGGCTGCGGGTTTCCGGGAATATTTTTGCTGATGGCAACGATGAAGACGAAAAACTTGACGATGCAATTCTGGGACGGCTTAAACAAGCTATCGACCGAATTAACGCGTTGCTCGACCGTCGTTTTCGCGGAAAACGAGAATTCAGCACCATTTGCCAACGCGATATTGATCGCTCAGGTGGCCTCCGGTATGATTATCGCTCCCTTGGCGGTACAGGTTTCAGTATTACCTGGCATATGCCGGGTGCCGGTGAAGTTACCACTGTGTATGGCCTCGAAAACGGAACTATGAAACAAACTTTCCCGGACGGCTTCAGTCTAGGCGAGAAATCGCTTCCGACTCACCTTGCAGAAGAGCTCATCGAGCTTCTTAACGATGTTATGCCGGAAGGGATGCGTGAGATAAGGCGTTAGACCTGGTATACCAGTTCCAGGCCGTTTTGATGATATCATCCAGCGTATACCTTGTTTCCCAGTCGAGTATTCGTTTGGCTTTGTCTGCATTTGCGACTAGGGTTGGGGGATCGCCTGGGCGCCTGGGAGATATTTTTGTGGGAATTACTTTGCCCGTTATTTTTCGGCAGACTTCGATGACCTCTTTGACTGAGGCGCCATGCGTTGTGCCGAGGTTGATTGCGTTGAAGCCTGGTTTGGTTAGTGCTTTTAATGCCCGGCAGTGGGCAATTGCCAGATCCGTGACATGAATGTAGTCCCGGATACAGGTGCCGTCCGGGGTTTCGTAGTCATCGCCGTAGATTTCGATGGCCGGTCTTTTGCCTGCTGCGGTTTCCAGGACCAGCGGGATGAGGTGGGTTTCGGGATTGTGGGATTCTCCGATGAGGCCGCTTTCGTCTGCGCCTGCGGCGTTGAAGTATCTTAGGGCCATTGCAGACCAGCCATGCGTTTGGCAGTACTCCTGGAGAACCTTTTCGACCAGGAGCTTGGTGAGGCCGTAGATGTTGACCGGTTCCTGCGGGTGCGTTTCATCCATGGGGATTTTGACCGGGTTGCCGTAGGTGGCACAGGTGGAGGAGAAGACGATTTTGCGGACGTTTGCCGCTTCCATGGCGTCTAGGAGTTTAATGGTGTTTGCAACGTTGTTTTGGAAGTACTTGCCGGGGTTTTGCTGGGACTCTCCGACGTAGCAACTTGCAGCGAAGTGGACGACCGCTTCGATTTTGTGGGTTTGGAAAATGCGCTTTGTTTCGGCTGTGTTGCCGATGTCGGCTTTGCAGAATTTGATTCGGGGGGAGATTTTTGTTGCTGACTCGTGGCCTTCGGAGAGGTTGTCTATGACGATGATGTCTTCGCCTTGGTTTTCGTCAAGCCAGGTTTTGACAAAGTGGCTGCCGATGTAGCCTGCGCCTCCGGTTACCAGGATCATGTGGGGTTCCTCTTCTCTGTTCTATTTATTGTATACGGTGATTTGGCTCTCGATGGTTTGGCTTTTGGAAAGCTGCGCTTTGACTTAGATTCCCGTTGTCACGGGAATGAAGATCGGTTTTATGCTGGAACGGTGAGGGTTTCAATGGAAATCGTTACAATTGTGTAGGTTGGCTTAAGTTTTGGGTGGAAAAGTCGAAAACATGGCTACAATGCGAATGAAACGTTAGCTCGATGGAGCGTAGTGCCATGGAAGACCGTAGAGAGTGTCTCTTTAATCCCACCAGTGTGGCTGTACAGGCGTCGTTACAGGATGTTTTTGATGAATTCGGACCTTTTGTGATTGGCCATTTGCGTATGATTTCCACCGCCGATGACCAATCCCCTGAATAACCCTCTGAATCTGAGTCCCCAGCAGGCTGCGGTTTATCGTCCGAAATACCGCCAGCGGTATGGGAGCGGCTCTTATGAACTGGACGGTACACCGGATGTCCGGCCAAATGCGTTTGCCGGGGTGATGAGTCCGATTCATGCCCTTGAGGCCTGGCAGAAATCTATTGCGGATGATGCGAAACGTCAGGCCCCGCGTTGGCGGGATGAGGCGTTGCAGACGTTGCGGATTTATTTTGCACCTCTCCCAAATCCTGGATGGAAAGGTTTCTTTTTGCAGGCTTGCCGTGCGTGGGAGGCTGTTTTGCCCGGGAAGCTTCAGTTTGTGGAAGTGTTTCAGCCGGACTCGGCTGATATTCGGGTTTTATGGACCGATGTTCCTGTTTCAGGACGCGAGTTTGAAGTCGGGCATACCGACCGGGTTTTGCATGGCGGGTATTGGATTCGCCAAGTTGATGTTACGCTTTTGACATCTCCGGTGATTGATCAGCACTTGGCCCCTGCGGCGGTTTCTCAGCGTTTGTTTGCGACGATGCTGCATGAGTTGGGGCATGCGTTGGGGCTGGAACACAGCCAGCATCGTCGGGATGTGATGCATCATCAGGGATGGCGGAATCAGGCTTTGTCTGTGAATGACGTCCGTGCGGTTCAGGCACTTTACGCTTCCGGGTCCCGTGCTCGGGTTTGGGAGTATTAGGGTTAGATTGGTTTGCTCCGGCGTGGCTTTCATCACGTGAGTTTTCTTAAGCTTGGGTCCCGGCCTGCGCCGGGATGACAGGCGGTTGTTGGGTTGAAATTGCGAGGTTTTAGGATAGGGTTTTTATCAGGTTTTGGATTTGGTCTTGGGTGTGGGGGGCGGTTAGGGTGATGCGTAAGCGGGATGTTCCTTCGGGGACTGTGGGGGGGCGGATGGGTTGGATGTAGTAGCCTTCGGCTAGGAGTTTTTCTGCTGCTTCCAGTGCTTTTTTGTCTTCACCTGTGTGCCAGGGGATTATTGGGGTTTGCAGGGTAAGCTTGATGCCTTGGGTTTGGCAGGTTTTTTTGAAATATTCTACGTTTTGCCAAAGTTTTTGGGTGTGTGCTGGGTCTGAAATCAGGAGATCGATTGCTGCTGTGTTAGCGGCGATGACGCCGGGGGGGAGGGCGGTGGAATAGATGAAGCTTCGGGCTTTTTGAACTAGGGTTTGGATGACCGGCTGGCTTCCTGCGATGTAAGCACCGAAGCTGCCCAGGGCTTTGCTGAAGGTGCCGATCTGGATGACTCTTGGAGCTGCGCCGATGCCTGTGGTTTCCCAGAGGCCGCTTCGTTTTTGGTCTCCGAAGAGGCCAGTGGCGTGGGCTTCATCGAGGATGAGCCAGGTGTTGTATTTTTCGGCTATTGCGTATAAGGCTTGGAGTGGAGCTGTGTCGCCGTCTACCGAAAAGACTGTGTCTGTGACGATGAGCTTTTTGGTAGACTGCGGGGCTTTTTGGAGCAGGGTTTCCAGATGGTTGAGGTCCAGGTGGTGATAGCGTGTCAGTTTTGCCCTGGACTGGATGGCACCGTCTACCAAGCTTGCGTGGCTGTAGCGGTCCATCAGGATGTAGTCGTGTCGGTCGGCCAGCGCTGTCATTAAGCCCACGTTGGCCTGATAGCCACTGTTAAACACCAGGGCGGCTTCGGTATCTTTGAACGCTTTTAATTTTTCTTCGAGTTCAAGGTGGAGATCCAGTGTGCCGCCAATGAGGCGGGCGCCGCCGGTGCCGGTGCCGTAGTGTTCGGTGGCTTGTATTGCTGCGGTAATGAGAGCCGGTTGTTGTGCGAATCCGAGATAATTATTGGACGAGAAATCAATGACCGGTTTTCCGTTCAGAATAATCTGCGGGCGTTTGACCGGCCTGACCGATTTGAGCTGTCTTCGCCGGTGGTTTTTGGCCAGCTCTGTCAGGTCCCGGTTAAGCTCGTCTGTGAGATCCGTTGGTTTTGGCGGCAAAACGTCTTGGAGCAATGCCTAGAAGACCTGCTCGACCGATGTGATGCCAGGGATGTACTGCTTGAGCTGCTCTTCAATGCCCAGCTTTAACGTGTAGGTTGAGCTGGGGCAGGCTCCGCAGGCGCCATGGAGACGCAGTTGGACCACGCCTTCCGGTGTGACATCCACGAGTTCGCAGTCTCCGCCATCAGCTTGGAGGAAAGGACGCACTGCGTCCAGGACTTCCTGGACCTTGACGAGATCAATCACTGATCCGGATGACTCTGCCGGGGTTTCGGGTGTGGTTGGGGTTTCTAATTCGGACATGGTTTTTTCCTCCGTTGGAATGCTTACATTAGAATTGCTTTGTGACTGACCAGTTCCTGGACAATTTCTTCATCGGAATCGGCTTTGGTTACAATTTCCTGGAAAAGTGTGCTGGAAATGCCGAGCTCCCTGAGCAGGCCTTGGTCCATGGGACATGGGTATTCCAAATCATAGACATCAATTTCGCCTGCCGCATCCAGCCGCGCCTTGTCTATCATCCTTGCCAGCCATGGGATGCCGCCAACCTTGTCACTGCCGCTTCGGGGTTCTTTGGGAGAGGTCATTTCGGTTACTCCTGATTGCGCTACTCTCAGTTTACTCAATTGCCAATCAAATTGACAGACCCGTTTAAAAATGGGTTCGCCTGGGAATAATAAAATTGGGCGCGTCGATTTTTGATGGAGACAGGTATTTGATTTCAGGTTTAGGTATTTCAGCCAACGGCATTCAGGATGCCACCATGCGCATGTTTGCGGCTGCGAACAATATTGCCAATATGAATACTGAACCTCCAGTGGGGCTGGATGAGGTTGTTTCCTCTGCCGATGCCGGCGGTGGTGTCAGTTCTATGCTGGTGGGTCGTGAGAGTGCTTTTGGCGCTGACCTGGTGACTGAGGCTGTGAATATGAAGATGGCTGCTTTGAGTTTTGAGGCTAATGCCAAGGCTATTTCGGCTGCGGATCAAGCGCTGGGGAGTCTGGTGGATATGATGGATCGGGCTTCTGAGCCAGTTTAAGGTTTGGGGTTTCCGGCTGGTTTGGCTCCGCGCTGACCTCTGCCGGTTTGCTTCGGCGTGGCTGGGGTTCAACCTCTCCCCGGCCTGCGGCCGACCCTCTCCTGACCCAGGAGAGGATTATTTCGTGCGCTTCGCTCCGATTTTCTCCGGGGGATGAGGAATCTTTGGGATTGGTGGGGTTTGTTTTGGGTACAATTGTGGCGTTATTTTGGAGCGCTTGAGTGACTTGATGAAACCTGACCCTATGTTGATGATTCCCGGGCCTACGCCGGTGCCGCAGGCTGTTTTGGAAGTTTTGGCCCGGCCGCCTATCGGGCACCGGAGCAGTGATTTTAAGGCTGTGTTGGATTCGGTGTATGCCGATTTGCAGTGGGTGTTTTGTACGCAGCAGCCGGTGTTTCTGTATACGGCTTCGGGAACTGGGGCGATGGAAGCGGCTTTGGTGAATGTGTTAAATCCAGGGGATGCTGTTCTGGTCCTTTCCTGTGGGGTTTTTAGTCAGCGCTGGTCTGAAATTGGAAAAGCTGTCGGGTTGACTGTTCATTTGCAAGCGGTTCCGGCTGGGCAGGCGCATGATGCTGATGCGTTGGTGTCGTTTTTAACCTCTGATGCCGGGAAGGCTGTGAAGGCGGTTTGTTTGATCCATAACGAGACGTCGACTGCTGTTTTGAATCCGGTTGAGGCTTTGGCCCGGCTGATTCGGGAGCACAGCGACGCCTTGGTGATTGTGGATACCGTTACCGGGCTTGGGGCTACGGCTTTTGAATTTGATGCTTGGGGGATTGATTTGGCGGTGTCGGGGAGTCAGAAAGGGTTTATGCTTCCGCCGGGGCTTGCGTTTTTGGCGGTGAGCGAGCGGGCTATGTCGGCGCATGCGCAGGTTCGGAATCCCGGGTATTACTTTAACTTTTCGAAACAGGCCAAGAGTCTTCCTTTAGGGCAGACGCCTTATACGCCAGCCGTGACGTTGATTCGGGGGCTCGGCAAGGCTCTGGAACTGATGAAGACTGAGACGCTGGATGGGATTTTTAAACGGCATACACTGAATCAGACGATGGTTCGCCAGGCTGCTTTAGGGATGAGGTTGGATCTGTTTGTGCCGGACGAGGCCATTGCAAGTCCCTCTGTTACTGCAATTCTGCCACCGGATGGGGTGAGCGTGGATGCGATTCGGGCCGGGTTGCGAGAGCAGTTCAGTATTACGATTGCCAACGGGCAGAAGGACTTGATGGGGAAGATTTTCCGGATTGGCCACTTGGGGGCGATTTATCCCCGGGATATTCTGGCGACGATTGCGGCGCTTGAAACCGTGTGTCATCAGGCCGGCTACAATAAGACTCCGCTTGGATCAGCTGTGAAGGCGGCGCAGGAGGTTTTGGCTCAGCATGGTTAAGCCCAAGGTTCTCGTTTGCGACGGGATTCATGACATTGCTAATACCATTCTGCAAGACAGTTGCGATGTTTTGTTTGAGCCGAAGTGGTCCCAGGCTGAGGTTGAGGCCCGGCTTCCCGAGATGTCCGGACTTTTGGTGCGCAGTGCAACTCAGGTGACGCCTGCGATGTTTGCCGCTTCCTCCGGGTTGAAAATTGTGGGCCGGGCTGGCGTGGGAACAGATAATATTGATCTGAAGGCTGCGACTCGTCACGGCGTAATTGTGGTGAACTCTCCCGGGGGGAATACCACGGCAGCCGCGGAGCATACGATTGGGATGATTATGGCGCTGGCCCGGCATATTCCCGAGGCTGACCGGATTGTGAAAGGCGGCGGGTGGCGGTCGAAGACGTTGACCGGTGTGGAGCTTTCCGGGAAAAATCTGGGGGTTGTGGGATTTGGGAAGATTGGCCGCAAGGTCGCCAGTGTGTTTCAGCGGATGGGCATGCGGATCTTGGTTTATGATCCGTTTTTATCAGCGCAGATGGCTGAAGAGCTCAAGGTGGAATCTGTTTCGATTGATCAGGTTTTGGAAGATGCTGACTTTATTACGCTTCATGCGCCGAAGACGCCTGAGACCGAGAATTTGCTGAATGCAGCAGCGTTTGATCGGATGAAATCCGGGGTTCGGATTGTGAACTGTGCCCGGGGCGGGATTATTGACGAGTCTGCCTTGATTGAGGCGCTTGAGAGCGGGAAGGTTGCCGGGGCGGCTTTGGATGTGTTCCAGAGCGAGCCCTTATCGCCTAATGATCCTTTACTGAAGCTTGGGGATAAGGTGATTACGACGCCTCACTTGGGGGCCAGTACGGAAGAGGCCCAGGTGAATGTGGCCCGGGATGTGGCGGAGCAGATTCTGGAATATTTTAAGACCGGGACTGCCCAGAGTGCTGTTAATATTCCGGCGTTAAAGAAAGAGATTCTGGAGCCGGTTCGGAATTATATGCCGATGGCTGAGCAGATGGGGCAGCTGATTCGGCAGATTTCCAAGGGCGGGATTATCCAGATTGAGCTTGTGGCCGGTGGCACGTTGTCTCATGAGAACATGGTGCCTTTGACGCTTGCCGTTTTGAAGGGTCTGCTGGGGTTTGCCCGTGAAGGCGTCAATTATGTGAACGCTTCGGTCATTGCCGAGGAAGAGGGCATCAGTGTTCGCGAGTCCAAGTCGCCGAGATCCGGGAATTATTTGAATCTTTTGACCGTGAATTTGACGACTGATACTGGTGTTTACTCGGTTGCCGGGAGTTTGATTGCCGAGAAGATTTACCGGCTTGTGGCCATTAATGAATGTCCGGCAAATATTGAGCCGTCGCAGTATCTTTTGCTGACGCCGCACATTGACAAGCCCGGGATGATTGCGAAGGTGACGACGGTGCTGGGGCAAAACAGGATTAACGTGAGTGCCTTGCAGGTGGCTCGAAAAGGCATTGAGGCTGGGGGTGAGTCTATGATGGTTTTTAATCTGGATAATCCGATTTCAGCGGAGATATTGCGGCAGATCGAGGCGCTGGATGGGATTTTGGGTGCCAAGTTTATTGAGTTGGCTTAACCATAATTCTTGACTCGGTTCTATTTTTTATTATTAAATTAGTAAGTTTATAACTTTATGGGAATAAGTCATGCAAGTTTCTTTCTCAGCACCGGTTTTAGGAAACCGTTTAAATTCTTTGCAGCAGCATCGCTTGGCTGGTCGGGTTAAGCCAGCTAATAATGCTTTTTCAGACGAGCCTTTGGCAAGCGTTACCCCCGAAGAGATACTCATTTTAACCATGTTTGGTCCTGCAGACAGAAGCGTTCAAGATCGTGCAGAATCCTTGCGGCCGATTGTTGGCGCCGGCTGCATTGTCAGTGATGTTATTAATGCCGTCATGGCCAGGATGAAAGATAACAAGGACAGGCCGGGTGTGGCAACGTATATCGGGATTCTTTTAGATTCTGGTAAAGTTAGTGAACAGCAGGCTCGGGCGACGCTAGGTGATTTTGACAAAGGGGGCGACAAACAGTATTCGGACGTTAACAACGTTATTGAAGGTTATTTAAACAGAATCCATCAGATTCCGCCCTCTCCTCCCCGTTAATGCTTGAAGCAGCGTTCGTTGGTGAGGACCATTACCAGGCCGTGCTGGTCGGCGGCTTCGATTACTTCGGGGTCTTTGATGCTGCCGCCGGGTTGAATAATTACGGCGATGCCTGATTTTGCGGCGGCTTCGATGTTGTCTGAGGCCGGGAAGAAACCGTCTGAGGCCATTACTGCGTCTTTGGCTTTTTCGCCTGCCTGACGCAGGGCGATTTCGACGCTTGCGATTCGGCTCGTCTGACCAATGCCGAAGCCGACAGTCTGGCCGTTTTTGACCACGACGATTGCATTCGACGTGAGGTGTTTTACGATGGCCCAGGCGAGGGCGACGTCAGAGCGGATCTCAGACAGCATGGGCTGTGCGGTTACTGTGGTGAGTTCCGGGAGTTCTGGACTTAACGTGGTTTCTTGGAGGAGAATGCCGAAGCTTTCGAGGTCTTTCATGATCCAGGATGCGCCCTGGGCTTTGGGCTCTGCCAGTTTGGGAAGCTTGAGGACCCGGACATTTTTCTTAGCTTCGAGGACTGCCAGGGCTTCCGAGTCAAAGTCCGGGGCCATCACAATTTCAACGAACATGTTCGCGATGTTTTCTGCGATCTCTTTGGTGAGTGTGCGGTTAAAACCGAAGATTCCGCCGAAGGCGCTTACTGGATCTGCCTCATAAGCTTTATGGTAGGCTTCCTCAATGGTGTTTCCGATAGCGACGCCGCAGGGGTTGTTATGCTTGATGATGCAGCAGGCGGGGTCCTGCGGGAATTCTTGGAGAATTTTGAAGGCCGAGACGGTGTCGACCAGGTTGTTAGCTGACATTTGCTTGCCTTGGAGCTGCTCGAACGGTTTGATAAACTCCGCGTTGGCCTGATGGTACCATGCCGCTTTCTGATGCGGGTTTTCGCCGTAGCGCAGGTCTTCGATTTTGGTGAGTTGGATGGACATTTCGTTTGAGAAGTCCTGGTTTTCCGCTTTTAACATGTAGGCTGAAATCAGGGAGTCGTAATAGGCCGTGAGCTCAAATGTTTTTCTGGCAAGCGTACGGCGGAATTGCACTGAGAGAATACCCTGGGTTTCATGGAGTTCGTGGATGATTGTCGGGTAAAACTCTCTGGACGGGATGACCAGTGTGTGGCGGTAATTTTTGGCTGCGGCCCGAATGAGGGCAACGCCGCCGATATCGATGTTTTCGATGATCTCTTCTTCCGACTGACTTGACCGGGCCACGGATTCAAACGGGTAAAGGTTTACGATGACGATGTCAAAGCGGGGAATCTGGTGGGCCTGAAGATGGGACTGGTGCAGGACTGTGTCTTTTGCCAGGATGCCGCCGAAAATCTTCGGATGGAGTGTTTTGACTCTGCCTTCCAGGATTTCGGGGAAGCCCGTCAACGACTCTACGGTTTGGCAGGTAATGCCTGCTTCTTCCAGGTGTTTTGCTGTTGAGCCGGTTGCGTAGACTTCAACCTGGTCAAAGGTTTCCAGGACCTTGATGAACTCTACGAGTCCGGTTTTATCCGAGACACTGGCAAGTACCGTCTTCATTGCTTTGTTCCTTCAGTTTTCAACGTTATTTTGTACGGCAGGATTTCCAACACGCCTGGGTTTGCTGTGGTTTTTCCAATGATCTGTCCTTGAACTCCCTGTTCCTGGAGCAATTTTAATATCTGATCATCTGATTGAGAGACGATGATTGCCAGGCCCATGCCCATATTGAACGTTCTGTAGGCCTCATCCAGGGCGATTCCGCTGCTGAGAATCTGATTGAATACCGGTGAGGTTTGGAGTGGTGTGGTTATTTCAAAGCCTATTTGCGAGTTGAGGCGGAATAAGTTTTGCCAGCCTCCGCCGGTGACGTGGCAGATGCCGGTGATAATGCCGGGGAACTGTTTTAAGACTTGCATGACGGGTTTGACGTAGATTTTTGTGGGCTCTAGTAAAAAGGCTTCCTGGTCTTGGGGAGAGAGGATTTTGCGGGCGAGAGAGAGGCCGTTGCTGTGGATTCCCGTTGAAGCCAGGCCGATGACGGTTTGGCCCGGTTGGATGGCTTTGCCGGTAATGAGTTGATCCGGATTGAGTTCGCCCACGGCGAAGCCTGCGAGATCGTAGTGGGCGCCTTCGTAGACATCCGGCATTTCTGCGGTTTCGCCGCCGACCAGGAGCATGCCGGCTTGATCGCAGCCGTCGAGGATGCCTTTAATCAGGGTTTCGGAGACCTGCGGCTCCAAGGCGCCGGTGGCGTAGTAATCCAGGAATAAGGCCGGGCGGGCGCCGACGCAGATGAGATCGTTTGCGCACATGGCGACCAAGTCAATGCCGATGCCGTGGTGTTTATTGAACTGGTGGGCGACGAGGACTTTTGTGCCGACACCGTCTGTGGTAAGCGCGATGAGGCGATCCGGAACGATGGGGTAGACGGCTGCATAGCCGCCTGCAGCGGGGAGGAGATCCTTGTGGCCTTCTCTGCGGCTTTGGGATTTGATGAAGCCGACGAAGCGATCTCCGGCTTCGACGTCCACGCCCGCTTGTTTGTAGGTGGTGTATTGCATCTTAATTCCTTAAGGCCTTAACCATGTTTTGGAAAATTTGGAGACCCGGTGGGGTTTGGGATTTTTCTTCGGGCGTAAGGGAGGTCCAGGCCGGGTGCTGTGTCCAGCGGACGAAGGCTTCGGGGTGCGGCATGAGGCCTAAGACGTTGCCTTTTTCATTGACGAGGCCCGCAATGTTTTGGAAGGACCCGTTTACGTCGGATTCGTAGACCAGGGCCATGCGATCCTTGAGGGTTTGTGCCATGGTTTCCTCCTGTCCTTGCGGGACCATGAGGCGGCCTTCACCATGGCGGATGGGGAGTGTGAGAGAGTCGATGCCTTCAAAGAAGATTGATTTGGCTTTGGGGTTGAGGGCGACCCAGCGGTTGATGAAGCGGTGCTGGCGGTTGTGGGTCAGGGTGACTTGCTGCTCGAATTTGTCGCTTTGGGGAAGAAGGCCGAGTTTGACCAGGGCTTGGAAGCCGTTGCAAACCCCAATGACCATTTTGTCGGCTTCAATAAATTCTTGTAAGGCTTCGCCTATGGCGTAGCGGAGTTTTATTGCCAGAATTTTGCCGCTTGAGACTTCGTCTCCGAAGGAGAAGCCTCCGGGGAGGGCCAGAATTCTGTAATCTTGGAGGCGTTCGGGTGCCGCAATGAGATCGCTGATATGTGTGATGTCCGCTTGTGCGTCAGCCTGCTCCAAGGCGTAGGCTGTTTCAGACTCACAGTTGATGCCGTCTCCGGTTAAGACTAAAGCTTTAATCATGCGGTCATCCCCGATTCATAGCATTTTGCCGGGGGTCTGAACCACGCTTGGTGGAGGGCTTGGATGTCGGTTTGGATTAAGACTTCGTCATCATCTTCTTTGATGATGAACTCGGGGGTCTCCGTGACTGTTCCGAGTTTGTGGAAGGGGAGATCCGTGAAAGCTTTTTTCACGTCTTCGATATGTTTTTGGGAAACAGTAAGGACAAAGCGGCTTGGGGTTTCGCTAAAGAGGATTTCGTCCCAGCGAAGTTCTGGGGAATCAGATGTTATCTCTGCAATGGAGACCGTCATTCCCAGGCTGCCGCCGAATGCGGATTCTGCCAAGGCTACTGCAAGGCCGCCTTCCGAGAGATCGTGGCAGGAACGGATCCAGCCTTGAGTGATGGTGTGGTGCAGTCTTTTGTAGAGCTCTTTTGCCAGAACCGTGTTGACATAAGGGCTGAAGGCGCCGAACCAGCCCATGTGACGGTAGTATTCCGATCCGCCCATGTGGAGGCCGGTGTGGCCCAGAATGAAGATGTGATCGCCTGGGGTTTTGAAGTCTGAGGTGACAGCTTGTTCGATGTCGGGGATTTTCCCCATCGCTGAAATCAGCAGGGTTGGGGGGATAGAGATGCGGAGATCGCCGTCGTCGAAATCGTTTTTCATGCTGTCTTTGCCGGAGATGAACGGGGCTTCGTAGGCCAGGGCGAGATCGTAGATAGCCAGGTTTGCCCGGACCAGTTGGGCCAGTTTGAACTCTGCATGGGGATTGCGGGGGGAGGGGAGGGGATCCGGCCAGCAGAAGTTGTCAAGGAGGACCAGGGATTTCGGATCGGCACCCACAGCGACCGCGTTTCGGACGGCTTCATCGATGGCACAGGCTGCCATTGCGTAAGTATCCCAGTCGCTGAATTGGGGGCAAAGGCCGTTGGAAACTACCAAACCTTGTTTTTGGCCCAGGATGGGCTGGATTACGGCGGCGTCTGAAGGGGCAGTCTGATTTTTTCCCATGAGTGGTTTGACGACGCTTCGGCCCTGTACCTCGTGGTCATACTGTCGGATGATGGCTTCACGGCTACAGATGTTCGGGCTTTTTAACAGACTTAATAAAACGTCTGTGGGATCTTTTGGGCATTCCGATCGGATAGATTTCAGTTTGGTGAACTCCCAGCGGGCCTTGAGTTTCATTTTTGGCAGGCCGTGGTGGAGAAATTCGAGATCGAGGGAGGCTACGTATTGATTGTTCAGGCGAATATCGAACGTTCCTCCGTCATGAAACTGACCGATTACGGAGATTTCGACATCGTGTTTTGCAGCCAGTTTTTGCAACTCCTCGACGTGTCTTGTGCTGATGGACATGCGCTCTTGGGACTCCGAAATGACGGTTTCGTATGGTGCCAAGCCGGGATATTTGAGGGGGACTTTTTCGAGGTCGATGGTGGCGCCGTTGGTGATCTCTGCCATTTCGCCAACCGAAGATGACAGGCCGCCTGCGCCGTTGTCCGTAATGCCGGATATCAGGCCCCGGTCTCTCGCTTCCATCTGGAAGTCGAGCATTCTTTTTTGGGTAATGGGGTCGCCGATTTGGACTGCGGAGATTGGGGAGTCCTGATTTAAGGCTTCCGAGGAGAATGTGGCGCCGTGGATGCCGTCTTTGCCGACTCTGCCGCCTGCCATCACCAACATGTCCCCCGGCTGGGTGTGTTTTTCGACGGCCGATTTATTGCCGGACATCAGCGGGAGGAGGCCACCGGTGCCGCAGAAGACCAACGGTTTTGCCCGGTATCGGGCGTCGAAGAAGAGCGATCCGTTTACTGTGGGGATGCCGCTTTTGTTGCCGCCGTCCTCTACCCCTTTTCGGACGCCCAGGAGGATGCTTTCCGGGGGGAGCATGGTTGGGCGTGTGACATAGGGTTCGTCAGGGTGTGCGAAGCAGAAGACGTCTGTGTTAAAGAGTGGTTTTGCGCCGAGGCCTGTGCCCAGGATGTCCCGGTTTACGCCGACGATGCCTGTGAGGGCACCGCCGTAAGGTTCGAGAGCTGAGGGAGAATTGTGCGTTTCCACTTTAAAGCAGACAGCGTGGGTGTCATCCCACTGGACGACGCCGGCGTTGTCTTTGAAGACGGAGAGGAGATCCAGGCGGCATTCCATCAGTTTTTGCGTGGATCCGGCGATGTAGGTTTTGAAGAGGCCATCTATCGTGATGGTTTTCGGAAAGTCCGGGTCTCTGGCGTCTGTGTATTCGATTTGGGCTGCGAAGATTTTGTGTTTGCAGTGCTCGGACCACGTTTGGGCGATGATTTCGAGTTCAACATCCGTGGGCCAGGCTGGGAGGCCTTTTTGGGCTCGCTTTTGCTGTGTTTCCGGGCATTCATAATAGGCTCGAATAACCTGCATCTCTTCGATTGTAAGTGCCAGGTTGCCCTGTTTGCTGAGCTGCTGGAGGGCTTCGTCCGAGACGTTCAAGGGGATTGTCCTGACTGCGTGTTGTTGTATGTTTTTGACCGAAGGAAAATGGTAGCGAGCTTGGGCGCTTGTTGCTTCCTGGGGGGTATAAACTTCCAGGCGCTCGATTAAAGGGTTATAGAGTGTGTATTCTGCCGCTTTTTTAAGCTGATAGGCAGTGGTTGATGGTTTTTCGAGCCAGTAGACTTTGCCTGAGGCAACTTGAACGGCAGGAAGGTTTTGGTTGGGGAATAGCAGGGGGATGCTTTTTTCGACTGTCTTGCCCAGGTTGTCCGTAACGCCGGGGAGGAATTGCTTTTCCAGTATCCATTGGGGGGATATTTCTTTCTGGTCAGGAAGGGTTGATTGTGTGGGTGTGCTGATGGTGACCCGTTGGAGGATGGGGTCCAGGAGGAGTTCTTTTGCAATGCGCTCTATTTGGGCTAAAATTGGTTCATCGGCGGCGAGCCAGTAGACCGGGTAGGCATAAAGTGTTCCCAGGCCAGGGAGCTCAACAGCTTCCGCTTCCGATAACGCCAGCGGCAGGACATCAATGCGGTAAACCGTTTTGGAAGCCTGGGTTTCTGTTTTTGGTGTGTCTGGCACTGTTTCAACAGGGGGCATGGGTCTTCAGTTCAACAAAGCAGCGGTCTATATCAGCATCATAGCGGAAAGACACCCGATTTTCAGCAAGATATTGCAATGCCTGCGGGTACAGGCGATGCTCCAGAGCGAGGCCCCGCGCCTTGAATGTTTCCAGCGTATCGTCGTCATGACGGGGAAAACTTTCTTGTATGAGGATGGGACCGTTATCCATGATTTCATCTACAAAATGAACTGTAACGCCTGAAGTCTTCACACCCTGATTAAAGGCGTCTTCATAGGCGTGGGTTCCTGGGAATGCCGGGAGCATTGAGGGATGGATGTTAACGATGCGGTAGTGATCCACTGCAGCGTAATTTTTGAGGAAGCCTGGGGTCAGCATCCTCATGTAGCCTGCCAGGACAATGTAATCGATGTTGTGAGATGCCAGCGCTTTTAAAACATCTGCTTCATGCTGCTCTCTAGAGAGATTTTTGTGTGGAATGCAATATGTGGGGAGATTGGCTGCACGGCCCAGATCCAAGACCGGTGCGTCTTCCATGTTTGCAATCAGGCATTGCGGTGATACATCAAGCGTGCCGGTTTCGATTGCTTTTAGGATAGCCTGGACGTTTGATCCTCTGCCGGAGGCAAAGAGGGCTATTTTGAGGGACATGCGGCGACGTCTTTCGCGATATCCTGGCGGCAGGTCATGCCTTCAAACTCGATTTCCTCGATGACATCATAGACTTTGCGGGAAGCCCGCTCCAGGGTATCCGCCATGCCGACGATGTTGAGGATGCGGCCGCCGTTGGTGACCAGGATGCCTTCTTCATCATACTTTGTGCCTGCATGGAAGACCATGATATCAGACGGCGTTTCATTGATGGTGATGGGAACGTCTTTTAAGCTCTTTTCCGGGTAGGTTTCCGCTACCAGGACCGTGCAGACACAGGATTGTTCCGTCCAGCGCATGGTTTGCTGATGCAGGGTTCCATTAGTGCAGGACTCAAACAAGGTATACAGATCGCTTTCGAGTCTGGGAAGGAGACATTGTGCTTCGGGATCGCCGAAGCGGGCATTGAATTCCAGGACATACGGCTCGCCGTTCTGAATTAACAGGCCGACATAGAGGACGCCCTGGAATCCGATCTCAGACTCCTGGAGTCCTTTTGCCAGCGGCTTCAGGATGGTTTCCTCGATCTTGGGAATCAGAGATTCGTACAGCGGCGCAGGTGAAAATGAACCCATTCCACCTGTATTTGGGCCTTGATTGTCTTCAAAACGGCGTTTGTAGTCCTGGCTGGAGGCCATGGGGGCTAATGTTTTGCCGTCCGACAGGACCATCAAGGATATTTCCGGGCCTTCGAGGCGTTCTTCGATGACGACCTTTGCGCCTGAGTCTCCAAAACGCTTGAACTTGAAGATGTCCGTCAGGGCCGTTTCACATTCCAAGAGCGTGTCACAGACATAGACGCCTTTTCCGAGCGCCAGGCCGTCTACTTTGATGACACGCGCCCATTCGTTTGCCATGCAAAAGCTCAGGGCTTCATCATGCGAGCCGAAGACTTCAAATTGCGCTGTCGGAAGTTTGTAAGTTTGCATGAAATATTTGGCAAAGGCCTTGCTGCTTTCCAGTTGGGCTGCTTTTTTGGTGGGGCCAAAGATTTTGAGGCCTGCTGCCTGGAAGACATCGACGATGCCGTCTGCTAACGGGTTGTCCGGGCCGACGATGGTCAGGTCAATCTGCTTTTCCCGAGCAAAGCCTACGAGAGCCTCGAAGTCAAAGATGGCTATCGGGACATTTGCCGTCTTTCGTTCCTGGGCCGTGCCGCCGTTGCCCGGGGCACAGTATATTTCCGTAATCTTATCGCTTTGGGCCAGTTTCCAGCAGAGCGCGTGCTCTCTGCCACCACTGCCGATTACCAACACTTTCTTTGTCATCTAGCACACCCCCGCCGGTTGCTGCTCTTGTAATGCTGACACTACTTCATCAAACGCCATTTCTGCCGGAACCGCCTCCTGGTCCATGACCCGGTTTGTCAGGGCGGCATACAGGTTTTCGACCAAGTGCTTCTCCTGCGCGGATAAAGGTCTTGGCTCCTGGCCCAGTTCTTCGCGGCAAATTTGTTTCCAGTCCACACCGGGCCGTGAGGCTGCCATTGCCTTGGCTTTTTTTACGGCTTCCTCCCAAGCATCTCCCCGGTAAAACTGCCTGATGACTTCTTTGGACAAGTGAACGCCCTCTGCTTTCAGCCGGAGTTCATCCGGGCCAATGCTGTCGACCAGCATCAAGCCGTCTTCCGAAATGGCGAATTCAAATTTTCCGTCCCAGAGCTGGATGCGTTTGTAAGAGAAGACATCAAACAGCCAAAGGGCTACCAGTAGAGTGGTTTCATATAAGGCCTTAAACTGGTGTTCCGTAAGCCCGGAAATCATGAAGGCTTCCTGCGGACTTAGAAAGCGGTCTTCAGGTTCCAGCTTGGTGAAAAATTCGATGACGGGGCGTTCGAAAATGACGTTTTCTTCCGGCGGTGTTGTTAAGCCCAGTGTGGTGTAATACATCGGATCGGCCGACAAGCGCTTTTTTAAGGAGCTGCCTTCGGGCATACCGAAACGGAAAATAACCTCCAACGGAACCAGGGTGGGTCGAATCCGGCCGCTGGTATTGTTTGTTTCGTATTGATAGATTGTTTGCTGGTCCACCACAAACGTACGGGGGCGGGGGATTTCTACGGATCTGACCCGCATCAACGGCTGTGTTTCCGGCAGTGTTACATCTTCTTTGGTGATGGGGCGGGCATGTCTGTCTACCAGGCCTTCAAAATTGTGCAACAGGCCGGATTCTGCAAGCTTGCGGCAGGTGAGGGATTTGAAGAGGCGGTTTAGAAGGTCCTTATCAAACCGGTGCAGGGTATCTGCTTTGGACAAGGCTTGCCAGTTGATGGGTTGCGACAGTTCCTGAAAGAAATGGGTGCCGATGAGGGCCAGCGCTTTGCCCTTGCCTTCAATTTTATCCGGCATTTTGCCCCAGTCAAACACAGAGTAATCGTCTGAAAATTCAAAATAGTTGACGTTGGGGTTTCTCGCGTCACGATGGACGGTTTTAACCGAGCCGGTGTAAATTGACTCCATCGGTGATTCAGGCATCTCCGGGGACGTCTCCCTGCATGTTCCATGCCTGATCATTATTCCAAAACAGTGTAATTGCAAGTTTTGTGTGTGTTTGCGTCATGGTATCGAAACTTCACGTTCCTGTGTGCGTTGTGAGGTGAAGGCCTGGCCATCGGAAACGTCCGTCGGGTAGTGGCCATCCAGACACGCTGTACATAAGGGTTGATCCGTCAGTGCCGTTTTAAGGCCGGTCATGGTTTGGTAAACCAGTGCATCGACACCTAGGGCAGCAGTCAGCTCATTTTCGGAGTATTTTCCGGCAAATAATTCTTTTTGGCTGGGGAAATCAATGCCGTAATAGCAGGGGAATCTGATTGGCGGGCAGGTGGAGGCCATATAAATTTCTTTGGCGCCTGCGTTTCGCAACAACTCCACCATTTTTATTGCGGTGTTGCCTCGGACAATGCTGTCATCTACGATTAAAATCTTTTTGCCCGACAGTTCGGAGGCAATTGGGTAGAGTTTTCTTCGGATGGCTTCGAGGCGGGCGGATTGGGACTCCAGGATGAAGGTACGGTTGACATAGCGATTTTTAATGAGGACTTCCCGGAAGGGGACATTTAATTGCTCTGCCAGTGCTACTGCCGCAATTCGGCTGGTTTCCGGAACCGGTACGACAATGTCCGGCTTGAGGTTTTGGGCTTTGACTTCCTGTGCCAACTGAGCTCCCAGGTTAAACCGGGCCTGGTAAACCGGGAGACTGTCCAGGTTGGACTCGACCCGGGCAAAATATACCCATTCAAACATACAGTGATGCGGTACGGATTTTGCGTAGCGGTGGTGGATGACCTGATCGTTCTGCGTGACAAAGACCACTTCGCCCGCATTGATGTTTTGCAGGTTGGTGTATCCGAGAAATTCAAGCGCCATGCTTTCACTGGCAAAGGCATAGATTGTTTTTCCAGTGCTCGAATCGGTTCTATTTCCCATAATTAAGGGACGTAAGCCATTTGGATCTCTGAATGCAAACAGTCCATGGTTTTTCAGGAGGCCAACCACCGAGTAGCTTCCTGCAATGGTTTCCGACACCGTTTTTACCCCGGTAAATAAGGCTTCGGGTGAGCCGTCGCTTTTTTCCAGTTCCTTGCTCAACAGGTATAAGATGACTTCGGAGTCCGTACCGATGGGTAAGGCGTCCGGTTCCTGCTGACGAATGGACTCCCGCAGGCTGTGGAAATTGACGATGTTGCCGTTGTGGGCGATTGCCAAGCCTGTTTTGTGATCTACAAAGGGTTGGAGCATGGCCTGATCGCACCGGCCTACGGTGGTGTAGCGGGTGTGGCCGACGCCGATGTCTCCCTTGAGCCGGTGGAAATTTTCCGGTGGAAATGCAATTTCGAGCAGGCCTGCGCCACGCTGTTCATACAGGCCGTTGCTGTCGGACGTGACAATACCGCCGCCATCCTGGCCGCGATGTTGCAGGTTTTGGAGTCCTAAAAAAATCTCTTCAGCTACGTCTTCAGAATGGATAATTCCGATGATGCCACACATAGGCAGATGTCAACTCCGGAAATCATTGAACCATCGATATTGTAGACCGGACACAAACCGGCTTCAAGAGGTGTAAGCCAGATTGTTTTTGTGTATGATGGCTGAGTACGGCTTGGAAAAAGGTCCATGACAAGCACTATATCTGAGGTCAGCCCTATGCACTCTTTGACGGCCACGGAACGCGTTGCCATTCTGGATTGCGGTGCACAGTATACCAAAGTGATTGACCGCCGGGTGCGGGAGTTGAATGTTTTTTCGGAAATTTTGCCGCTGGACACGCCAGCCGGGCAGCTTCAGGATTTTTCCGCCATTATTTTGTCCGGGGGGCCTAACAGTGTTTTTGCCGCAGACGCCCCGGTGTTTGATCCGGCTATTTTGGCTTTGGGCAAGCCAGTGCTCGGGATTTGCTACGGGATGCAGTTGATTGCCCACCACATGGGCGGTGTTGTTCAGCCCGGCGACACCAAAGAATTTGGGGAGACGGTAATTGACGTGGTGCCGGATGCGCCGCTTTTTGCCGGGCTTACGTCCAAGCAAACTGTCCTGATGAGTCATGGTGACAAGGTGACTACTTTGCCGCCAGGGTTTTCGGAGATTGGGCGGTCTGAGGATATTATTGCGGCGATTATGCACGCCGAGCTTGGGATTTACGGGGTTCAGTTTCATCCTGAGGTGGAGCTGACCGAGAACGGTACAGCGATGCTGAGCAATTTTTTAACCCATGTGGCGTCGCTTTCCGGAAATTTTCGACTTGCAGATAGGCTAGAAGAGACGCTTGCTCAGATTCGGGCTACTGTGGGTGACGGCCATGTGTTTGTACTCGTGAGCGGCGGTGTGGATTCTGCGGTGACGGCTGCGTTGCTTTTGAAGGCGTTGGGGCCGGAGCGGGTGTATGCCTTGCATATGGATACTGGGCTGATGCGCCATGAGGAGAGCGATACGGTTTGCAAGGCCTTGGCTTTGCAAGGCTTGACACATCTGACCCATTTAAAAGTGGAAGATGTGTTTTTGAATGCGACGACTGAGATTGACGGCGAGGTTGTCGGGCCACTGCGTATGTTGATGGACCCTGAAGCCAAGCGCCGGTTGATTGGGGATACGTTTTTTAAGCTGACGCAAGAGGCGATTTTAGGGATGCATCTGGATTTGGAGAAAACATTTATTGCCCAGGGGACACTGCGACCGGATTTGATTGAGAGCGGCAGTGTCGAGGTGAGTCAGATTGCGCATAAGATTAAGACCCATCATAACGATGTGCCGTTGATTCAGGCGCAGCGGGACAAGGGGCTGATTATTGAGCCGAACCGGGACTGGCACAAGGACGAGGTTCGCGAGATTGGCCGGATGTTGGGGTTGCCTGAGGCGGTTGTACAGCGTCAGCCTTTCCCGGGGCCAGGGCTTGGGATTCGGATTTTGTGTACGGAGGCACCTTATTTAACCCCTGAATTTGACGGATTGAATGCTGATATTCATCGGATGGCTCAGACTTTGGGGCTGCAGGGAAATGTTTTGCCCGTGAAGTCTGTCGGGGTGCAAGGTGATTACCGGTCTTATAGTTTTTTGGCTGCTTTGAGCGGGGATTACTCTGAAGACTGGCAGGGTTTGAAGTCTTTGGCGACTGCGATTCCGAATCAGTTTCATGCCATTAACCGTGTGGCGCTGGTGTTGAACCGGGATAAGCCTTTGCCGTCCGTGATTCGGGACGTTACACCGACGACGTTGACGCCTGACTCTTTAGGGTTGCTGCGGCAAGTGGATTATTTGGTGACTGAGACATTTGAGAAAGCTGGGATTCTTTCAGGGATCAGCCAGTTGCTTGCGGTTCTGGTACCGGTTGGTGCTGCACCCGGACGGCATAGTATTGCAATTCGGGCTGTGGTGACGTCTGACTATATGACGGCCCGGCCTGCCCGGCTGGAGGATGAGATTCCCTGGGCTGTGATTCAATCGTTTGCGGATGAGATTGTTTGCCGGTTTCCGATTGACTGGGTCATGTATGACATGACGTCCAAGCCTCCGGCTACTGTGGAGTGGGAATAACCTCGTATACACATGCTAAGTCCTGTTAAAGCTTTGCGCTCCCGCATGATCAAACGAGAAGCACATCGGATCTATCGAGACTTTAAACACGCTCAACGGCAATGGGAAGAACTCATGGAAACCCATTTGCCGGAAGATATCACTGCTTTGAGTCCTTCCGTACGGCGTATTGCCCGCGTTCAGCCGTATACGCCCGCTTCCCAAAAACTGGAAGAGTACCGGCAAAATCATGTTTGGTCAGTCGCAATACATCCTGCCTGGGGACACGACACCTTTTTGGCTGTCGGGATTTTTCCCAATGAAGACCCCCTGCCTTTTGTGGGCCATGAGTTGGAACATGCTTTTCAAAATCAACACCGGCGTCTTGCCAGTTGTTGGGATTTGGCACCCCCTGCGTTTCTCAAAGAACAGACTGCGGTACGAACACGTTATTACAGTGCTTTTAAAAAACATATCATCCACTATTTTCTTGGGGAGCATCCTTCTAATGATATTTCTATGGATGAGCTTCATCAATTGTATGCGCAGGCGTGTGATTATCCTCTTCAAGAACTCTTGTGCCAGACTGATTGCTTTATTGCTGCAAATCACAAGCAGCTCCATATGAAACTTAAAAACGGGATGGAGAACTTAGACAGGGTGGGTCTAAGGCACCTGAGAATTTCCTGCCTGGCTGAAATTCATGCCTATTGGGTGTGCCGCCGGTTTTCTACCGATTCAAGTTCTATTCTGCGAGATAAACTTATCAGAAATTATTTTCATGTCCATAGCCGCGTCATCCGTGAGATATCGGCTTCGACCAATCCATAATCTTACTTTGGATTAGTTGAGATCCACCAACATGTCAATGCTTCCGCTACGGCAATGCTGGCGTGATTTTTTGTAATTTGTCATGATTGATTTATGGCAAGTATCCTAAGAGATTTCTTATGAATGTTTTGCAATGAATGCTTCTGTGTGCCAGTCCTATGTTGGCTTAAGGCTTTCAGGAAGGCAGCGCGCTGTTGTGCCTGAATATCAATTTGTCGGCAACGACGCGTTTGTTCTGCATCAGTTAAGTTACGGTGGCAGAACTGATACTCAGATTATGCAGTGTGCTGTTGGTTCCAACACGGCAGGGCCTGGTATTCTTGCAAGCATTGACAGGCTTGAGGCTCATGGGCTGATTCGCCTCAACTGGGGTGGTTTGGGGAGGCGACTTGTTTTGACTCCAACCGGACGAAAAGCTGCTGATAGAGTCGCAAGTCTTCGTTCCCCCCGTGCTTGGGACATAATAATCGGGGGGTTCTTCGGTCGTTGGCCCAAGTAATTTTTTTAATTTACAGGGGAATGTTACATTATTGGAATGAGCGGCTTAAGGGTTAGTGTTTCTGCTGGGGCGGCATGTTTCCTTTGTAAGTTAATGATCTTGTATCGAATGTGACGACTCCGTATTTGGTATCCATGAAGGAGGGGGGCCGGTGGTATGATATGGGGTGATGATGCGGTGCATCAGGTAATGGATGAGAAGGAACCGGTGCCATGGTCGATCAGGATATTCGTCATATTGAAACGCTTTACAGCACCCTGGAATCTGCGGTTGAAAAAGCGAAGAACGTTTTTGGGAAATCTGCTTTAACCCTTGCCGAGAAAACTCTTTTTGCCCATCTTGATATTGCCAAGTATCCCGGCCAGATTGTGCGGGGACATAGTACGCTTGCGCTTCGGCCTGACCGCGTGGCTATGCAGGATGCGACCGCCCAGATGGCCATGCTTCAGTTTATCCAGGCCAACCGACCTCAGGCTGCCGTGCCGTCCACGATTCATTGTGATCACCTGATCCGCGCCCAGTCCGGTGTGAAAGAAGACATGGAACGCGCGGTGCGGGAAAATGCCGAGGTTTATGGCTTTTTGAAATCTGCCGGGATGAAGTACGGTATCGGCTTCTGGGAGCCGGGAAGTGGGATTATTCACCAGGTGGTGCTTGAGAAATATGCTTTTCCGGGCGGGTTGATGATTGGGACCGATAGCCACACACCGAATGCCGGCGGGCTGGGGATGCTTGCCATTGGTGTGGGCGGCGCGGATGCTGCCGAAACGATGGCGGGGTTGGCCTGGGAAGTGCGTGCGCCGAAGCTGGTCGGCGTGAAACTGACCGGGAAACTGCACGGATGGACGACGCCCAAGGATATTATTGTGTACCTGGTCGGCAAATTGACGACCAAGGGTGGGACGAACAAGATTATTGAGTATTTCGGTCCCGGGACCGAGAGCATCAGTACGACCGGCAAGGCGACGATTACCAATATGGGTGCCGAGCTCGGGGCGACGACGTCCGTGTTTCCGTTTGATGACTCTATGGCGGATTATCTAGCTTCTACCGGCAGGCCGGATGTTGCTGCGCTTGCGAAGGCCCATGCTCAGTTTCTTAAGGCCGATCCGGATGTCGAGGCCAATCCTGAGGCTTATTTTGACGAGGTTATCGAGATCAATCTTTCCGAACTGGAGCCGCATATTACCGGGCCGCATTCTCCGGACAAGACTCATTCGTTGTCCGAACTCCCTGATTTTGTGGCGCAGGATGGAATTCCGACGACGCCTACAGCTGCCTTAATCGGGAGCTGTACGAACTCTTCCTATGAAGATTTGGAGCGCGTGGCGAATATTGCCCGGCAGGCGATTGCCAAAGGGTTAAAGCCGAAGGTTCCGCTTTGGATTACGCCTGGGTCCCAGCAGGTGCTTGAGACGATTCGCAAGAACGGGCAGTTAGAGACATTGAATCAACTGGGCGCCATTGTGTTAGCCAATGCTTGCGGGCCTTGTATCGGGAACTGGGACCGGACGGATCTGGCACCGGGTGAGAAAAATACCATTATCAGCTCGTTTAACCGGAATTTTCCGGGGCGCAATGACGGGCGTGCGGAGACGCTGTCGTTTTTGGCCAGCCCGGATATGGTGATGATCACGTCGCTTTCCGGCAAGCTTGGGTTTAACCCGATGACGGAAGACATTGACGGTGTGCATCTGGAAGCGCCGACTGCGCCTGCGATTCCGCCGGGCGGGTTTGTACTGACTTCAACGGGGTTTGTAGCGCCCTTGGAAAACGGCCGTGATGTTCAGGTGGCTGTTTCTCCCGACAGTGAGCGCTTGCAGCTTCTGGAGCCTTTTAAGCCCTGGAACGGCCAGGACTTTCTAGAGCTGCCCATCTTGCTGAAAACCAAGGGACAGACCACGACCGACCATATTTCGCCTGCGGGGAAAGATTGGCTTCCGTTGCGGGGGCATCTGACCGGGATCAGCTACAATATGCTGCTGGGTGCTGTGGATGCCGAAACCTGCCAAAAGGCTGAGCCCGTTAAGATGACGATTTTGGGCAAGGAACGCGGAGTTTCGCCTTGGGCGCTGAAAGCCATTGAGTATCGGGATAATCCGGATATCGGCAGCAGTGTGATTGTTGGCGATGAAAATTATGGTGAAGGCAGCAGCCGTGAGCATGCCGCCATGTCTCCCCGGCTTTTGGGCATCAAGGCAGTTATTGCCCGCAGTTTTGCCCGGATTCACGAGACCAATTTGAAAAAGCAAGGTATTTTGCCGCTTACTTTCTCCAATCCGGCAGACTATGAGCAGGTTCATAAAGGGGAAAAACTGGATTTGCTTGGCTTGAAAGACTTAAAGCCCGGGCAATCCGTGTTAGCCCGCGTACATCATGCTGACGGCAGCACGGTTGATCTGATTCTGAACCACTCCATGACGGAAGAGCATATCGGCTGGTTTAAGGCCGGGTCTGCGTTGAATGCCGTGAATCAGCCTGCTTTAAACCGCGGCTAAGACGACCTCTTTACAGAACTCTTCGTTGAGTCTGCTCTGTTTTAGCAGGTGCCATGCGGTTGCGAAGCTTCTGAGGGAATTTTGATATTCTATTGAGTCTTTGCCGTGTCTGGTTGCGAAGTAGGTCAGGTGCAGTTCGGCTGCCATCACTTCCGTCGTGAGTTCATCAATTCTGTATGCTGCCGGTGGTTTGCTCATGGGGTTCATATACCCGCTTCCTCCCAAAGTCAATTCATATATGTATACTAATTATATAAAAACAAAAATCATGCGATTATTGCTAGGGATACGCTTTTTTAATTGTTAAGCCTGTATTGGTGCCGTCGGCTGTGCCTGGCTGAGGAGTTCGAGTAATTTTTCAGCCATGGTGTCATAGGCAGCCGTTTTTTGCGCTGTTCTTAGCGGCTGGCTTGAAATGTTAGAGTTATCTGCTTCAATGCCACTCCACTCAGCCGCCATCCCTGCTGTATTGACTGCACGACTGCAATAGATAGCGGTTAATGGATCACGGGATTTAGGCATAGGGAGCGGCTGATAGTCTTTTGAGCCTATCGGCTTATCCAGTGTTAACCCTTCAAGGCTATATTTAGCGGTTCTTGTGGCATCCATCGGCGGGAAATAGGTTTTTGAGCTTCCTGACAATATACTGCTGATTATGCCTTTTGCCCATTGCAGTTCATTCCAATTGGGTGTTTCGCTCTTCACACACGCTTCATGATAGTCCGCAACTGTCTGGATTGCCCCCGCCAGCTCAGCCCGGGTATGCTGCTTTACGCCATATGTCGGGTCCGTTAAGAGCCAATGGTAAAACCGTCGTTTGACCTTATCCATTTCGGAATCTTCAACGCCAACTCTGATAGCTTCTAAGAAGCTGCGAGGGAATTCTTTCGCGCCTTGGTTCGACATATTTTCAAAGATCTTATCTTCTATTTTTGCCAGCCAGACCGGCAGACCCAGGCTGGATCGATATTCTTCATGGTTTCCGCTATGAATGGTACATCCAACAGCACAGCCCTTGCCGTTTTCCCAGTATTTTCCTTTTACAATTTCATCTTTTGCTGCATGCTCTTGCACCCGCTGGAGGAAGTCGTTTCGTACTGCTTCACTGCCCAGAAACGATCTGAGGCCCAGGCGGGTTGATGTTGTTTGTCTAGTTTTGATAGATGTTAGCGGTGCTGCCAATGAGACTTTTTGCATTTTTATTTCCTTCAGATCAGGATTCGTTTCCTGACCTTAGGATAAAGGCTCGTCATTTACAACATTGCTATGAGGCCAGAGCTACGTCTTTGTGGAATTCTTTGGTGTCTCTTTCCGAGCGCAGGCGTTTCCAGGCTTCCACGAATTCGTTCAGCGCTTTTTGGTAATCTTCCGAGTGTTTGCCTTGTCTTGCGGCAAAGTAGGTGAGGTGGATTTCGGCTGCCATGAGCTGGACAGCCAGGTTGGAAACCTGTTTTTTGTTTTCCGTGGTTGCGTGCGAGGCGTATTTCGTCATTCTCTTCTTCCCCAGTCTTCTTTCTTTTCCATTAGACATCTGTATGGATATAAAACCGCGTCCATACTGATATGGAACTTTTTTTGAAGAAATTGTTACAGATTTTGTGGCTTTCTAGCTCGGTAATTTCTTGCGTCGTTGGGGCAACCTCTCCCCGGCCTGCGGCCACCCCTCTGCTCGACTGAGGAGAGGGATTCGAAGTGGCATGGCTTTTGGAAAGCTTCGCTTTGACGCGGGTCCCGGCTTTCCGCTTCGCTTGCAAATGCATGGCATAGCTTTTATAGGTGGAGTTTGGGTCGGTTTTCTTTTCGGAAGATCATCAGGTTTTTGTAGAGCCAGAAGAGGACTTCGGCTTCGGCGAGTTGGGTGCGGAGGGTTTTTGTTGTTTGTTTGTCCAGCGTGTAGCCTTGTGCTTTGAACAGTTTTTCCCAGAACTCGGGGGGTTGTTCGTTAATGTGACCTACACCGCCCTGGCCCGGCGTGGCCGCCGTGAAGAAAATGGTGTCGCTGGTGTTGGTTACATTTTGGACCAGGGTTTTTGAGCCGCCTTTGGGGATGTGTTCTGCGATTTCGATGCAGATGCAGAGATCAAATCTTCTGTTGAAGCGGATAGGTTTTGTGGCGTCTGCCTGGAAGATGACGAAGTCTTTGGGGGAGACTTTTAAGGCCGCTTCGCTGATGTCGCAGCCCAGGCCCTGGACGCCTCTGTGTTTTAAGGCGTCTAAGAATAAGCCTTCCCCACAGCCGATATCTATGACTTCTTTGGGATTGAAGGTTTCGACGATTAGTTGCGCTGCCGTTTCCACGGACTGGCGTTTGGCGTCTCTTGTGCCGTGGTAGAAATCTTCTTTGCCGTAGATAAGCTGGGGATCGATGGCGTATTTGATTCTTGAGACGAAGTTCTTTTTGAGTTGCTTAAACTGTTTGGTGAGTGTTGGCATTATGAATCTTTGCTCCTGTGGAGTTGGTTTCAATAGGATAGCTTAAAAACGGCGGTGGGTTATTGTCCAGGTTAGGGCTGCTATTGTTAGGAGCATTGCGAGGGCTAAGCACCAGGGGGTTAGGTTGATGGTTTTTTCTTCGAAGGAGAGGGTTTTGCGGCCTATTTTCCGGTAGATGTCTTTGAAGTCTCCGAAGGATTGTGCTCTATAGTATTCTCCGCCGGTTTGCGTTGCGATGCTTTGGAGGGTCGGCTCATCCAGTTGTGTAAAAATGCCGCCTCTGACGTAGGCGCCACTGCCCTGGCCCATGCCCACTGTGAAGACCGTTACGTGATGTTTTGCGATGGTCTCGAGCGCTACTTGCGGGGGGATGCCTAGGTTGCTTTCGCCGTCCGTCATCAGGATCATGTAGCTTTGCGGGGGCTGGGTTTTGTGAGATTTTTTGGGGCGGATTGCCGCCTCATGCTGGATTGTGGTTTGGAGACTGTCGTCTGCCGTCATCAGGGCGTCGCCAATAGCAGTTCCCGGGCGGAGGTCTTCCATCTGCAGGCTGTCCAGGTAGTCGATGATCTGCTTGTGATCCGTCGTGGGGGGTGAGACCAGCCATGTATTTCCAGCGAAAAAAGCCAAACCTGTTTTAACGCCGTCCGGCAGGTCTCTGGTGAATTCTATTGCGGCCTGTTTTGCCGCTGTGAGGCGGTTAGGGCTTAAATCCGTGGCCTCCATGCTGATGGAGATATCCAGGACCAGCATGAGGTAGGTGTTTTGGACCATTACTTTTGTTTTCCACAACGGCTGTGCCAAACCGATGATGCCGAACAGCAACGCTGCTATGAGGCAGATTGGTAGAATTCGCTGGTTGAGGATGGGGTGGCGGTTGTGTTTGAGGTGGTTGAGCAGTGAGACCTTGCTGAAGGTGAAGGCGTCTCGCCAGTACTGGCGCTGGCTGAAGAGCATCCAGATGATGAATGCCGGAATGAGGATTAAAGCCAGCAAGGCCCATGGGTATTGGAAGCCGAAATCCCCCTTCAGGTTCATGCGGCTTTTACCATTGCGAGGACGGTGGCTATGGGGGGATTTTGGGTGTGAATAGGGATGAGACGGCTCCAAGGCTTCAGCATTGCTTCAATTTGGTGCTGTTGGTATTTGAAAGTCTGCCGGTATTCTTTAATCCACCAGCGGTCCGAGGTGTTGATCCAGGTTACCGTGGTTTCGTTCATATCCGCCAGGGGGAGCCAGCCGTGGGGGTAGCTAAGTTCCGCTTCGACCGGGTCCGTTATCATGAGGGTGTGGACCTGGTGTTTTGGGGCCAGTTTTGCCAGTTTGTGGATGGCTTGGGGGATGTCGTCCAGGAAACTGAAGTCGCTGAGGCAGAAGATGACGGCGGCATTTTGGAAGATCTTTTGAAGATCGGGGAATTCGGGGTTACCTGAGAAGGAAGTTTTGGGTGCGTCCAATTCTTTCAGGATCCATTGGAGTTGAGTGGTGCCGGATTTAGGCGGGATTATTTTGGGGGTTGGGGTGCCTTGCCAGAGGACCAGGCCCAGCTTTTGGCCGGCGTCTATGGCCATGAGGCCGAGGAGGCCGACCAGGTTTTTGGCGTAGGTGAGTTTGGATTGGGTTTGGCCGAAGTGCATGGGCGGTGTGGCGTCTACGATGAACCAGACCGGGATTTGTTTTTCATCGTAATGCTCTTTGACATGCGGGGTGCCGGTTCTGGCGAAGACGTTCCAGTCGATTTTGCGGATGTCGTCACCGGGCTGGTAGGATCTGAGTTCTTTTAAATCCAGGCCCTGGCCTTTTAATGCCGAGCGTGTGTCACCTGCCATCATGATTCGCATTTGTTTCCGGAAGTCGTCATGCAACTTTGCAAGAAAGATGTCCGGCTCGGTGTCTTTTGTGTCGCCGAGATCTAGATCGCTCAGGGGGTTCCAGAGGGATTTTAGCGTCTTGAAGCCTTGGCGAATCATTTTACTTCTGCCGGTTTTGTGTCCAGTGACTCTGCGATGGCCTGCAGCAAGTCATCGGCGGTCTGGCCATGCGCCATGGCGTCGTAAGACAGGATGAGCCGGTGGCGCAGGCAATCTTTGAAGACTGCCTGGATGTCTTCTTCCAGGACATAGCCCCTCCCCTGCATTAAGGCTCTGCCTTTTGACGCCAGGGCGATTGAGAGCGTGCCTCTGGGGGAGGCGCCGTACAAAAGTTTGTTTTTCGGCTGGGTTCTGGTGGCCTGGACGAGGTTAACGATGTATGTCATCCATTGCGGGTCCAGGTAGACCTGCGGGACCCAGGATGCCAGCTGGATGACCCATTCTGCCGTGAGTACCGGCTTGAGTTCGGGGAGGCCTTCTTCGGCCACCCGCTCCAGGATCATCAGTTCGTCATCGTGATCCGGGTAATCCACGAGGATTTTAAAGAGAAAGCGGTCCAGTTGGGCTTCGGGGAGCGTGTAGGTGCCTTCGGACTCGATTGGGTTTTGCGTTGCCATCACCAAGAACGGTTCTTTGAGTTCGAATGTTTGTCGTCCTATGGTGATTTGGCGTTCTTGCATGGCTTCCAGTAATGCACTTTGGACTTTTGCAGGCGCTCTGTTGATTTCATCGGCCAGGATGAAGTTGGCCATCACCGGGCCGGGCTCAATTGTGAACTCCGCTTTTGAGGGATTGTAGATTCTGGTCCCGATTAAATCTGCCGGGAGAAGATCCGGTGTGAACTGAATTCGTTTGAATTCCACCTGCATGATTTGCGCCATGCTTTTGAGGGCCAGGGTTTTTGCGAGGCCCGGAGCGCCTTCCACTAGGACATGGCCCTTGCTGATGGTGGCAATTAAGAGTCTTTCCAGCAGGTGTGTCTGGCCGACAACGACCCGCTTCAGCTCGTATAGCGCTTGCTCCAGGTGGTGATGTGCTTCCCGGACCTGTTCTTCCGTGAGTGTGGTGTGCATACTGACATTTTACATTTTTTGCCGGATTGGTGTGTGGCTTAGTGAGAATAGACGCTGCTTGCTGAAGTTAAGAAATGTTAATAAATTTTATAGTTTTGTGCACATTTAAACATTCAGGGGATTTTATACTTTCGATGTTTGTCTTACGCTTTGGAAGAAAGGACTCCTGTTATGGTTCACCGTGTTGGTCTTACCCCTGGTCTTGCCCCTAATACACAGCTCAGTAAGCGAGATATCTCTTCTCCGCCTGAAGATTCTGCTAAGAAGGCTTTTCTGGCTGTACGCGCAAAATTTTTGCCGGTGGGTACTTCCGATCCTCTTTTTACACGACCCACTCCTACAGATGATGATTATAAGGCTGTCTCTGACTACCTGACCAGGCTTATCGACACCGGTGAGCCCATTGATAGAGATGCCATTTCCGATATGGTTATGCTTACCAGCAATATGAGCCGCTACTTTGACAAGGGCTTGACGCGCAAATTCATTGTCACCGATCTAGCCTTACAAGCAGCCAGCCAGACTTTTCAGACAGGACGCGATGCGCTCGATTCCAACGATCCTGCTCTACAAGCTCATTTGGACAAGGTTGTTGCTGCTCTGAAAGCGGAGGCTCGGCCAAGTGAAGCAAAGGTACGTTTGATTGAGAAGCTTTGTGAAGTCGCCAAGATTTTACCCGGGATTACGTATCTCGAATCGATAGAGGAGCCTTCCATTGATGCTTCCATTGAAAGAGCCTTCGCTGCTCGACAGGCTGAACTGGATAGGCAATGGAAAATCGTAGAAGCATACAAAGCCAGTTTGATTGCTCCACTGTCTTCCCGCCGCGAGGCTGCCGAGCGGGCTGACGCTGCACTTTCACGAAAAGCTACTACTGATAGCGGTTCCTCCCCAATAAAAAGCGACCTCCTCTCTGAGATCTTAACAGCTTCTGACCGTCGTAAAGCTTTGTTTAACAAGCAATACGCAGAACTAGCTCGCCAGATTTGTTCGACTATTGATACTTACGATCGTAAAGATTCTGCCCAACCGTCTATTGATGAGGCTTTGCAGCCTTTGCTTGATAGGGTTATTGCTTTGAGCCAGCGACATGATGATTTTCTGGACCGGGATATCCCTATTGATGTCCCTGTAAGGAGTGCAGCTTATGCTGTTAAAGGCCGTATTTCCGATGATATTCATGGGATTCACTCTCCCACTGTGCAAGATTATGCCAAGGCTATTCATAAGGCTTTAGCCAAAGAAGTTCTTCCCAGCAAAGAAAAAGCCCGGTTGATTGCCGCATTGCATCTATTGGCCTATGACCTTCCTTACATAGCGCAGGATTCTACAAGCATCCAAGATGGCAAGGCTCAAGCGCTCCCTATTGGCCGAGATCTCGCTAAGACAATTGCTCTTGCTCATGAAGAAGGAGAGTCGATTTCGGCTGAAGAGCTGACACGCCAGCTTGATGCATTGATCTCGGATCCCCAGGTTAACATCGGTAATGTCCCTTTAACTGCTGAAATCATTACCAGAGGCTATCTGAATGGCCATCCAGTAACCTTTTTTGATGCCGGTAAACGTCTCGATATTATGGCAGGTCAGCTTGAGCGATTGCACAATGTAAAACCGGGTTCTCCAGAAGATAATGCTGCTCAGCTTATTTATCATGCCACCCGTGAACTTACCGGGGCGAGATCTGCTTAGTCTGCCGACGCTGGCGCTGGGCCTCAAAGAGTAGGACCGCTCCGGCGACGGAGACATTTAGCGATTCTACCTGTGACGACAATGGGATTGTGACCAAGGTATCGCATTGTTCCCGGACGAGGCGGCGGATGCCTTCGGCTTCGCTGCCAAGGACCAGGCCTGTCGGGCCTTTGAAGTCGTATTGATCATAAGCTGTTGCTTTTGGGTCCGCTACCGCTCCGACCCACCAGATACCAGTGTCTTTGAGTCGCTTGACGGCTTCTGCCAGGTTGGGCACCATGGCGATGTTCATTTTGGTTAAGGTGCCTGCGCTGGCTCTGCTGACTTCCGGCGAGAAGCCTGCACTTTTGACCTTCGGGATAACCAATGCTGTAACGCCAGCAGCTGTCGCTGTTCGGATGAGAGCGCCGAAGTTGTGCGGGTCCGTGATTTGATCCAGCGCCAAGAGAAGGGGCAGGGTTTCCGGCGGTAGGGTGTTGAGGTGGTTGATGAGATCTGCTAGGTCCCAGAGGGGTTTTGGTGAGGCCATGGCGATGATGCCCTGGTGCGGGATTTTTCCGAAGGCCATGGTGTCCAGTTTGACCCTGGGAACCAGGGTGTAGGGTCTGCCGGCGGTTTTGGCCAGTTCTACCAGTTCCCGGATACGCTGGCTGCCAGCCTGTTCTTTTGCGACCAGGATTTTGAAGATGCGGTCGGGCGCGTCCGTCAGCATGGCCTGGACGCTATTTATGCCAAAACAGTATTCCGTTTCGTTTTGCGGGTTTTGGCCGGTCTCTGGCGGCAGTGTCTGTTTTTTCGGGTAGTTTTTCTCCCGGGACATATACTTTGGGTCCTTCCGGTGCGGCAGGGTCTTTAAATGTGACCAGCCAGCCGTTTTTGGCAATAATATCAGGCGTGATCATATCGCCGAGCCATGTCTGCTGGTGCGTTGCTGTGTCTACAGACCAGAAGCCTACAGACTCTTCGGATTGTCCCTGAAATACCACCAGCTTTACAACCAGTTCCTGCGGTTTGTCCTTGCGCCAGCCCAGGGGGCGAATGTCCCAGAGGGGCTCTGGGTAGCGGCTTGTCACCGGGATCTTCGTCTGGTGTTCCTGCCAGATTTGCTCGGGTAAAAACGTGTACCGGATGAGTTCCTGTGCCGTCAGGTCATAGATGACCGGGTAGGTGCGGTATATGCCCAGGTGGTGGACGCCGGGCCGGTGGACCATGAGGAGCTTTGTGCCGTCTGCGGACCAGTCCACCGGTTGGATGGTGTCGAAGCGATAGTCTTCGTGTCTTTTGAAGCCTGCATCATAAATTATTTTCCGGTTTGCGATTTGTTTTTCCGGCTGATATCTGGCCCAGAAGGCTTGCGGGTTGACGTCTTTGAGATCAACGCCGTTTTGGATTTCGCTCAGTTTGCCGGGGTGACGTTCCTGATCCCGGTGCCGATATGCGTTTGCCTTCGGGTAGATGTACTGGTCTTCCGCCGGCGGTGGCCCTACCGGATAGAGGCCGACTCTGCTGAGGGTTTGCCGGTTTGTGGGGAGGAAGAAGACTTCGCTTGCCGTCATCCATTTTTTATCCGGCGAGAGGATGGTGAATCCTTTTGCGGCTTTTTCGGTTTCGTAGTGGAAGAGGTTGAGGCTTCCGGGTTTTAGGGGGAAGTTGGGTGTGAATTGGACGAAGTAGGTTTCCAAGGTCTGCGGGTTGTTTTGGACCGGCTGCGGGTTTTCCGCCTGGGCCGGAGGAATCGCCAGGAGGAGGGTTATTAAGGCAGCGAGTGCGTGTATCCGTTTCATGGTTTTATTGTATATGGTTTAGGTCGGTCCGGCGCGGCTGGGCTCGACCTCTCTTTGGCCTACGGCGGGATGACGTGAGGAGGTTTGGTTGAAGCGGCGGTATAATTATGCGTATGAGAGGTTTTTTGTTGGCTTTTTGGGTTTGTTTGCTGGCACTTGTGTTGCCGGGTTCTATTGCTTTGGCGCAGGACGATGGTGAGGGATCCGGGGTTTCGGCGATTACTGTTTATGCGCTTGCCAAGGATAATAGTCCCGTGTATGGGGTGTTTGATTTGGGGATGAAGCCTTCGGTTCGGGTTCTTTTTCCCAACGCTTCCGGCGGGAAGATGCGGTTTCAAATCCATGGCCGTCATTATGTGGGGCCTGTACCTAAAGGATTTAATGTGCTTTTGGGGTTTGAAGATGTGGCCGGGAAGACTTTTGCCCAGTCCAAGCCTGTCACTTTTTTGCCTGAGAAACAATCGACATCTGCCGTTTGGTTTAAGGACCTGGATGGGCTTGCCGGGCTTTTCGGGTCGGCGAGTTTTGAGGTGCAGGTGCCGGCCGGGACTGCCGTGATTAATGTGATGGGGGATGACCCCGAGATGACAGCTTCTCCCAACCATTTGATGGGGTATCTCAGTCATATTGAACTGACTGCTGCTCCCCGGTGATGTTCAAGGTTCAATCCGCTGCTTTTATCACCAGTGCCCCGACGCTTTCCCAGTGTCCGGATTGGGAGCTGCCTGAGATTGCGATGGTGGGACGGTCCAATGTGGGGAAATCCAGTTTGATCAACTGTTTGCTGAACCGAAAGAATTTGGCGAAGACCAGCAATACGCCGGGGAAGACCCGGCTGATCAATTTTTATCGGATAACAAGCTCGGTTGGGGAATTCGCTTTGGTGGATTTGCCGGGGTATGGGTATGCCAAGGTTTCCAAAGCCATGCAGCAGGATTGGGACAGGCATATGACGGCGTTTTTGCAGAAGCGGTCCAATTTGGTGGGGGCTTTGCAGTTGATCGATGCCCGACATGCACCACAGCCTGCTGATCTTCAGATGCTGGCCTGGCTTCGTGCCCAAGAGATTCTATTTAAGGTTGTTTTGACGAAGGTGGACAAGATTTCACGCAACGATTCGCAGAAGCAGGTTGTTATCTGTGCCAAGGCTTTGGGCGTTTCGGCCGGGGAGGTTATTGTGTTTTCAGCTGAGACCGGGTTTGGGAAGGATGCGCTTTGGGGTGTTCTTGCAGACATGTTAATATTCTGATTTGAAATTTTTTTCTTTTGTTTTAAACTTGGCTTTTCATTTGTAATGAGGTCTCTTCACTATGAACGCATTTCGTGTTTCAGATGCTGTTCGTCTCTCTGCCAATCGCCATGCCTTCTTTGCTGCACCGTTGGCTTTTGGCTTGCTCGCTCCTTCCTTGTCTGCCGCTTCTCCACATTCTCCCCGCCCAGACAGTTTTAAGCGGAGGTCTGCCGTACTACAGACCGTGCCGGCCCCTTCTTTGGGCAGCGATCAGAGATTTCCAGGTCTAAATCTTTTTATTCGGCAAAGCGATATTCTGCAGCAAATTGATGACCTTCAACTTCAGCATTTTATTCTCAGTTCTGAAGTTGAGACTGCGTTTCTTACTAATTATAGTGACGACCTGAAGACTATCAACCGGCTTGTTGCTGAGGGAAAGTCGGATACGCCTGAATTTACAAAAATTACGGGTATTCTTTCTTTAGATACCGCCATTGACCGGCTTGTCCACGCACAAGACATCAAGCTTATCCAAGGTCGGCTCGATCGGTATGATGCCCTTTTTCCGCATTCTACTGATGATATCGTTATGCTCCGAGAAATTTCCCGTGTTCTTGGCCGCAAAATTGCCGTACTGAAAGGACGTGAAGAACTTTTCAATACTGCCCTCGCCGTTGCCGATAATCGTCTTGCGACTGAGACAGACCCCAAGCAACTTATTGCTGTGCGGGATTGGCGTACCCACTTGGATGGCATGGCTCGGTATCGAGCTCAAGCATACACAGACTATACCGATCTAAAACAAAAGGCAGATGATCGTATTAACCCTAAAAAAGTGCATTAGCTGATTTATGGGGTATTTTTCGTTTGCTGTTGCTTCTCCCAGGCTGTCCGGGCATTTTGCTCTTCGCAGATGCATGCCTGTTGCTGTTTTAGGGCTTAGTCTTCTTTCTCCAGCCATTGCCCAGGCTGGGCCTTCTGAGACACCTCCACCATCTCCGCCAAAGGCTGTTGCACCTCAGGATCCCGCCGGCGTACCTTTGGATAAGCTGATACCTCCCGATGCAGCTTTTAACAGCATTGCCGCTGTTGACACCGCTTACAAACAACTGTTTGAAGGTTTCCATTTTCAATACGGACAGATTTATGCCCTGATTGAGCAACGGGCTGCCGAACAAGACCAAGTGAAGCAAAAACGATTGGATAAAGCGATTGAAACTTTTAAAACGGGACTTGGACGGCATATTGTTCGATTAAAAACGATGGAAACGCTTTTGCTGGGCACCATTGAATTTCATGCTTCCCGTCTTTCCGCTCACCAATTGGATACAATTATCGGGATGCTGGTGGCTCGGGACAGTTTCCTGAACGATGTTAAAACTGTCCATTCCCATGAAGTTGAGGTGAACTCAGCCACCCTTCTTACGACTGTTGACCCCAATGCGGTTAAAAAACTGGCGGCATTGGTTGATTTAGACAATATTGCGTTGCGTGTGCCTGAGAATTTATCTGATTACGCCCGTGTCACGATGGTTGTTCTGAAAGCCCGGCTGCTGGAAAATAACAAGGAACCCTCCAATAAAAAGGAGGAGGATGTTCCTGCTCCGACAGCACCTATGAAACAGCGGCAAGGTGCTCCTCTTTTATTTCGTGTTGCTTGAGGTCATTTACGATGTTAGAACCCCATTACTGGCTGATGAAAACTGAACCCGGCGCTTTTTCCTATGATGATTTGGAACGCGACGGCTGGACCCATTGGGACGGCGTGCGGAATTATCAGGCCAAAAACAACATGGCTGCGATGAAGGTTGGGGATCTGGCGCTGATCTATCACAGTGTGACCGAGAAGGCTGTTGTGGGGATTGGGAAGATTACCCGCGAGGCTTATCCTGACCCGACCGATGATACCGGGAAGTGGATTGTTGTGCGGGTGGAGCCCTTGCAACGTCTTAAACTGCCGGTGACGCTGGATGCAGTTAAGGCTGTGCCTGAGCTTGCGACAATTCCGCTGGTGCGACAAGGGCGACTTTCCGTAATGGCGCTTTCGGAGGCAGATTTTAACCGGATTCTGGCTTTGGGGAAGACGAAGCTCTCAGCCGCCGCTACACCTTAACTGCTTCCTTCTTGAGCGTTCGCTATGTTTTAGTTTTAATAGAGAAGATGTTATAAACTTAAACTTATTCAAGATACATGTCTATTGCTTCTCTTTCTGCGCCTCGCCCCAATTTGTTTCCTGTGACTTCCCCTCGTGGTAAATCCCAGGCTGCATTGCAGCGCTCTTGTGGCGGTGTGCGGTTGGGTTCAGTTTTTCGGCCTAAAATGATTGATGAATGCCGTTATCCTGAGCTTTTTGATGCCCTGGCTCCTCTTGTTTTGGCACATGCAGACAATATTCCGCCTGCAATTGTTTACGAAGATCCAGACACCGGTTTTAAAACCAATCGTTATGATCGGCTGCGAGTTGTATTCTTTTTAGTGAAAGAAAGCCTTAAAACTATTGCACCTCTCAATGGAACGCATACGCTTGAGCGGTTAAAGATTTTGATGGCGCTTGAAGAGGCCCGCGCTATTGATAAAACCCGTACCGCATTATTTCATCTCCCAAGTGCCATTGGGTCGCTTGACCCTGTTGACCGCAGCGTGACGATGCGTGTCAATCGGCGCATTACAACAGTACGACAGGACCTGGACCCGGATGACTTAATGGAAGTCCCTGCCTCCAGCTTGTTTGTTGTTCCCAATACGGCAGGTATGTTGGAAATCGAGGACAATCCTGCGGCCGGGGTCAGGGTTATCGGCAGTACGCATGAGCGTACATGTATCGGGCTTTTGGGTGCAATGCGAGTTCTGGAAACTGATGAAAGTCTTGTCGGTACATTCGTTCAATCACAAGGAAAACTGGTCCGATTTGATATGCCGGGTGCCGACAAGCTGGACGTTTGGGGGCAGCGTTATCGTCACCGGGGCGCTTATATTCACCCAAAACTGAATATTAAAGGGCAAGCCCGACTAGTACTTATCGGATAAATCGCGAGAGACAGGGTTGGATAAGAATCAATTAACCGGATGATTTGGTTGGGGGGGAAATTTCATACATTAGTAGCAATGGCGCAACGTTGGGAGTGAATTGGGTGGATTGCCCATGAAGGCCGGTAACAAGTCGTTTTTGAAACAGACGCACCGTATTTTTTATTACGGTTTTGCCGCGTTGGTGGCGCTAGCGCTTGCCGGTGTGCCGGCGTTTTTGGCGGATATGCCGCAATGGAAGACTGCTTTTGCCTACCAATCCGTGGGGGATGATCCGAACAACTCCGCTGCCACACAGTCTGAGGTTTTACGCAGTTCCCGGTTTCCGGATCAGATCAGGGCCATTTTGGGCCAGGAGGGGTTTTCGGGCTGGTCTGAAGAAGCCATTGCCCGTTCGCTTCATGTTACCAATCCGCCGCATTCGGCGTTGATTCAGGTTTCTGTTCAGACCCACAGCCCTAAAGCCAGCCAGACGATTGCTGCAGCACTGGACAGTGCCTATACGTCGTATCTGGCAGAATTTACCAAGGATGTGGCCCAGACCGAGATTCTGCTTGTGCAGGACAGTTTGAAACACAATCAGGAAAAGCTTGCAGCGGGGGAAAAACGTGCCAAGACTTATTTGATGTTGGATCCACAGTTGCAATTGGGATCCCTGACCGAGGATCCGGACTGGGGTGAAAAAAGTCTGGGCCAAAGCTTCAGTGCCTTGAGCCAGCAGGTGAAGGAAGCACAAGCAGAGGTGGCGCTTGAAGAGACCCGGTATAAGCAATATCTTGCCTTGTTGAACAATACCGAAAAAAATCTGATTGAAGGCGTTATCGTTGGTGATGATCCGGTGGTTGAAAAACTCCAGGAAAAGATGGCCAGCGGCGAGTCTGCTGATCAGATTATTCCTGTCAGTCTTGGACCCAATGACGTTGCTGCAACTTCGCCTCGTGCCAACCAGCACTCGCTGGAGCGGATGATTCAGGCGGAGCGTCAGAAAGTGCTTGCCGGATATGCCCACAAAGGGAAGCCGGTGATTCGGGATTCCTTGCGCCGGAATCTGGTTGAGTCGCTGTTGACTGCCAAGGTGAACCGTCTGGCTGCCACGAACGTGCTGGGCAAGCTGAACCAGGATCGGGATAAGATGTTGACGCATCTTGACACCATTGTGGAGAATGCCGGAGATTACCGGGCTTGGCAGATGCAGCGGACGATGCTGCGGCAGACGATTTCTGCCCAGACCAAGCGTCTGGATGAACTGAACGCTCAATTAAAGCATCCTGTTTTGCCAGTGCGGCTGCTTTATCCGATTCCTTCTTCCGCCTTAGCGGTTCGGGATACCGGGTTTGCGACATTTCTTTTTATTACCCTCTTTGTCCTCTTCTTTGGGTTCTTCGCTGCGATTCCTTCTTTGAAAAAGATGAAATCTGCACGGGTGACCAATAATACGGTTATTAGTGTTGTGAAGTCTTTGCTTGGGGCCAAAACGCAGCGGATTGTAATGATGATTCCAGCGAATACCACCGGGCATATGACGACTGCCGTTCAGGTTGGCGGAATGCTCAATCAGTTCGGTCGGGACACACTGGTGATTGATGTTGATCTGTCGCACCGGTTGTTGAGCCGGAAATGTGCCGTGGATAATCAGCACGGCGTGTATGAGCATCTTTTGTCTCAGGATTTGAAGCAGCCGTTTATTGATCCGCTTTCGGGCGCCAAGGTATTGCCGCTTGAGGCTTCTTTGGGCGCCGACAAGGTGGTGGAGTATACACAGATTATGCAGCGTATTCCCCGTATCTGGGAGCGCTGGCCCGGGTCAGTCATTATTTTGGACTTGTCACAATGGCATGAAACCTATCATCAGCTTTTATCTTATGTGTCCGAAGTCATCTTTTATGCGCCACCGTCGCAATCCGGTGACCTGTTGCTTCCGACCCTGTTTAAAGATCGCTATAACGTCCCCGTGAGTCTGGTTGAAGTTCAACCGGAACCTGCCTAGGCCGGGGCTGGTGCATGCGTCAGCCTGATCCGGCAGAACTGGCCCACGAGGATGAAACGCTTGTTTATCGCTATGACATGAACGAGTGGTTTTCAGACTATCCGTTCAACTATTTCTGCTTTGCTTACCGGAACCGGATTGATAAGATTCAATCCCTGTGCCAGCGTTACCTGAAGCCCGGTGATCGGATTCTGGACATCGGGTGTGCTCAGGGAAATCTAGCGATTATGCTTGCCGAGCAAGGTTTTGATGTGACGGCGTGTGATATTAATGCCCATTTTATTGCTTATGCAAAGCGCAAACTTTCTACTGAGAGTGCGTTGACGTTTCTCTGTGGGAATGCATTTGAGGTGTTGCCGCAGACGCCCTCTTTTCAACTGGTCATTGCGACTGAGATTATGGAGCATGTGGCTTATCCCGAGGAGCTTCTGTTTAAAATTTACGATTTGTTGGTGCCGGGCGGGTATTGCATCTTGACCACGCCGAACGGCGGGTATTTTAAGAATACGCTGCCTTCCTATACTGATATTTCCAGGCTGGCTGATCGTGCCGAGTTGGAAGCCCGGCAGTTTCAACCGGAAGGGGATGATCATCTGTTTTTGTTTCATGCGTCCGAGTTGGCTGAAATTGTTTCCGACAGCCAGTTTACGCTGGTTTCTCTGGATACGATTAACAGTGTTTTGCCATCCCTTCTGCACCGCGTGCTTGGGGAGCATCGCAGTTCTGCCGTGCCGTATGCTTTTTTTGGGTTGGACCGGCTTCTTGGGACGGTTCCAAGGTTTCGGGAGCGGTTTACCAACAGTCTTGTGGTTTGTTTGCAGAAGCCGGGCTAAGGTTTAAATAATTTCAAATACCGAGAACTGGACGATTTGGCCGAAGGGGTCTGCTTTTATCCAGGGGCAGGTTCGGCCTATGGTTTGTTCTAGTCTGTCTGCGGCTACTTCGGCCCGGTTTATGCGGCTTTGTTCCCGGATGATTTTGCCTTCGGCTTTCAAGCCTGCCGTGATCTGTTTTTCGAAATCTTCCGGCATGGTTTTTAGCGGTTCTTCCAAGAATGTCAGGAATTGGGCGTAAGGGTGGGTGCTTGCATCCCAGTTTGTGCCCTGGATCCAGTCTGTGAAAATTTTGGTGCCGGGGGGTAATATTGTCAGCAGTTCTGTGAACAGGGTTTGGTTTGCTTCCGGCGTCAGGTAATAGGACAAGCCTTCGAGTGAAACGAAAAATGCGAGGTCGTCTTGGGGAAATCTTTTTTGGACGGCTTCCATGGCGTTTTGAAACTGCCGCTTGCCGTCTTCCGGGTTAGTGTAATCTACCGGATAGTATAGGACGTTTTTCTTTTCAGTTTGTATTGCTTGCAGCGCTTGCCGTTTGATTTGTTGTGTGTGCGGCATGTCAAACTCTACTATCAGCAGGTCATCCGACTGTGGGTAGCGCTGGGCTTTTGCGTCGAATCCGGCGCCAGGGAGGAAGATGACTGACTTTTTGCCCTGGGCTTTGTTTTGCGCCCGCCATGCGGTGACTTCGGTGTCTACCGCCCAGATTCTGCCTGCGTAGAACGTGTTGTAGTATGGTGATGCGATTCTGCTGAGGAGTCTTTGATGCTTGTCCTTGAGTGACATGTAAGGCATCAATGGGTCATTGATTTGGATTGAGAAAGCTTGCAGCTTTTTTTCGAAGGCTGCTTCGTAGCCGGGGATGGTTTGGATCATCCGGACACCCCATGGGTCAATTTGTTCTCGCGCCATCGCAACCATTAAGGCTGTGCTGCTTGGCCTGATGATCTGTGGCTTTTTGCTTACGGCTTTCAGTTCCGGTTTTTTCGCGGCCTCTGACAGCTCTACCTGTTTTTTTTGCGGACTGGACATTGCACCCCACCGGTTGATACTGGATGTACTTAAATATATAAAAACGAAATTCTTTGGTTTTTTGATGCGATGCGGGTTTCTACTTGTATTTTGTAACATTTGGGGTGGGTTTTCTTGCGGGGATGGGTGGGCTTCGCTCAACTACCTCTCCGAGGGAGGCGGCTCGCTTTGGCTTGGCTTTTGGAAAGCTGCGCTTTGACGTGGATTCCCGTTGTCACGGGAATGACGAAAGGATTAGGTGCCTACTAGGGACTGGGTGTATTGGATGCCTTTGTCTGTTAGGGTGTATTCTGCGGCGTTGGCTGTGCCTGTAAGGTCGGGGACCAGTTCCAGGTATTCCTGGGAGATGGCAGATTCCAGGATGCCGTGGTTGACCGGGGTGAGGCCCGATTTTACCAGCTGGGCGTTTAAGTCTTTTAGCGTGTATTTTTCCATAACGATGTAGCCGGTGAGAAAATAGGCTGCAAGCAGCAGGAAGTCTGTTCCGCCTTCTGCCCCCGGAACCAGGGCACACAAGTCTGCCAGGGTTTCGATTTCATCCGGGCTTTTCGGGGCTGAGGCTATGGGCTGAGCTGGATACTGGGGCTGGCCCTTGTCTGAATATGACTCTGTTACCTTGACGTGGGGAATTTCCAGGTTTTCATCATCTACGTTGGGAAACGTGCTTTCGCCAAACGGCGTACTGTCTTGCAAGGACTCCAGGCTGAGTTTTCTGAGTGCCGGGTCATCCACCGGCGCCGGTCCCGGGATTCCGAAGTCGTAATGTACTGCCGGGGGCTCATGCTCTTGCAAGGGGATAACTTGTTGTTCCTGATCAGCGTTGTATACGGCCGTGCTAGTTGCCGCTTCTTCAAACAGGCTGGTAAGCTCTTGATCAAATAGTGTGCTTTCGCCCATCGGGATGGGATCAATATCCTGTGCTACGGGCTGAGGCTGTTTCGGGGCAATGGGTTGTGGCGGTTCGACATGCTGGGGTTCAGGTGGCGGCGGTGGTTCGAATTGTGGTGTGGGTGTTTCAATGGCCTGTTGCAGCTGAGGCTCCGGTTCGTTTAAATCCAAAATTAGCGAATCCAGCAATAGATCCAGATCGTTTCCGTCTGCGTCCTGTTGTTGTGGTGGTGCAGGCGGCATTTCTACCGGTTCAGGGTGGTTTTGAACAGGGTGTTGAAAAGCCGGGGGCGGGTGTGAAAATGCCGGCGGGGCGGAGGGCTCCGGTATTGTTTCGGGTGGTTCGGGGGGGATGTTTTCGACAGGTGGCGGGGGATTATCGACAGGTTGTTCAAAACTTTGGGGTAGGGGTACGTGTGTTGTCTGTTCCGCCAGTACCGATACTTGCTGCTGTAATTGCTGTATCTGCTCCAGCAATAACTGTGTTTGGTCTGTGGGTGCTATGTCTACATGTGCCTCGGGTGGCGGTGGGGGTGTGGGCTCCCGCACCGGTATGGGTTCCGGCTGCGGTAATGTTACTACAGGGGTTGGAGGGATGGCTATCGGCTGGTAGCGATCATCAAATAAAAGCTGAGACCACCGATTCATCTGGTCTGCAATAAATGCCGCATCGTCCGAGATCAGTTGGATCGCTAAATCGCCTTGCGTTAAGTCGATTTCATAACACGTCGCGTCGTCGCTCATACATCACCGAGGTTTGTCACTGGTGACGAGGTGGCTCCTGTTGCGTGAGCAACATATTGCGCCAGTTATCCATTTGCAACTCAATGAACTTGGCATCGTCGCTCTTCAACTCCAACTCCAAGTCCCCTTTTTTCAGCTTAAATATATACTCACTCATCGATAAGAACATCCTCTTGAACGGTAATCAGAACACGTCTCGTACACACACTTGCGCCCCGGAAGCGTACTCTGTTTTATTATACTTTGAAAATCCAATCCGCCGGTTTTATGTGTTTGGTTGGTTGAGCGTATTAAGGGATAATTTTTGTTCCTGCCTGGCCTTTTAGGGCTTCCTTTAGGGTTTCGAGTTTGCAGAGAATGGCGCTTTTTCCGCCTTGTTCGATGAAGTCCAGCAGGGCTTCGATTTTTGGGCCCATACTTCCCGGGGGGAATTGGCCATCGACCAAGTGGCGTTTTGCGTCTTTTGTTGTGAGTGTTTGAATTGGTTCTTGCTGTGGGGTGCCGTAATTGAGATACAGGTTGTCGATTTCCGTACAGATAATTAAAGTTTCAATTCCCAGGCGTTTTCCAAGGAGGCATGTGGTGTAGTCTTTGTCGATTACTGCTTCCACGCCTCGAAGCATGCCGTCTTCCATGGCAACTGGGATGCCGCCTCCGCCGCCGCAGAGGATCACGCATCCGCCTGCGACCAGTTGCCGGATGGGTTCTTCTTCGATGATTTGCTGTGGTTTTGGGGAGGGAACTACCCTTCTGTAGCCCCGATCGGCGTCTTGTTTCATTTGCCAGCCCCGCTCCTCAGCCATTTGTTCGGCCTGTGCCCTGGTGAAAAAGTTTCCGACCGGTTTGGTTGCGTTGATGAATGCCGGATCCTGCGGGTCCACCACAACCGTTGTATTTATTGCCATTACGGGCATTTGTACGTTGTAGGCCTGAAGATCGTTATACAGTGCCTTGCTTAGGAAGTAGCCGATTTCGCCCTGTGTCCAGGCGACACAGACATCGAGCGGGATGGGCCAGGCGGGGGGTTTGGTGTATTGCTCGGCCATTTCCAGCAGATTGCCAACCTGCGGGCCGTTTCCGAATGTCACAACCGGCTGGTATCCCATTTGGATGACCGAGACAATTTGTGTGCAGACTACCTGCAGTTTGCGGGGATCGATGTTGTTTGTCCCCTCCTTGTCAAACAAGGCATTGCCGCCTACGGCGATTAAAACCGTCTTCATCCGCTTCCCAACCGGTTTTTGGTTAAGGCTTTATTATAACAATGTTTTCCCACGACTGTCAGGTTTGGGGATGGATTCGTGCATCCGGGGGAATGTCAGTCTTGTTTGTATCCTGGGTAGGTTTGGCGGGGGTAGCTTCCGTCTGTTTGCCAGGGGGATTTTGCGGGTTGGAGGATCATGCTGCCTGAGGCTTTTGCCGGGTGGGGATGGTTGAGTTTTGGTTCGGGTTTTTCCAGATTCGGGAGGCCGTTTTTTAAGGTTTCGAAGTATCCCCAGATTAGGCTGAGGGTTAGGCCTGGGATGAAGAGGGTGCCGATTGCCGTTAGCGTCAGGAAGACTGTGAGGACCGGGTATACCAGGCCTGCAAAGATGAGCAGGTAGAGTGTGGTGTTTAGCCAGGTTGAGAAGCCGTTTTGTTTGAAGAGATCGATGCTCTCCAGGCTTGCATCCATTAAGGCCAGGAAGGATTTGTCCTGACGGCACATGAGGACCGGGACCGAGAGGAGGGGGTGGCAGGCCAGGACTGCCAGTATGATGATCAATCCGATTGGGTAGAGTAATACTGTGCAGGAGGCCAGGAATGTGATTAAGAGGCCGTAAAATGTTGCCAGTTGAAAGCCTTCGATAAGATATTCCGGCCACTCGCTGAGGTCCGGCTCGGCCTCGGCGTTTGTATCCGTTACCGCTGTCCAGAGGTATCCTGCCCACAGGCATATCAGAACCAATCCTGAAAAAATCATCGGCAGCATGGCCAAACAGAGGGCCATGGGGCGGACATCTACAATGAGTAGAAATCCCAGGCCGGTTATCAGGCTGTAAATGAGAAATCCGAGGGTTAGTCCCGGCCAGGTGATGCCGGAGATGCGCCAACGCGAGGATTCATAGGGAATTAAGGCTGCATTTAGCCAATGAACGTCTGATGCGTGATTATGCGTGGCGTTAGCCGTCATAAACAGGGCCTACTATGTATTCCGATGGCGGAGCCAGGGGTTATCCTCTGCGTTAAAGTATACCGGCGGCGTTTTTATGCCTTTTTGAATTAACCCTTTGCCGAGTAATCCTGCATTTGCCTCGGGTGCATCAACAAAATCCTCAATGTGTGGCTCGTCCGGGTCATCCGGATTGGCTGTACTTGCTGTCGGCACGTCATGTTGTGCGACCATGTCGGATAGTTGGGTTTCGACAAATCCGGCATGGGATTCGCCCGGTTCAAATGCCTTGTTTTGGGTGTTTTGGGAAATCATTTTTACCCGGGTAATGTCGTCATTTGTTTCATTTGTTATTGCTTCAATTTCTTCGTCATAGGGTTTGATGTCCGGGGGATTTTTTCTTCCTGTGGGCATTGCCGGAAATTGTTCGGTCATAAGGTAAATCATGGTGATGTTGATGGCCATCGACAGGACCAGGGGTCCGATGAATGTCCACGACAAGAGGCTGGATGCGATTGAATAGCCGATGCTGATTAATACGGCCGTATAGAAGGCAACCAGAACCGGGCCTGCATTTGCAGCCACATATTGGATGCCCGGGACAAAATTCTTGAGGACACTGCCTACCGTTTTTTCTTCCGAGGCCAGGAAGTATGACGCCATCACAAACGGGACCAATGCACCCATCGGGATCATGGCAATGAGAAGTGGAACGGCCAAAATTAATCCGCTTATGAACGCCTGTATGCCGTATTTGAAATATTCGCCCCAATGACCCTTCCATGCAGGTGCGGGGGCATCAAAGCCTTCCGTGCGCATGTGGTAGATGAGGTGCCATGTATATCCGGACATTGGCAGCATGCACAGCAGCATGCCCAGAAAGCCAATTCCAAAGCCTCCCAGGACCATCGGCATCATGGTTGGAGGAAGCAATGCGAGCAGATTTTTGCTGGATTCCATCTGCGCCAGTTTTTCCGGAGACATGCCTTGCAACGACGATAATGCCGGGAAAATTGTCAGCGCCATGGTGGCCATCATGACAATTACGCCCAGTAAGCTGAGCATTATGGGAATGACCAAGGTGCGTACTTTATTACCTTCTGCAAATGGGTACGCCATCGCCTGTTTTATTTGCATATAACGCCTTTCTGTCCTTCCTCACTGAGTTGGATGGGGTGTCGGCAGAATGAGCGATATCTTCAATGTATTTAGATTTGTTACTGCAATATCAAAAAATCTTAATCATGTTGTTTTTATCCTTATAAATGTGTGGGAGAGAAGAGGGGATTGCCATGCCAAGTGGGGGGGCATGGGAGCGGACGCTTCCTATGAATCATGACGCCGGACATTCGCCGTCTTCGGCAGACAAGCGTAAACAGGATGCCGAGCTGGAGAAGGCCCGGCAGCACTCTAAAGTTCGTCAGACTTCTTTGTGGCACCAGCAACAAACATTTGGGCGTCTTAGTTCCTTTTTAAGCACGGTGCATCATGATCTGGGGCAGGTTGAAGGCAATATCTATTCTTTGAAGAACGCTGTTTTTCCCTTTGCTTATTTTCTGCAAACAGCTGGTTCGAATCTTCCCTATCAGGCCTTGCCGTTTGCGGCTGATCGTTATGCCGAGTGTCATGGGGCTTTGCGGAAGCTTGAAGAGATGGCTTTCAGCCTTTCCGGTTCCGATTTTGCACTTCAGCACGAGATTGTTTCCCTTAATTTTATGATGATGCCGAATCCGTCTGATGATGGTGATGTTATGCCTTCCGGTGCCGGTTATGCCGGGATTCCTAGCTTGGGGTCGCTAACGACTCGGATGCCTTCGCTTGTGCAGCCGGTTAAAATGCAACCACTAGGTGTGCATAATTCTTTGCAGGCAGGTCCGGCTTCTCCTCCCGGAACTCAGACTTCTTCAGATATTGATGCTTCACAAGCTTTTCACAGCGCGCAGGATCGTGAGCATGCGATTGGATGGACGTTGTGGGAGGCTGAGAATGGCCGGAAGCGTTTGGCGGAGACAGAAAGGTTGGTTCGAGATATGGAATCTGTGAAAGCAGCTATGGCACGGTTACCGCTTGGGGCGTATCATCCTGTGCTGGTGCATCTGCTGGATGATGTACGCTATGCGTTATCTGATCCCCAGGGGCAGCTGAAGGTTTCGAGTGGGTTTGAATTAAATAAGAATGCTGTGGGAAATGACTAATCTGTCTGGGAGACTTTTGCGGGAAGGGTTACGGTCATTTTTGTGCCTTGGCCTGGGGTGCTTTTGGCTTCAATTCGGCCTTGGTGTTTTTCCAGGATTTTGTAGCATAAGGCCAGACCCAGGCCCGTGCCTACACCGACGCCTTTAGTGGTGAAGCCGGGATCGAAGATTCTGGGGAGGTTTTCGGGCGTGATACCTTTTCCGGTGTCTGAGATGACGATTTCGACCAGGTCCGAGACCGGCTCGTAGCTGGTTTCTATAGTGATGGTGCCCGGGGGGTCAATGCTTTGCATGGCATTTACCAGCAGATTCATGAAGACCTGATTCAGGAGGCCCGGAAAGCATTCTACCGGTGGGACGTCGCCGTAGCGCCGTTCTATTGTTACTTTGTTTTTCATCGAGCTTTTGATCAGAATTAATGTGGTTTGGAGGCCTTCGTGGATATCGGCCAGCTTCATGTCGGATTCATCCAGGCGTGCGAAATTGCGGAGGTTTCGGACGATTTCCTGGATGCGCTCTGCCGCCATGCGGTTGACTGCCAGGAGATCGAGTGCGGATTTTATGAATTTTGCGCCTTTTTCATCGAGTTCCGGTAGTTGTTCGAGACAGCGTTTTACCGTGTCATCGTTTGAGACCAGCGTGCCCAAGGGGGTGTTGACCTCGTGGGCGATGCCTGCCACAAATTGGCCCAAGACCGCCATTTTTTCGGACTGAATGAGGTGCATTTGGGCTTCTTTTAGGGCTTTTATTGTCTGTTCGAGTTGCTTTCGCTGGGTTTCGGTTTCGTGGAAGAGGTTGGCCTGATGAAGGGCGACCGCGACATGTTCTGCGATGGCTTGGAGAAGGGCGATGTCTTCTTCCAGCCAGGCCCGGTGAGTGTCGCACTGGTGGAGGCTTATCGTGCCTACTAATGTGCGCTCTTCCAGCAAAATTGGAAACACCGCTAAGCTTTTGACCGAGGCTCTTTGCAGGAGCCTGGCGTCGTTGTCGAAATGCCGGGTGTCATTTAGAATGAACGGGTTGTATTGATCCAAGCCTGTCGTTCGATTTAAGAACAGGCTTTTTTCGAATCCGCTCAGCAGGGCCGTATCTTCGATTGACTGGATTCCCGGCAAGGCGTATTCGAACTGACTGGGTTCTCTGCCTTGGCCTCCCCAGTAATGAATGAGACAACGGCTGAGGCCCATGACTTGGCCAACCTCCCGGACCGTCGTTGCCAGGATTTCCTGGATGTCCAGCGACTGACGGATGGCCTTGGTGATTTGGTTGATGAGGAACTGTCGGACGGCCTGCCCCTGCGTTTGCCAGTAAAGCCGTGCATTTTCAACGGCGACAGCCAGTTGTTCCGAGACGTCTCCCAGTAATGCCAGATGCATGGGCTGGTAGTGACTGCCGGAGAGGCCTACACAGCCTATCATCATCCCCTTGCTGATTAGCGGGACGACCAACGCCTGTTGGCATCCGTGTTTCAACAAAATCGATGCCGGCAGGGGGGCCTTTATGATGGTGGACTGCGGGTTTTTTAACTGACTGTCGATCAAGGCATCGTATCCAGCAAACAGGGCGCTATCTCCCCGGATCTGTGCCTGGCCCATGTCATCCAGCGACACAACCACTTTGGTGGTGTTCTGACTTTCATCCAGGATGACGATGGTACCTGATTCAAACGGGATGTAGGACAGCAGGACTTTTCCCAGGGCGTTGAAGATTTCTTCCAGGATTAAGGAGGAGTTTACCGATCTCGCCACTGCCTGAAACAGGCCCAGGCGGACTTCGGCTTCCTGCGGTGTTGTCCATTGCAGCAAGAATCCGGAGTCATCTTCCAGGGGCGTCCCTTTCAGCATCATGCCGTTGGGGAGCATCTGTTCAAATGCTGTCAGGCTTTGGATGTTGCCGTACATGATTTCCAGCCGGTCTTTGAACGTCCCGAACCAGGCCCTTCCCTCTTCGTTTGCGTCCAGTAGTGTCCCTTCCAAGCCGATTACGGCAGCCGGATTCGGGTTCGCCTGGAGCGCTTCGTGTAATGTTTGTGTCATGCGGACCGGATCATCCTTAAAGAACTTCAGTATAATTTTAGGGGATTTCACGCGTGTGATGACATCCGACAGGATCAGGATATCTTGCCACCATACACCGAACCCATCCTCTTTCCAGCACAGTGGGATCCGAAGCTTGGAATTCACGTGACTTGAAGTCGCG
>JADMIO010823365.1_pt1 | contig 100241 bp, 107 predicted proteins | sample 8958161 | NCBI WGS metagenome assembly JADMIO01 (sample SAMN16585339, study PRJNA669376) | soil metagenome | isolation source: Crop rotation soil | place: USA: Cullars Rotation, Alabama | collected 2011 | reverse complement strand
CCGCGACAACTTGTCCACGTGGAATTCTAAGCTTAGGATCCCAATGTGCTGGAAAGGCCGCGGGTCTCGTGCTCTTCGGCTTCCTGATGCGCATGTTCAAGCTGCCGCAGCTCCTGGAGCAGGCCAATCACCTGCCGCCATTCCCGCGCGCTGCCGCGCTCGCTGCGCCGTTCGCCATTTCGGCGATCTCGATCATGGTCACTGGCGTTGTGGTCAGCGTGTTCTTCTGTCTCGGCGCGCTCAACAACGAACGCCGCGACCGCAGCATCCTGTTCTGGAAATCGCTGCCGGTGTCCGACACGACTGCCGTGCTCGCCAAAGCATTCGTTCCGCTCGTCGTGTTGCCGGTTGTGGTGCTCGCCGTCGCGGCCGCGACGCAGCTCATCATGCTGCTGCTCGCCACTGTGGTCCTGAGCGTCAGCGGCACGGGCGCTGCGGTCGTCTGGACCGGCTTCCCACTCGCGCAGTTCGAGCTCACCTTGCTCTATATCCTGGTGACCGGAGTCCTCTGGTATGCACCGATCTATGGCTGGTTGCTGCTGGTCTCCAGCTGGGCGCGCCGTGTCGCGTTCCTCTGGGCCGTGCTGCCGTGGCTCGGTCTCTTCGTTCTCGAAAAGATCGCGCTCGGCACCAACTATATTGGCTCGTTCCTCGACTACCGCATCAACGGCGGCGTGCAGGAAGGCTTCAGCTTCCCGGATTACGGCGGCCCGAAGCATCACATCGACTTGAAGACGATGCAGGTTGTCGATCCGCTCAGCTTCATCGCGCCGGGACACTTCCTCGCATCGCCGGGTCTCTGGCTCGGCCTGATCGCGGCCGCCGCCTTCATCGCCGCCGCGATCTGGTTCCGCCGCATGCGCGATCCGGGCTGAAGCTCACGCCGCGGTGTAACGCCCAGCGTTCAGCGCGGTGAGCAGCCCTTCGTGCGTCGGCTTCCAGCCGAGCTGCTTTTGCGTCCATGCCGACGACGCCGGAAGATCGGCGCTCGCGAACATGCCGACAAAGCCGAAATGGGCGACCGCTTCCTCCTGCGGGATCGACCGCACTGGCACGTTCAATCCTTTGCCGATCGTCGTCGCGAGATCCTTCACCGCGATCCCTTCATCGCCGACCGCATGATAGATCGCGCCCGCTTCGCCTTTCTCCAAGACGAGGCGATAGAGCAACGCCGCATCCAGCCGGTTCACCGCGTTCCACCGGTTCGCGCCATCGCCGACATATGCGGAGAAACCCTTCGCGCGTGCCGTCTCGATCAGCACCGATGCAAATCCCTGCTGCCCCGGACCATGCACCGCCGGCGACAGGCGGATCGACATCCCGCGCACGCCGCGCTTCACCAGAGCTTCGGCGGCCTGCTCCGACTGGCGCGGAAGATCGTCGCCGCTGCGGCGCATGTCTTCCGTCGCCGGTCCCGTTCCACCGATCATCGCCGTGCCGGACGTCGCGATCAGCGGCTTGTTCGATCCTGCGAGCACATCGCCCATCGCCTCAATCGCGCGCCGGTCCTGCTTTCCGTTCTCGGCGAAAGTCGAAAAGTCGTGGTTGAACGCGAGATGGATCACACCATCCGCCTTCGCCGCGCCCGCCTTCAGGCTCTCGACATCTTCGAGCGAGCCGCGATGCACCTCGGCGCCTGCCGCAGTGAGCTTCTGCACATTCGCTTCCGAACGCGCGAGGCCGATCACGTGATGACCAGCGCCGATCAATTCCTTGGTGACGTCCGAGCCGATGAATCCGGCCGCGCCGGTCACGAATACACGCATATCGAATTCCTTTGCTTAGGCGATGCGGTCGTAGTTCTCGCCGCGCGCCGAATAGAGATTCCAGAACTTGCCCGCCACATCAGCGGCGTCGATCGTCGCGCCGCCGCTGTCGAAACCCGTGCCTTTGACGATGCCGGCCACCATGACTTCGCCGACATAGACGCCGTCATCCTTCAGCCGCTGCGCCAACAAGCCGACCAGCTTGTGCTTCGCCGCATTGGCAAGCGCGACGCCAGTCGACTTCATCTGAATGGCGAATGCATCGATCTGCGCGCCGCTCTCACCGAACGCACCGTTGGTGACGAGCACCGCGCCCTTCGCTGCTTTCAGATCGGACAAGGCTTCCTGCACCGACGCGAGCAATCCGCCGATCGCCAGACCGAACACGCCGTTCACCGCTGCGGTATCCGCCGTCAGGATGTCGTCGATCCCGCTGCCGCTATAGGCGTTCCAGTGGATCGCCGTGATGTTATCGAATGCAGCGCGCGCTTTCGCAATCGCACCGCGAATTTGCGCGGCGTCACCGGCATCGGCCACGAACGCTGCTGCGTTAATGCCATTCGCCTTCAGCGCGGCAACGCCATCGTTCAGTCGCTGCTGATTGCGCGCGACAAGCGCAACCGAGAATCCTTGCTTGCCGAATTTCTCCGCCACCGCGGTGGAAATTCCCGGACCGAACCCGACAATGACGATGCTCTTGGACATGCTGCCTCCTGAAATGTTCCCAGAATCGCTCGCGCGTGGCATGGTCGGAATCGATCCTGTAGGATCACTCTACTATGAATACTCTCGCGAGAGCAATATGTCTTCGATCCGTCTTTTCATCTTGTCGACGTTCGACGGTTTTGGCCCGATGCACGGCCATCTTCTGCGTGCCATCGCGGAGAAGATGCAGGTGCCGCTGTGGACCGACATCTCCGTCGGCGCCGTCTATGGCGCGATGAACCGCCTCGCTGCCGAGGGACTCCTGAAAGAGGCCGGTCGTGAGCAGGAGGGCAATCGCCCGCCGCGCCAGCTTTATGAGATCACCGCTGCAGGCCGCGCCGCGGTGCTGGAGTTGCGCCGCGAGGGTCTCAGTGAAATCTGGTTCAAGCCCGATCCCTTCGATCTCGCGCTCGCCTGGATGGACGCGAAGACGATCAAGACATTCCCCGCGATCGTTACCGCGCGTCTGGAAAAACTCCGCGCCCAACTCGCCGACGCGCGCGCGCGTGCCGATGAACATCGCGCGCAGATGACGCTCACCAAACAATGGGCGCTGCGCCACACGGAGTATCGACTCGAGGCAGAGGTGAAATATCTCACAGACCTCCTCAAAGCCGCGAAAGACATCGCTGCCGAAAAGCCCAAACCGAATCCATCGCTCAAGGCGCTTGTCGGCTAGCCGTGCTAAAGTCGCTGCAAGGGAGGGCTTCATGCACGACATCCGTACGGTGGCGCTTTGCGCCGTGGCCTTTATCGGCCTCTCGTCAGCGGTCTCATATGGTGCCGGCGCGGGTGTCACCGGCTGGCGCGCCTACAAATTCGGCATGACCGCAGCCCAGGTGCGCGCCGTACCCGGCCTCGAATGGAGCGGCGGTACGCCGTCTTCGGAAATGTATTTGCGCGCGGCAAAGAAAGTCACCGACGGCGGACTCAGCTATGTCGTCGATTTGCACATCGTAGATAACGGTCTTGCGGAAATCGCACTCAAGAACTTCTCGAAGAGTCCGTCGTTCGACATCTGTGAGAAAAAGTTTCTCCCCGTGCTTGCACGCCTTGAAAAAACTTACGGCGCCTTTCAGCCAAAACACCCGGAAGGCGTGAACCAGCCTGTCGCTGGTCCCTATGAGCGGAACACCGATACCGTCTGGAAGCAAAGTGGCGCGTCCAAATACGGCGAGCAAATCCAGAGGGAGCGCAGCTCACCCGCCGCGTCTTGGATGATCGCACACGTCGCAGAAGCCACGCATGAAAGCAATGGCCACGAAATCTATGCCAGCGCCTATCAAGAAGACGGCTATGACGATGATTGCGCGATCGTCATCATCTATCGCGCAACCGCCCTCTAGATAATCGCCGCCTGCGCCGCGCGCCTGAATCATAAAGCGGCGCGGTTTCGGTGACGCAGCCGGGCCCGTTGCGCCGCAACCCCACTAATCCCGCCTTTCCGCCGGGGCTGGATTCTGGACTGACAATCTGTCATAAGGCCGTACCCGATTTTCGAAGAGGCCTGCCGAACCATGTCCGCCGCCGAAGCTCCTGTGCGCCCCACCGCAAAGCCCATAGATAAAGACGCACTCCTCGCGAAATATCGCGCCGAGCGTGACAAGCGTCTGCGCGCTGAGGGCAATGCGCAGTACACCCGCCTCGAAGGCAACACCTCCGTCACCGCCGAAGATCCCTACACGTCGTTCAAGGAGCGCGCGCCCAAAACCGATCACGTGACCTTCGCGTTCGTCGGCGGTGGTTTCGCCGGTCTCGTCACCGGCGCGCGTCTCGTCGAAGCCGGCATCAAGGATGTGCGCATCGTCGAGAAGGGCGGCGACTTCGGCGGCACCTGGTACTGGAACCGCTATCCCGGCGCGCAGTGCGACACCGCATCGATGGTGTACATGCCGCTGCTCGAAGAAACCGGCCATCGCCCGACCGAGAAATACGCCCACGCGCCGGAAATCCTGCAGCAGTGCAAACGCATCGGCACGCAATACGGCCTCTACGACAACGCGCTCTTCCACACCGTCGTCACCTCGATCGAATGGCAGCCGGCAAAACATGCGTGGCTGATCAAGACCAACCGCGGCGATGCCTTCACCGCGCAGTTCATCGGCCTCGGCACCGGGCCCCTTCACGTCGCAAAGCTTCCCGGCATTCCCGGCCTCGACAAATTCAAGGGCCACACCTTCCACACATCGCGCTGGGACTACGCCTACACCGGCGGCAATCCCACCGGCGCGCCGCTCGACAAGCTCGCCGACAAGCGCGTCGCGATCATCGGCACCGGCGCCACCGCCGTGCAGGCTGTCCCGCATCTCGCCGGCAAGTGCAAGCAGCTCTACGTCGTGCAGCGCACGCCGTCGTCCGTCGATGTGCGCGACAACAAGCCGATCGATCCCGCATGGTTCAGCGAGATCGCGACGCCCGGCTGGCAGCAGCGCTGGCTGGAAAACTTCACTGCCAATCAGGCCGGCGGCACCGCCAGCGAAGACCTGGTGATGGACGGATGGACCGATCTCTCGCGCCGCATCCGCGCCCGCATCATGAATCTCCCCGCCGATCAGCGCACGCCCAAGAACATGTGGGCCGCGTGGGAAGATTCCGATTTCGAGAAGATGGAAGAAATCCGCACCCGCGCCGAAAAGGTGGTGAAGGATGCGAAGACGGCGGAGGAGCTGAAGGCCTGGTACCGCCAGCTCTGCAAGCGTCCGTGCTTCCACGACGAATACCTCGCCGCCTTCAACCAGCCGCGCACCACGCTGGTTCACACCGACGGCAAGGGCGTCGAACGCATCACCGAAAAAGGCTTCGTCGTCGACGGCCGCGAATACGAAGTCGACTGCATCATCTACGCCAGCGGCTTTGAAGTCGGCAGCGAATACACCAGCCGCGCCGGCTTCGACGTCACCGGCACCAACGGCCTCACGCTATCGAAAGCCTGGGAAGAGGGCATGCGCAGCAAGCACGGCATTCACGTGCACGGCTTCCCGAACCTGTTCTTCAGTCAGCCGACACAAGGCGCCAACCTCATCTCCAACGTGCCGCACAATCTGACCGAATGCGGCAAGACGATCGCCGCCGTCGTCAGCGAGGCGCAAAAGCGCGGCGCAAAAGAAGTGGAAGTGAGCGAAGCGGCGCAGAAAGCATGGGTCGATCTGCTCCTCACCGGCCCCGGCCGCATGATCGGCATGGGCGACTGCACCCCCGGCTACTACAACAACGAAGGCCAACCCGCAGGCCCCGCCGCGAAATACGCCGTCGGCTATCCGATGGGCGCCAGCGCCTACTTCCAATACATCGACGCCTGGCGCAAAGACGGCAAATTCGACGGCCTGGAGTTCAGGTGAGCCTCCCGTTGGGGAAGCTTTCGCTTGAGCCACAGCTTTCGGTCCCCCCTTTTTGAGGGACTCCCCGGCCAATCAAGGTTAGGGAACTCTGGTCCCCGGGCTGCGGTCTATTTCGGGCCGCTGGGAAGGGGAAATCATGAAAAACAAGAAGGCACAGGCGTGCCTTGCTGCGACCGCGCTTGTTTTGAACGGTTGCGCAAATGCACTCACGAACATCGCACATTGGCAGGGCAATGGGATTCTGGATCCCGAACCCATCGGCGCCGATGAAAACACGCCTCACCCGGGCAAAGGTCACAACTCCGGCAAAGACAGCATCCCATCGACTTTGATGCGGGGAACGGCTCCAACGGCGAAAGATTTGGCGGCGTATCAGCCCTTGCTAGACGCGCAATCGGATCTAACCGATGCCAGCGATCAGGTCGCGCTGAAGCAGAAGGCTTTAGAGGACGCTAAGGCCGAGGCTGCGGCTGCTCGCACGAAAGCCAGCGACGCCGCCGACGCATTGCGGGTGGCAACCGACGCAAGTCAGGCAGCCGACGCGGCTTTGAAAGCTGCTCCAAACGACGCAGCAGTACAGGCTGCTGCGGTGGCGGCGCGGAAAGACCTGGAGGAAAAGCACCAAGATGCTTCGGACGCCAACAATTACGTGCCGATCGCTGATGACAATGTCCATCGGGCGGGGATTGAGCTGATCAAGGCCAAGTCGAAAGAGACGATCATGGCTGCTATAGAGCAGGACCAAGCCAATCAGCTCGCCGCAGAGCGATACACGACGCCGGATGGTGTTGGCGCCATCAGCCCCAACTCGGCGTTCTTCAAACTTCAGTATGACTCCTCGGACGCTCCCACAGATTCCGCCAAGGCGATCGCCTACCTCAACAGCGGCGTTTCGATGTCGAATTACATGTGCGAGCGCTGGTTCCATCAACTCGGAGCATCCTCCGTGACGCTCAACCAGACCGGCGACACGCTGAGCGCGCTCGGATCGTTGACGACCGTCATCATGGGCGCGGCGGAAACCTCGCCGAAAACGCTCGGCCTCGTAGGCGGACTCTTCGGATTCGGCAAAGCCTCACTGGACTCCGTCGAGGCGAACTACATTCTGAGCGCAGACTTGGCGGAAGTGCATCGCTCGGTAACCAACTATCGCGCGACCTATGCCGCCTCGATTCTGGTCGGCAACACCTACGACTTCCAAAGCGCCCTTCAAACGCTAACCGCCTACGACAATACCTGCTCGCAACTGGGCGTGAAGACATTCATCACGCGCCAGGTTGCCAGCGGCAGCGAGCAGAAGCCTGTAAAGAATCCGGAGAGCGAGTTTGAGGATCAAGCGCTAAAGACCTTCGCGGCCAAATATGCGAGCCAGGTGTTCGCCAAGAAGCCGGATGGCACGGATATCGTCCCGCTGTACGCCTATCTCGTCCTCGCATCTGCCGATCAGAAGAAAACGCTCGCGGCTGGCGCGGTGAAGCCGTTCCTGACCGACGGTACTACGGACATAGCATTCGCCGATAAACAGTCGGCGCAAACCTTCCAGTCGATGCTGAGCAAGCGAGGAGTGTTGGGACTGGTCAGTGCGCGTGCAGAAGCGTACCTGGCAGCCTTGCCGGCGAAGGCTGCTGAACAGCCTGCGGTGACGGAAGCGCAAACGCCCGCCGACAATGCGTCTGGAACGCCCGTTGCCCTACCTGAAACGCCGCCCCAGCCGACAAACGCCACCACAGGTCAGCCAGCGGCGTCGATTCCGGAAAACAAATCATAACGGCGTTTGAAGGCTTATCGCTTTGGCGGTGCGGCGGGACGATCAACCCGCCGCACCCGCCAATATCAAACGCCCACCCCAGCCGGCCCGCAAAACCCCTGCATCTACGGCGGCAGCAACCCCCGCCGTAGCTCGAAGAGCGAAGGCGGGTGAGGGGAAGTCTCTAGCTGGACAAACGAACGGCCCCGATTGCTCGGAGCCGCTCGCAAATCCATCAACCTAGTGATCGTGATCGTAGTCGTGATCATGATCGCGGTCCCGATCGCGGTCACGATCCCGGTCGCGATCATAATCATGATGATAATAGTGATGGTGGTAGCTGCTCGGCCAATAGTGGCGATGATGATGGCGCCACCACCAGCTGCTGTGCCCGTAAGCGTAGGCATGATGATAGCCGTTGTCGTGGTGGTCGTAGTCGTGGTCATAGTCGTTGGCCAGCGCCGCCGTTCCACCCAGCAGCGAGAGCGCAAGCGCCGTACTCAGAAGATATTTCAAGGGACATTCCTTCCGTGGTTTCGATGCTCCTCCATCGGCCCCAGAAAAGGGAACGCCCCACGGTTAACGCCGTTGCGGCCCTGGCATGCGCGCACATGAACAATACGCAACAAAATGGAACCTCTCCCGCGAGCGGGAGAGGACGCTTCGCGAGCGAAAACAAAGACCGTCATCACCCGGTGGCGCGCTTCTCGCGCGGCATCCGGGTGACCCATTTTCTTTCGAGACCAAATTGGCTCACCCGGATCGCTAACCGCGACCGGGCGATGACGGCTTCGGATGTTGGAAATAAAGCAAACTAGCTCCGCCGGGGTTCCACCCGCCGCACCCCACCCAAATCAAACGCCCACGCCAAAGCCGAGCCGCAAAACCCCTGCATATGCGGCGGCAACAACGCCCGCTGCCGCACCCACCCAAGCCGCAGATTATAAAGAGCAGGCTCCGCCTCCACCGAAGTCGAAGTGAGCGCCGTCCCGCACATCCCGCAAAACGCCACAGCACGCCGCTCGCCGCTATCGCCCGTCTTCACATAAATCGAAGGCGAGCCGGAGAGCGAAAAGTTCTCCCGCTTCACTCCCCGGCGAGCGCCGCGAAGCGGCGCGAGGGAAGGGGACCCATGACAACCAACCTGCAAAATCTCGCCGCGCAATTTCACGCCGAAGCCTTCAGGCGAAGCGGATAAGCGGACCTGTCCTCCGAAGCCGTCAGGCGTAGGAGGATGCAGTGACAAAGCACCACCAGCTCAGGCCGCACCTCCGCCTCGCAACGGACCGCCCCACAATGACAAACCCCATCCACCTTCATCGCACAGCTCTGGTGAGTTTCTGTCGAGCAATTCGCTTTATCAGCCGTTCCAGAGATTTGTTTTCCGCCAGTTCACAATCCCAAATTTCTTCAACTTGCCAACCAGCCGCTATCAGTTGGGAGCGGTTTCGGCGATCGCGTAAGCGGTTGCCTCTGACTTTTTTAATCCAATAGTCAGTGTTTGATTTCACTTTTCGTCGTCCCGCTCGACACTTTGTACAGCCGTGCCAGAAACAGCCATGCACGAATACGACCAGCTTACGGCTTGCAAACACCACATCTGGGCATCCCGGTAACTGCCGGTCATGCAATCGATAGCGCAGGCCGGCCTTGAAGAAGGCTTTGCGAACGGTCAATTCGGGGGAAGTGTTGGCCGCCTTGATGGCCGCCATGTTCCGGCTACGACGGGCTTTGGAGATACGGTCCATTTGTCCTCTCTTTGAGGCCGTCCGACGGTTGGAAATGATCTAAAAACGATCTGTAGGCAAAGTACGCGGAAGTGGACGCGGGGAGCGCCCGAAGTCTTTGATTTTCAAGCGGATTATAGTTAATGTTCCCAAAGGGGGAAATATGCCAAAGGTGCGGACCGCTATATCAACTAAAGGACATGCCACTCGACCCATCGAGCTGCAAAAGTTGTTGCTCGACAAAAACAACCCGCGTTTCGGATTTCCGGACAAACCAACTGCCAACCAAGCCGATATTCTCGACAACATTGTTCAGAAATTCGGCGTCGATGACGTACTGAGCTCACTTGCAGTCAACGGCTATTTTGAAGCGGAGCCAATGGTGTGCAAGGCCAATGCAAATCAGACCGAGTTCGTTGTGGCTGAAGGTAATCGACGTTTGGCGGCATGCCTGATACTTGCTGGTGACGCCCGCGCATCAAGGCAAAGCGCGCGGAGCGCTCAATACAAGGCAATCTGGGAACAACATAAAAGGCCGAAGATCGATCCCGTCCCAATTATTGTTTTTGATGCAAAGACAGAGGGACATGCTCTTCTTTCTTACCTCGGCGTTCGTCATATCGCGCCGGCTGTACCTTGGGATTCCTACGCCAAAGCCGCTTGGGTCGCTCGGGTTGTCGAAGAAGAAGAACTCGACATCGCCGATGTCGCGCTGATGATCGGCGATCAGCATCGAACGATTGTTCGCCTCCTTCAGGGCTATTACTTTATCAGACAGCTCATCGAGACTGGGAAGTTTCGGCCCGAAGACAGTGTGCGCAAAGGCCGAGGAAGTATTACTGAGTATCCTTTTTCATGGGTTTACACTCTATTGGGTTATTCGTCGGCGCGGACATTTCTTGACTTGCCGGATGAAACCACAAAAGCAAACCCGGTTCCAAAGAAAGCGCTCAATCAGGCTGCGTTGGTTACTACTGCCATGTTTGGCAACAAAGCGCTCGGACGAAATGCGGCAATCACGGACTCGCGCCAGCTAGGAGACCTTGCATCAGCGCTTGCGAGTCCCGAGAAGATATCGTTGCTTCGTGCTGGTCGTACGATCGAAGAGATCGAGCGCATGACACAGCCAATTCAAGAACGCTTGACCACTGGTCTTGGAGAGGTCCGTGAGATTCAGGCTGACATGCTGGCAGGGCTCGCGGAAATCGAATTGCCGGCCGCGACCGCCGCTCCGTTAGTGGAGATATCGGAAAAGAATAGGCGGGCTGCTTCTGAGATTGAAAGGAAGCTTCGTGAGATAGCCGGCAAATCGAAAGATGATTGACGCATACGCGAACCGAGGTTCGGCGCAGAGGCGTATGGTTGATGCGGACCAAGCTGAACAGTCGGCAATTCGGTCAGGCTCTTCCATCTTTGACGCTGGGGTGTATGACCAACGCCTTGCTGGCGCGATGGATGATTTTGAACCCACGGGTGTAGCTGCCGAGGCGCCTTGGCATAGGCAAGACCTCGAGGTCGATACCGCTGTAGGCCAGGTTCATGAAGAAATCCTCAGGCGATCAGCGGTGATGGGGGCTGCATATCCTTTTGAGGTATCGTCGGACCGCATTATCTATCGACCCAGTCAGACGGGATTCTATGAGTTTTGCCTCGCAACTTCACTGAGCCCCAGCCTTTCAAAGGGCAAGTTCGTAGGGCTTCCGCGGCTATTCGAAAGGGCTGTTACGATCATTGTGCGCGAATATTTTGGTGTTCACTCTGACGCACTGCATGTTGGGTCGCCCCGAAGCACCGCGGTTGGAAAATCATTTCATCAGGCGATGCAAACGCTAAATAAGCGATCCAAAGAGTGGTTTTGGTCACCTCGCCCAGATCTACCAAAAGTACCGACTACATATGGTGACGAAGGGTTTGATTTCGTCGTGTGGAAGGACACCCTTGATCAGCGTAACGGTCGCCTCTTTGTTATCGGGCAGTGCGCTTGCGGTGATGATTGGTCCAACAAATTCGATGATGTGAATCTAGCCCGGATTGGAAAGTGGTTTCAGCCGCTGTCGTTTACGGAGCCAGTACGCGCACTCGCTTGTCCGAGACACATCGCGACCGACTGGCTAAATGAGGCGCTCGGTCAGGCTGGCATGGTCTTTGATCGAGCGCGGCTCGTGATGGTGGCGGAGCGAGCGGATGTTCGCGTTCATCTGGCACCGCACAAGAAAGAATTCGAGAAGCTATCGACATTGGTACTAACGGATAGCGGACCCGCGCCCATTGCTAAATCTAAACTCGCCGTTCGTCCTCAGCGAGCAGTCAAACCAAAGAAGAAGGCAGCCTAGCAATGGAGTTTCGTTTTTCCGTATCTGAGAGGTTCGAATAGATGCCGCGGGCAATTTCGCTCTTCACAGGCTGCGGTGGCAGTGATGCCGGAATCATATCAGCGGGCTTCTCCGTTGTTATGGCCAACGATGTATTGCCTTATGCAAAAGAGCTTTATGAAGCCAATCTGGAACGTACGGACTATCGCGTTCAGGATGTTTCCGAGATACGAAAATTTCCCAAGGCTGATCTTCTTGTTGGCTGCTATCCTTGCCAAGGTTTTAGCGTAGGTGGTCTTCGTGATCCCGGTGCCGGTGTGAATTACCTGTACAGGGAGTTTGATCGCGTACTGCGCCTTGTTAAGCCAAAGGCGTTCATCGTTGAAAACGTTGCCGGTATGATTCGAGAGGACTTTACCCATCTCTATTCCAACCAGATAATTCGCTTCCGCTCTGCTGGATACCGAGTGAAGACCAAAGTATTGGACGCGCGGAAGTTCGGTGTGCCGCAAGAGCGGCAGCGTCTGTTCTTCGTTGGGATCCGGTCCGATATCGATGCCACCTACGAATTTCCACAGCCGACTCATGCCTATCATGGTCAGCGATCCAACGGTTTGGAGAGATGCCCCACTATAGGTGATGCAATCCGCGATCTACCGCGATGGCCCAAGGGGGAATTCGATGAGCAACCGTTTCACTGGTACTACCTTTCCCGGAATCGGTATCGGAGTTGGCGTAGTCAGGCGAGAACGATTGTTGCAAACAGCCGCCATATGCCATTGCATCCCGCGAGCCCACCTCTTAAGCGCATATCAACCGACGAGTGGAAGTTCGCTTGGGAGGGACCGGCTCGCCGGTTTTCTTATCGTGAAGCTTCAAGGTTGCAGGGCTTTAAAAAGACGCTCAAATTTCCGGACACAGTTGGTCTTCGGATGAAGTATCGCGTTATCGGAAACGCCGTTCCCCCTGCACTGTTTCGAGCTGTGGCCGGCGCGCTACCAGACATCTGGTAGCTCTGGTTTGATTTTGATCTGAACTCCCCGCTTCGAGCGCGGAGCTGTCGCGCAATCTCGTGAAATCGTCAGGCATTTCAGGGGCTTCGCGCGCTCGCGAAAATCTGCTGCCACGCGGAAAATTCTGCTTGAATAGTCCTATCGTGTTCTCTATATGTATTTCCATCGAAATTCCATTATGAGCGCATTGTATGAAGTAGATTTATCGCGAGACCATACAGAGACCGGGTGCAAGCTCGCGTGCAGCCCGTGTGACATAGGAATATATGCTAAGTCCGAAATCACGAGGATCGAGGTGGTACAGGCGTTGAGTGCTTGAGGGTGTCCGGGATGCCGGGTGCGGTTCAGGCTGCCACGTCAGAAAACCCTGGGGTCAGGCCAGCGAGGGCGGTAGCGCAGCAATGCGTTGGCCGCCCCAGTTTTAAGTAGCGCGCGCCTCGCCAACGAACGATCGCACCAACCCAACACCAAACAGCACAACCCCGCCGCCGACCGAAAGTGTCAGCCACACCTCGCGCCACATCGCGCTCCATGCCGCAAACAGCAGCAGCGCCACGCTGCCCAATCCCCACAGTGCCGTCACGATCCCAAGCCACGGCTGAAACCGCTTCACGCGCACCGGATGCACAAAGTGGATCGGCGCAAACGTCAGCGCCGCGAACAGCGCGATCAATCCTGCGCCCACAACCGCGCCCGGCTGCACCACGAAGAGATAAAACGCGATCACGTTCCACACCGCGGGAAATCCGCGGAAGAAATTGTCCGCCGTCTTCATGTCGGTGCGCGCGAAGGTGTAGAGCGAGGAGATCAGGATCGCCGCCACCGCCACCGGCGCATACAGCGAAAGTCCCGCGCGCCAGATCAGCACCGCCGGCACGAAAACATAGGTAAGGTAATCGACCACAAGGTCCAGCGTGGTGCCGTCAATCCCCGGCATGCGCTCCTTCACGCCGGCCCATCGCGCCAAGGGCCCGTCGACGCCGTCCACGATCAGCGCCGCGCCCAGCCAGAGCAGCGCCGCGCGATAGCCGCCGCGCTCCACCGAAACGAACGCCAGAAACGCCAGCACCGCGCCCGATGCGGTGAACGCATGGATGGCCCACGCCACCGCTTTTCCAAATCCGTCATCACCCGGGCGCGCGAGTCCGCGCGATCCGGGTGACCCATTTTGCTTGCTGGAAAATTGGCTCACCCGGACGCCGCGCAAAAATGCGCGCCACCGGGTGATGACGAGATATTTTTCAATCCATCTTCTTTCCGTCGAAGTCGCTGGCGCTGTGGCGCTCCAGCACCTGGCTCTCCGGCGGTGCGCCGGGGCGGTTGACCATGCGGCCGCGTATCACGCCCGGGCGCTTCGCAATCATGTCGGTCCAGCGGATCACGTTCTTGTACTCATGCACGGCGAGGAACTCGCCCGCGCCGTAGACTACGCCCTTCACCAACGCGCCGTACCACGGCCATATCGCCATGTCGGCGATCGTGTATTCATCGCCCGCAAAGTATTCGTTCTTCGCCAGATGCTGATCCAGCACGTCCAGCTGCCGCTTCACTTCCATCGCAAAGCGGTCGATCGCGTATTCGATCTTGATCGGCGCATACGCATAGAAGTGTCCGAAGCCGCCGCCCAGATACGGCGCCGATCCCATCTGCCAGAAGAGCCAGTTCATCGCCTCCGCACGCTTCGGCCCGCTCTTCGGCAGGAACGCGCCGAATTTCTCCGCGAGATAGACAAGGATCGAGCCGCTTTCGAACAGCCGCGTCGGCGGATTGGTGCTGTGGTCGGAAAGGGCAGGGATCTTCGAATTGGGATTGATCGCAACAAAGCCGCTGCCGAACTGCGAACCGTCGCCGATGTTGATCAGCCACGCATCGTATTCCGCGCCGCTATGCCCCGCCGCCAGCAACTCCTCGAGCATCACCGTCACCTTGATGCCGTTCGGCGTGCCTAGCGAATAGAGTTGCAGCGGATGCTTGCCGACCGGCAACACCTTCTCCTGCTGCGCCCCCGCCGTCGGCCGGTTGATGTTGGCGAACCTGCCGCCATTGTCCTTGTTCCAGGTCCAAACCTTCGGCGGCACATATTCGGTCATGAAAAACTCCGTTCGGGGATATCTCTGCCCCAAACCTCTAACAACGCTGGAGCAGGGTCAATGCAGGGCGCTTATTCGCCGGGCTGCAATGCGCCAACCACCGGCGCGGCGCGTTCCGGCCGCACCGTTTCCGGCACCGCATCATCCGGCAACGCCCGCGTGATCAGCACGACTGCGAACGAGATCACACCCGCCGCCGCGAGATAGATCGATGGCGCCAGCGGATATCCCGTCGCCTCGATCAACGCCACCGCCACCATCGGCACGGTTCCGCCAAACACCGCCATCGCGAAGTTCTGTCCGAACGACAGCGCGGTGCAGCGCACATGCTTCGGCAACGCCTCCACCATGAACGCAGGGATAGCGGCGGAGATTCCCGATTGCAGAACCGCCAGCACTGCCTGTCCGGCAATGATCGACGCGATCGTTCCATGGCTGACCAGCGTGTAGACGGGCCACGAGAACAACGCGAAGCCGATCGCCGAAAGCATCAGCACCGCTCTGTTGCCTATCCGGTCCGCCAGCATGCCGGCCAGCGGCAGCAGCGGCACCTGCAACGCCAACCCCACGCTGTTCAACGCCAGCGCTTCGGCATGCGAGATGTGCGCGTACTGCGTCAGCCACGTCGTGAGATAGACGAAGTTCAGATAGAACCCGATGCCAAGCGACATCATCACGCCGACGATTTTCAGGATCGTCTGCCACTGCGTGCGGAACGCGGTGACGACCGGCGAATGCCGCGCCTCTGCGATGCCGACGATAGCCTCGTCCGTTGGCAAGCGGCGCCGCACATAAAGCACGATCACGCCGATCACGAGCCCAAAGAAAAACGCCGCGCGCCAGCCCCAGCTCAACACTGCATCGGCAGGCAGGAACCCGGTGATCATCGCGCCAACCGCCGATCCAATCAGCATCCCGCCAACGGCACCAAACGGCGCGAAGCTGCCGACAAACGCCCGCCGCGAGCGCTGCGCATTCTCGACAAGCAACACCATCGACGTCGTGAACTCACCGCCAACCGCAAGTCCCTGACAAAGCCTAAGCGCCACAAGCAATGCCGGCGCGAGAATCCCAACCTGCGCATAGGTCGGCAGCAATCCGATCAACAGCGTCGGTATTGCCATCATCAGCACCGATGCCATCAGCGCCCGCTTGCGCCCGCGCCGGTCGCCGATATGCCCGAACACCAATGCGCCCAGCGGCCGGCCCAGGAAGCCAACCGCAAATACTGCGAACGACGCGAGCAGCGAAACCATCGGATCGTGTGCCGGAAAGAACAGCGCACCGATCGTTGCGGCAAAGAAGCCGTAGGTGCCGAAGTCGTACCACTCCATCACATTACCGGCGAGACCTGCGATCACGATGCGCCGCTCCGCTTTGCGGATCTCCGCATTCATCGCCTCGGCGGTGCGTGCGATCTCTGCACCGATCATGTCCATGTTGCGCAGCTGTGCGATGCGGTCTGAGGACTCCGCCAGTGTTTGATGGCTCAGGATATGCCGGAACATCCCGCACGCATCAGCCAGCGCCACGAGTGCCACATCGTGATGATCGGGTGTCTCGTCATTGAACAGCAGCTCAACAACGCGCCGCTTGCACTCCATGCGCTCCTGACCGTGCTCGACGGGATAGCGCCGTTCCTCCAGCACCCAGAAATAGAGATGCTCCTCCTGCGAAAGAATCCCGCGGCCGCACAGCGCCTCCAGCGCATCGCCGCGCATCTGCATCGCGCGCGGCATCAGCCGCTTGATCCAAACTGAGGGATGCAGCTTCTCAATCTCACCCGCGATATCGGCCATCAACAGGTCCAACGCCACCACGCCTGTCGGCGACTGATCGACCACGCGCAAATAACCACCGCTGGTGTCGATCCGCCCGCGGATTTCCAGATCCATCAGCGCCGCCCCGGCGAGACCGCAGCCAAGCGACGTCTCGGGAATCCGGCTGAACTGCCCGCCCTCATCCTCAAGGCAGAGGAGCAGAAACTCCTCCGTCAAACTGATTTTCATATCGGAATCCCCTTGCCCACACGCATCAAGCCATGGGCCGCGCGCCGCTGCAACAAGGCCGGTCAGCCACAGTTTTGCCTGAGCCGGCGTGCTAAGTGTCACTGCGCACCGCGGGATACCCGTCCATGACCCGAACCTCGGCAACAATTCTGCAAGCAGCCATCGTCCTCCTCGGCACCGCCATTCTCGCCTTCCTGCTGGGCGAACCACTCGTCGAAGGCAGAAACGCACACGCAACGCTCTTCCAGGTCTATTTCAACGACGCGTTCCTCGCCTGCGCTTATCTCGCGGCGATTCCGTTCTTCATCGCGCTCTCTCAGGCATTCAATCTGCTCGGCGACGCAGGCCGTGGCGCAGCATCGTCCCCGCGCTCGATAAATGCTCTGCGCATCATCAAATACTGCGCCATCGTCAGCATCGGTTTCGTTCTGGCGGGAGCCGCTTACCTGTTCATCGTGGTGAGAGGCACAGACGACATCGCGGGCGGCATTTCCATGTGCACCGTTGCGGCATTAGTTTTCGCCGCCTCCGCCATGTCCGCAGCCCGGTTTGAACGAGTGCTACAACCACGCTCATAACACCGCGCAAAAAGAAATGGCGCGCTCCTCGATCAGAGAAGCGCGCCATCACTCAATCAACTCACTCAGTGCCGGCTGAGTTCCGCGCGGCCCACCACCATGTGATGCACCTCATCCGGTCCGTCCGCAAACCGCAAATGCCGCACGTCGGTGTACATCTCCGCCAGCGGTGTCCATTGCGAGATACCGGTCGCGCCATGGATCTGGATCGCCTGGTCGATGATCTGGCAGGTGCGCTCCGGCACCATCGCCTTCACCATGCTCACCCACACGCGTGCCTCGCGATTGCCCAGCACGTCCATCGCCTTCGCCGCCTTCAGCACCATCAGCTTCATCGCCTCGATCTCGATGCGCGCCCGCGCCACAAGCTCGAGGTTCTTGCCAAGCTGGATGAGCGGCTTGCCGAACGCCACGCGCGTCGTCGCCCGTTTCACCATCAGGTCGAGCGCGCGTTCCGCCTTGCCGATGGTGCGCATGCAGTGATGGATGCGCCCGGGTCCGAGGCGCACCTGTGAAATCTCGAACCCGCGCCCTTCGCCGAGCAGGATGTTCTCCTTCGGCACGCGCACATTCGTGAACTTCAGATGCATGTGCCCGCGCGGCGCGTGATCATGCCCGAACACTTCCATCGGCCCGAGAATTTCCACGCCGGGCGTATCCATCGGCACCAGGATTTGCGACTGCTGGAATTGCGTCGGCGCCTCCGGGCTCGTCTTCACCATCACGATCATGATCTTGCAGCGCGGATCGCCGGCGCCGCTGATGTAATACTTCTCGCCATTGATCACCCAGTCATTGCCGTCGAGAACCGCGCGCGTCGAAATGTTCTTCGCATCGGACGAAGCGACATTCGGCTCCGTCATCGCGTAAGCCGAACGGATCTCGCCGTTCAGCAGCGGCTTCAGCCAGCGCTCCTTCTGCTCCGGCGTGCCCACGCGCTCCAGCACTTCCATGTTGCCGGTATCGGGCGCCGAGCAGTTCAGCGATTCCGACGAAAGCGGATGCTTGCCGAGTTCGGCTGCGATGTACGCATAGTCGAGGTTGGTCAGACCGCGCCCGATCTCCGACGTCGGCAAAAAGAAATTCCACAGCCCCGCGGCCTTCGCCTTGTTCTTCGCGCCTTCCAGCAGCTCCAGCTGTCCCGGCGCCCAGCTCCAGCGGTCCTTGCGTCCTTCGCCGAGGCGGTGGAATTCCTCCTCGATCGGCGCGACGTTCTCCGCGATATGCTTCTTCACCGCGTAGAACAGCGGCTGCGCTTCTTTCGACATGGCCAGCTGGTTCAGTTCGGCCTCGACTTCTTCTTCGGTCATCTGCGCCTTGGCGACAGCAACGTTCATCGGTAGTCCTCTCTTCTCCAATATCGGTGCGGCGATTGTGGCCCGGACGGGCCGCTTTCTCAATGCGGCAAGGGTCCGCTAGCATCGGGCCAAAGAAGGGCAGGGCCACGGTATGCCGACATTTCTGATCGAGCGCGTCATTCCGCCCGCATTCAATGTGCGCGATCCCGATCAGGTGGCGTTGCATTCGCGCTGGGCGCTCGATGCCTATCAGGCCGCTGGCATCTCGTGGACCGGCGGCGTCGCGCTCGACAACGGCAAGATGCTGAGCCTGATCGTCGCCGATAACGCCGAGGCCATTCACACCTACTGCAAATCCATCGGCGTCCAACCGGCCGACTACACACTAAGTGAAGTCATCTCCAGCCTCGGCCCGCACATGGCCATGTCGAAATCCCATCCCCGCTATCGCCCCATGAAGAGACCCACATGATCGTCACCGAGAACACAAACAAGACCGCGCGTCACACCACCTTCTATCTCGCCGCCGGACCCGAGATGGGCACGCCGATCATCTTCGTGCACGGCTGGCCGGAGCTTTCGATCAGCTGGCGCCATCAGCTTCCCACTTTCGCAAGCCTCGGTTTCCGCGCCATCGCGCCCGACATGCGCGGCTATGGCCGCTCGTCGACCTACGCGCGCCACGAAGACTACGCGGTCGAGAACGCCGTCGCCGATATGATCGAGTTGCTCGACTCCCTCGGCGCGAAAAAGGCGATATGGGTCGGCCACGATTGGGGCAGCCCGGTGGTGTGGAGCATCGCAACGCATCACCCCGAGCGTTGCCACGGCGTCGCCAATCTCTGCGTGCCCTACATCCCGAACGGCTTCGCGCCGGAAAATCTCGTACCGCTGGTCGACCGCACCATCTATCCCGAAGCGCAATTCCCCGCCGGCCAATGGGAGTACATGTATTTCTATCGCGAGAATTTCGACAAAGCGCGCTCAGGCTTCGAGCACAACGTGCTCAACACGACGAAAGCACTGTTCCGCCGCGGTGGCCCGGAAGGGAAGGGCATGCCGACACTCACCGCCTTCCCGCGCATCAACGGCGGCTGGTTTGGCCCACTCCCCGGCGCACCGGATATGCCGCGCGACGAAAGCGTGCTGACCGAAGAAGACTGGCACAAATACGCCAGCGGCCTGCAACGCAACGGCTTCTTCGGCCCCAACAGCTGGTACATGAACGCGCCGTCGAACATGGAATATGCCAAGAAGGCAAAGAACGGCGGCCGCATAGACCTGCCAACGCTCTTCCTCCACGCAAGCTACGATTACGTCTGCTCCACCATCGGAACGCGCCTGGCTGATCCCATGCGCGAGCACGTCCGCAACCTCACCGAAGCCACCGTCGATTCCGGCCACTGGATGGCGCAGGAACAACCGGCTGCCGTGAACGCAAACCTCGCGAAGTGGCTGGCGGCAAATTTTCCGACACTGTTCTGACCATCATGACGCGCGCGCTCACACCGATACCCGAGTGGCGAAAGGTCGACGCGCCGTTGTTTCAACGCGAAATCGTGCCGTTGAACAAACCTGCGGTACTAAAGGACCTTGTGGCGGATTGGCCGGCGGTGGTCGCGGCAAAAAAATCGTCTGCCGCGTTCGTCGCCTATCTCAAGCGCTTCGATATCGGCCGGCCAGCCCCGACCGTCATGGGTGATCCAGAAATAAAAGGGCGCTTCTTCTACAAGGACGGTGATCTCGGCGAAGGCAATTTCACCGTTCGTCAGGAGCCGATTTGGCGCGTTGCCGATTGGCTTCTCGCGCACGAAGCGGATCCCGAACCATCGGCGGTCTCGGCGCAATCCATTCAGATACCGGATTATCTGCCGGGTTTCGAGCGCGAGAACGTCACGAACTTGCCACACGCATCTTCGATCCCGCGCATCTGGATCGGCAATGCTGTCACCATCGCGACGCATTTTGACTTCAGTTACAACATCGCCTGCGTTGTAGCTGGACACCGGCGCTTCACGTTGTTTCCGCCGGAGCAACTACCTAACCTCTATGTCGGCCCACTCGATCGCACGCCGGCGGCTTCGCCAATGAGCATGGCGTCGCTGGATGAACCTGATTTTGCTCGTTTTCCGCGTTTCGAGCAGGCGCTCGACGCTGCATTCCAGGCCGAACTCGAGGCGGGCGATGCGCTCTATATTCCGTACACATGGTGGCACCACGTCAAATCGCTCGATGCCTTCAATGTGTTGGTGAACTATTGGTGGAACGACGCAGCCGCTCCGCTTGGGGCACCGTTCAATAGCCTGCTTCATGCCATGCTTGCGGTAAGACATCTGCCTGCGGACCAGCGCGCGGTCTGGCGGCTGTTCTTCGATCACTATGTTTTCGGCGTTAACGGCGACCCTGCGGCACACCTCAATCCCTCGGACCACGGCATTCTGGGTCCGCTATCGTCCGATCTGATCAAACAGGTGCAGGCATTTCTTTTGCGGTCTCTCGGCGGTTAAGGCGCGAATTCCAGCCGCGTTCCTTGCGGTTTGTGTACGATCCCGTCTGGAGCCCGCTATCGTCTCACGCCGATACGCTCCAATTGAGGGGGCACACCTTGATCTCAGAACAGCGCGCCGCAGGCGACTGGGCGATCCGCAGCATCATTATTCTCGGCGGGGGTAGTGCGGGATGGATGGCCGCCGCGGCGTTGGCGCATGCATTGCGCAACCGTCCCACGAAAATCACCGTGATCGCTTCGCCGGAAATCGGAACCATTGGCGTTGGGGAATCCACCACAGCGGCAATCCGTCCGTTTCATGACTGGTTGGAAATCGACCCGGACGATTTCATGCGCAAGACGCAGTCGATCTTCAAGCTGGGCGTCGATTTTCAAAGCTGGGGCCGCATCGGCGAAAGCTATTTCCACCCGTTCGGGCAATACGGCACACAAATTGGCAAAGCGCCGTTCTATCAATACTGGTTGCGCATGCATGCGCTTGGCGATCAAACGCCGTTGGCTGCCTACTCACTAACGGCGACCGCGGCGAAGCTTGGACGCTTCATCCGTCCAGTCGCGGACAAAGACGTCGTCATTGCGGATATGATGCATGCCTATCATCTGGATGCCGGTCTGTATGGTCAGTACATGCGGGAATATGCCGAAGCCCGCGGCGTGGTTTGTCTCGAGCGCACCGTCAAGGACGTCAAACTCCGCAGCGAAGATGGCTTCATCAAATCATTGGTGCTCGACGGCGGCGAAGAAGTGGAGGCGGATTTCTTCTTCGACTGCTCGGGATTTCGCGGGGTCCTGATCGAAGGCGCACTCAAGACCGGCTACGAGAACTGGACACATTGGTTGCCCTGTGACCGGGCTGTCGCTGTTCCATGCGAGGGCACCGAAAAGATCATTCCGTACACGCGTGCGACCGCTCGCAAAGGTGGGTGGCAATGGCGCGTCCAGCTGCAGAACCGTACCGGCAACGGATATGTTTTCTGCAGCGAGCATCTGAGTGAAGACGAAGCTGTCGCGACGGTTATGCGAAATCTCGACGGACAGCCGCTCGCCGATCCCCGTGTTCTCCGCTTCACCACGGGTCGGCGGAATTTGTTGTGGAACAAGAACTGCATCGCGCTCGGCTTGGCGTCGGGCTTTCTGGAGCCGTTGGAAGCAACCGCTCTGCATCTCGTCATGATCGGCGTGAACCGGCTGCTCAATCTCTATCCGGATCGCAATTTCAACCAGGCCGAGATCGATGAATACAACCGCGAGGCGGTCAGAGAGTGGGAACAGGTACGCGATTTCCTGATCCTGCACTATTGCGTAACAGAGCGTCAGGACAGCGGCTTGTGGCGGTATCTACGAAACATGGAATTGCCCGACACGCTCACCAACCGCATCGAAACGTTTTTGCAAAACGGTTGGCTCATGCCCGAGTCGCATCACTTCGGTCACCACAGTTGGGTGACCGTCCTGACCGGCAAGAACATGTTTCCACTGACACACGATCCCCTCGCCGAAGACCTCAGCATCGATGAAATCAGGGAAGCCTTGGCGAATGCGCGGCGGGTCGTTCGCCAGACGGCTGAGGCGATGCCAACGCACGAACAGTACATTTTTGATCACTGTAAGGCCGCTTGATTGACATCTCCGACGTTCGGGCGGAGTTTGGCTGGCGGGCGGCGCGCCGTGCCCGCCTTGGGGGCGCTTTATGAAATCACTGGCCGCAATTCTTGCTGCGCTCGCGGGATCCGCCGCCTCGGTATCGCTGGCCGACGTTCTGCCGCCCGACGCCGACTATTCGTCGCAAAACAAGGAAGCGCTGGAAGCCAACCCGCTTCTCGACAAGGCGCAGATCCTGGGCGACGTGTCACCCGAACCGGGTGCGCTGCACGCGGTATGGAACAACAGAATCTTTTCGTGGACGGCTCCGGCGCAGTCTCTCGAACTTGCGTCGAATGTGAAGGCCGCTTCCGCAAAACCTGCCGAAACCGCCGACGGTCCACGCGAACTCAGTCCCCCATGCGCTTCTTACGAAGGTTGGGCGCCCAATCAGAGTGTGAACGGCAACGACATATCTGTGACAATAAAGAGGGACGGTCGCGCGACAACTTTCATAACGGATTCGCGTGGCCAGATCGCGCTTGCGAACCTCGAACCCGGTTCATACGAGATCGACGTTGACGGCAAGAGCCTTGCGGCCGCCATCGACGCGGCCGCTTCGTCATTCAAGCAAGGTCGTAGCGGTCCAAGCGTCTCCATCGGCGGATTTTTCGGTGGCGGTGGCCGCTCGACTTCCGATCACAAAGGTGCCGCGCCGACTTCACACTCCGGCGGCGGTGGAGCAGGCCTCGGGATCACCATACCGATGGGTCATGGCGACAATCCGCAACCGGCAGAAAATCCGATTACGGCGATCACTATTTCCTTGCCGTCTCCGCCCGATTTGAAGGGAAATTCCGCTAACGGTGGAAGCACGATCTCGGTGGAAACGCCTTATTGCCGCGAGACAGAACAGGGCCTGCGCCTCAAATTCACAGTCCCTGTTGGGGGCACGAAAAACGGCTTCATCACGATCAGTCTCGAGCCACCCAACACGACCCTTAACGAGGAGCGTATCAAAGGGACCAATACGGGCGCCGCTCCACGCTAAGCCCTACCGAGCACTCGGAAACTTCGGCTCGCGCTTCTCCTTGACCGCCGCGATGCCTTCCTTCACGTCGTCGCCCATGAAGCAGAGCATTTCCATTGCCAGCGAGGCGTCGAACGCCGGCTGGAACATGCGCAGCCAGTTGTTGAGTGAGCGCTTGGTCAACTGGATCGCCTGCTGGCTCCCGTTCGCCAGCTTCTCCGCCACCGCAAGCGCTTTCGCCAACACCTCCGCCCGCGGCACCGCGAACGTCACAAGCCCGATGCGCTCGGCTTCCATGCCGTCCACAAAATCGGCCGTCATCAGGTAATACTTCGCCTTCGCCATGCCGCAGAGCAGCGGCCACGCGATCAGCGCGTGATCGCCCGCCGATACGCCAAGCCGCACATGCCCGTCGCTGATGCGCGCTTCCTCGGCCATCACCGATATGTCGGCCATCAGCGCCACCGCCAAGCCCGCACCCAGCGCCACGCCGTTGATCGCAGAGACGATCGGCTTCTCGCACGCGAGCATATTGAACACGATGTCGCCGGCTTCGCGCATCGTGCCCTGAACCTTCGCCGCGTTGCCCGCCATCTCCGAAATCCAGTCAAGATCGCCACCGGCGGAGAATGCGCGTTCGCCCGCGCCCGTCACCACCGCCACGCGCACGGCCGGATCGTCATTGATCGTCAGCCAGATTTTCGTCAGCTCCCAATGCAGCCGCGCATTGGTTGCGTTCATCGCATCGGGCCGGTTCAGCGTGATCAGCAGCACGCCGTTCGTCTTCTTCTCGAATGTCAGGAATTGATAATCCGCGTAGTCCATGCGCGTCTCCGATGCTTGCCGTAACGGCGGGGCTCTTGCCCGCGAGCAAATGTCCTGTGACGCTCGCCGTCAAGCACAACACCCGAGAGTCCCATGGATCAGAACACCCCCATGATCGTCGGCGTCGGCGAAGCGTCGGAGCGGATCGACGCAGCCGATTATCGCGCCATGTCGCCGGCCGATCTCGCGGGTGCCGCCTGCGCCGCCGCGCTTGCCGATGCGCACGCGAAGGTGCCGCTTGCGCCGCTGGTCGATGTGATGGCTGCGATCCGCCAATTCGAATCTCCGGCGCGCGCGCCACAGCCCCGTTCGGTCGTGCCGACAACCTGCCGCGCGCTGTCGCCAAGCGCATCGGCGCCAACCCGAAGCGCGCGATCCTCGAGCCCGTGGGTGGGCAGGGACCGCAGCATCTCGTCAACGAATTCGCCCACGCCATTGCGGCCGGCGAGATGCAGTTCGCGCTCCTCTGCGGCGCCGAAGCGATTTCCACCGTGCGCGATCTTGCGACCAAAGGCGAAAAGCGCGACTGGAGCGAAACCATCGGCGGCGAACTCGAAGACCGGGGCTATGGCGTCGAGAAACTTATCGCACCCGAACTCAACACCCACGGCGCTGTAACGCCGATGACGTTCTACGCGATGTTCGAAAACGCCCGCCGCGCCAAGCTCGGCCTAGGCCGCGAAGCTTACGCGCTCGAGATGGGCAAGCTCTTCGCACCGTTCACCCGCGTCGCAGCGAAAAATCCGCATGCTATGTCACAGGAAAAGTTCAGCGCCGAAGATCTCGCCACCGTCACGCCGCGCAATCGTCTCGTCGCCGACCCGTTCCCGCGCCGCATGGTGGCGCGCGATCAGGCGAACCAGGGCGCGGCCGTGCTGCTTACCTCCGTCGGCAAAGCGCGCGAGCTTGGTGTGCCGGAGGATCGCTGGATCTATCTCCACGGTGGTGCCGATGTCGCCGAGCGCACGCCGCTCGAGCGTGCCGACATTTCCGCCTATCGCGCCGCCGGTGCCGCATCGCGCCGCGCGCTCGACGTCGCTGGCGTGAAGACGGCCGATATCGCCGCATTCGATCTCTACAGCTGTTTCCCCATCGCGGTGTTCGATGTGCGCGACGAACTCGGCATCGCGCCAAACGATCCGCGCCCGCTCACGGTCACCGGTGGCCTGCCGTTCTTCGGCGGCGCCGGCAACAACTACTCGATGCACGCCATTGCCAGCATGGTGCGTCTGCTGCGGGACAAGCCCGGCACCTATGGCTTCGTCGGCGCCAATGGCGGCTTCCTGTCGAAATACTCCGTCGGTGTTTATTCGACGAAACCCGGCTGGCATCCGTTCTCGAGCAAAGCGCTGCAAGCGGAAATCGACGCCTGGCCCGCACCGGCTGCCGCCGCAGAAAACGAAATGAGCGGCACGGTCGAGACCTACACCATCGACTACAGCCGCGAACAACCCCGCGGCATCATCGTCGCCCGTACAACGACCGACGCGCGTTTCGCCGCGATGACCGATCCGGATGACGGCGCCATTGTCCAACGCATGATCAAGGAAGAACCCCTTGGCGCACGGGTCGAATGCCGCCGCGATGAGAAAGGTCGCCGCGTGGTGACGGGTTTCACCCCGAAAATGACCTAGCGCGAAATCTCCCCGCTCACCTCCGCGATCCGCATCTCGACATCGTGCGTCTGTCCGCCCATTTCGAGGAACCGCGTCATCGCGCGCCGTCCGCTGTCGGTGCGGATCATCTCCTGAAAGAGGTAGCTCTCCTCCCGCAATCCCTCTGCCAGCGGCTTCTCGGCAAGATTGATCGCCGCTTTCGCCGCACGCACCGCCTCAACCGGAAACCCCGCGATGCGCCGCGCGAGCTTCTCGACATACGGCCCGATCTCGTTCGCTGCCAGCGCGCGGTTCAGATACCCCCAGCGCTCCGCATCTTCCGCCACCATATCGACGCCGCCGAGGATTACCTCCATTGCGCGATTGCGTCCGATCAGCCGCGGCATCATCTGCGTGCCGGTACCGCCGGGAATGATGCCAAGCGGCACTTCCATCTGATTGACGATGGTCTTTCCCTTCACGCCGAAGCGCATGTCGAAATGCATCGAAAGCTCACTGCCGCCACCGCCCACGCGGCCCTCGATCTGCGCAATCGTGACCTTGTCCATCGTCGCGAAACGCCGGCACATCGCATGCCAGGCATTGTCGTCGCTATCGGAGCGCGCTGCCGGCTGATCGATCGGAAACAACAGGATCGCGCTCACATCGAAATGCGCGATGAAGAAGTCCGGATGCGCGCTCTTCATCACGACAACCGTCGCGTCCTTGTCGGCGTCCAGCTCCGCTGAAAGCCGCGCCATCTCACCGTAAAGCTCCAGCGTGAAGATGTTGATCGGTGGATTGTCGATGGTGGCCGTGATGATCTTCCCGTCGCGCGCAATCTTCAGCCGCTGATACCCCTCGTAAGCCATCGACATCTCCATTGTCTGCTCACCCTCCCCTTGAGGGAGGGTCGAAATTTGCGTCGGCAAATTTCGGGGAGGGGTGAGAGGCACGCAACCCCACCCCGAAAATCTTCCGCGCTGCTCCAGATTTTCGACCCTCCCTCAAGGGGAGGGTGAAAGTCACAGGCAAGCATGTTCTAACCGTCGCCAAATGTCGAAGCCCGTTTCCTATCGCGATCTGCTGCGTATCGCGGACATGCCCGCGCTCCTCACCGCGACCACGCTGTCGCGCCTGGCGAGCCGCATGTTCACGCTCGCCATCGTGCTGTACGCGCTGGAGCGCTTTCATTCGCCCGTGCTCGCCGGCTGGCTCGCTTTCGCCGCCGTCGTGCCGGGCCTGATCGTCAGCCCGATCGCCGGCGCGCTGCTCGACCGCATCGGCCCGGTCTCTGCCATCGCGGTCGACATGGCCGCGAGCGCCACGTTGATGGCCGTGCTGATCCTCGCCGACACCTTCGGCCACGCTAACCCGACCGTGATGCTCACGCTCATCGCGCTCTATTCACTCACCAATCCGCTCAGCCGCTCAGGTGTGCGAACCTTGATTCCGCGCCTCGCGCCACCGCATGCGCGCGACGCCGCCAATGCTCTCGACACCGCGATCTATGCCGTCACCGACGTCATCGGTCCAGGCGTCGCCGGCCTCCTCATTGGCTTCGTGGGGGCGCTGTCCACACTGATCGTGATCGCGCTCACCTTCGCCGCCGCGGCGATCGCCACGGCGCGCATCCACTACTTGCCGCCGCCGCGCACAACCACCACGTCATTTCTGCGCGAGACGATAGACGGCGTCGTCATCGTCCTTCGCCAGCCAACATTGCGCGCAATCTCGCTCTCCTACTCACTGCATCAGGTGACATGGGGCGTCCTTGTCGTGGCCGTCCCGGTCCTTTCGATCCGCTTTTTCGCCGCGAATGAAGCGAGCGCGGTCACCGGTTTCCTATGGGCCGCATCCGGTATCGCCGGCGGCATCGGCGCGCTCGTCGCCGGTCATCTGCGCACGATGGGACGCGAGCGCGGCGTCATGGCGCTCGGCATGATCGTCACGGCGCTTGCGTGCTGGCCGCTGGCGCCGGCCTTCGGTTTCATCGGTTTGTTGCTGGCGCTAATTATCATGGGTGCGGTCAGCGGTCCGGTCGATGTCGGCCTGCTCACACTGCGCCAGCGCCGCACCGATCCGGCAAAGCTTGGCCGCGTGCTCTCGGTCTCGATGAGTCTCAATGTCGCCGGTTTTCCCATTGGCTCCGCGCTTGGCGGCTTTCTGATCACGCGATCCTTGTCGGCTACGTTCGCCTGCGCCGCCCTAGCATCTTTGTTTGGTTGCATCGCCGTGCTCGCAATTCCGAAAAACGACGAGGCGGTCTAAACAGCAGCAGCCACGGCTTCCGCCATCGCAAACTCGATGGTCGCACTTTCCTTGGCATCGACATCCAGCAGCAGCATGCCATTCCACAACAGCTGCAACAGGCTCCATTCCCAGATCGGCTGCTGCTCAACACCGGTCAATCGCGAGAGCAGGGCGCAACGATGCCGCGCCAGCCCCACGCGATCGTCGCTCTTCAGAACGTCCGCGCTCCACTCGCGCATCGGAACCCCAAGGTCGAACGCCCGCTCGGCAAACGCACCATCCGGATCGACGAATTTGTATCCCGTGCTGCTTCCCGGCGCGGACAGCGTGTTCCACTCATGCGCATCGCCATGCACCAGAACCGCCGTCGCCGGATCGAACGCCGCCGCGCGCCGCTCGGCGCTTTCCATCCCACGCGCAAACACCCGCTCGGGCGCCGGCCGGCCATACTTCTCCCACCGCGAAACAATCGCTTCGCGCATCTCACGCGCCTTGTCGGCAGCGGAAATAAATGCAGGCCCCGGCGGTGGCGGCATCCACGCTTCGCGTAACGTGGCGCAGATCGCCGTCAGCATTTCGTCGGTCGAAAGCCCGGAGACATGCAGCTGCGGCCCCAACCGCTCGAGCAGCAGGATGTTCTCAGCCTCATTCGCGCGCAGCAGCTTCACATAGCCGCGTCCGTTCGCGGCGCGCAGCACACGGATCTGCTGCCGGTTTGGATCGATACCGGGAATGACCATCTTCACCGCACACGGCGCACCATCCGCGGTCTCCGCCAGCGCAACAAACGCCTCGGTCCCGTTTGTCGTCGTCTCGCCGACGGTGATGTTCCATTCGCGCTCCAGCGCCGCCACGCGCTCCGGCAACGCGTCGAGCCACGCCTGCTGACCCATCACCTCAACATTGCGGCGCACGCGCTCAGGAATAATGCGTTGCTTCACAGCCGTAGCGCCGCCTCGAGTTGCTTCAACACAAAGCGCGACCACGATGCATCGTCATTCGCATCGCCCGCATGCGTCAGCACGATGATCGTCGTGGTGCGCGACGGGTAGCTGTAGATCAGCGAGTTCGGTCCGAAATCCTCATTGCCGCGGGTGAACACCGCCGCCGTTCCGCCCGTCGCTTTGCCGAGGAACCAGCCGAACGCCGCCTGTCCCTCGCCGATCGGCGTCACGGGTGCGAACAGCATCGCCGCGCTCGCTTTCGACAATGCCCGTCCATCATGCAGCGCCCGCCACCAGCGATAGAGATCGCCCGTCGTCGAATAGACGCCCGCTTCGCCGCGCATCTGCGTCCGCAACCGGTCCGGCGTATCGTCATGCGCCGGCAACACTGCCTTCGCGCCCGGCATCGAATTGAATCCGGTGTCGCGCATCCCAAGCGGTCGCCAGAATGTCTTGGCGACAAACGTCCGGTAATCGTCGCCGCTCGCGATCTCCACAATCGCCGCCGCCAGTTCGTAGTTGTCGTTCGAATAGTGAAACTTCACGCCCGGTTTGTCGGCCATCGGCTTTGCCAGCATCGCTGCCACCGCCGCGCCGCGATCCGCGATGCCCTCCGACGCATAAGTCTGATCGAGCCCCGACAGATGCGCCAACAACTGCCGCACTGTGATATCGCGCTTGTCCACCGGCGCGCGCGAGAAGAAGCGCGAGATTGGATCGTCCAGCGAGACCCATCCGCGCTCCACGCATTTCAGGACGGATGCCGCCACAAACTGCTTGCCGCTCGACGCAATCCAAAAGCGCGAATTGGTCTGCACCTTCACGCCCTTGATCGTGCCATAAGCATGATTGAGAATGATGTGATCCCCCTGCGCGATCAGCACCGCACCGGAAAATCCTTTGAGCGCATCCTCGCGCAGCGTCGGCCCGACTGTATCCGGCACCGGCGCAAACCCGGCCAGCAGCATCGCCAACGCCGCAACAAGAACGCGCATCGTCATCCCTTCATCCGCTTCGTCGCGATCGCCGCGCCGTCGGCCATCGCGCGCAGTTTCGCCCACACGATACTGGCGCTCACCATTTCCCAACCGGCGAATGTGCCGAAGCCGCAATCGGTGCCCGCGATCACCCGCGTCTTGTCACCAACTGCTTCAACCGCAGCACAGATCCTGTTCGCGACCACCTCGGGATGCTCCACATAGTTGGTCGTGGAATCCAGCACGCCCGGTATCAAAATCCTGTCATCCGGAAACGGATACGTCTTGAACGCCGTCAGCTCATGCTGATGCCGCGGATTGGCGAACTCCAGGCTCAACGCGCCGACATTCGCGCCATAGAGCACCGGCAGAATCTCCGCGAGCGGCACGTCATGCACATGCGGCCCTTCCCAATTGCCCCAGCAGCAGTGCAGCCGCACCTGCTCGCGCGGAATGCCGGCGATTGCCTCGTTCAGCGCTGCCACATGCATGCGCGCGATGTCGAGAAATTCGCTCAGCGGCTTGTCTTGCCACTGCATCGTGCGTTCCATTGCAAGGTCCGGTGAATCGATCTGCAACACCAGCCCGCGCGACGCGATCAGCGCATATTCCTTCTTCATCTCTCGCGCCAATGCGAAGACATACGCTTCGTGGCTGTCGTAGTGCGCGTTCAGCATCGTCGTCGCGATAATGCCGGGCGAGGGCGCCGTCATGAACCGCTCCGTCACCGTAGCGCCCTTGGTGGCATCGTCGAACAGATCGAGTTCTTCTTTCGCCGCCGACAAATCCTCATATGAAACCGCCGCCACCGCTTGCGGCGCATTCGAGACCTTGCCGGATGAGGGAAACCGTCGCGCCATCATCGCGAACATGTCGGGATGCGCCATCATGTCGGTCGGCGGCTTGCGGGTGGACTGTCCGCCGAAGCCCTTCATGCGCAGCGGCACATAGGTCTGAAACCCGACGCGCGGCTGCTCGCCGTCATTGATAACGTCCACGCCGCTTTCGATCTGCTTGGCGACGACGTGCTTCACCGCCTCTGCCATCTCGCGGTGCAGTGCCGCCGCATCCACCTTTTCGCCGGCCTCCTGCTTCACGAGCAATTCGGTCAGCGAAGCCGCCCGCGGCAGACTCCCCACATGCGTCGTCAAAAACCGTTCTGTGCTGCGTTTCATCAGGCCCCTCGATCTCGCTTTACTATGGGGTATCCCGCCAACTTGTGCGAATGCGCGCCCGCCTTTAGACGAGTGATACCGCCATTTCGAAAGTTTCCGCCATGTCAGCCAACATCCCCGCCGGTTTCAAGCCGCTGCAGTTCAACGTCGGCTTCCTCGAGAACATCGGCCCGCTCTACGGCAAGTGGGAGAATGAGAAGCTGCTGATGGGTTTCCGCGTCGAGATGCGCCACTGCAATCCCGGCCAGGTCGCGCATGGCGGCATGCTCGCCACCTTCGCCGATATGTTCATTCCCATCGCCGCGCGCATGCAGGCCAAAGCCGACATCGGCTTCGCACCCACGGTCAGTCTGAATTGCGACTATCTCGCGCCAGCGAAAATCGGCAGCTGGGTCGAAGGCACCGCCGAAGCCTTGCGCAAAACCAAAAGCCTCTTCTTCGCGCAAGGCATCGCGACATCGGACGGAGAAATCTGTCTCCGCGCCAACGCAATCTTCAAAGTCACACAAGCAATGGGCATGCCCTTGTCGCCAGAACGCCTCTTCGGCGACGTACCCTGATTACTCCCCTCCGCTTGGCGGAGGGGGCAACATCATTCGCATCTGCGAATGATGTTAGGGGAGGATCGCGCCGCGAAAACGGTGTTCTACTTCTTCGCCGCCAGCGTTTTCGACATCTCGCCAATCGCGGCATCGATCTTCCGCGGGATCGTGTTCTCCGCTCCGAACGCATAGCCTGACCACAGCACATTCGCAGAGCGCGCGTCTTCCGCCGTCATCACCACGTCCGGCTGGCCGCTCCACAACACCAACTTCGCGTGCATATGGATCGCCGCGTCGTCAGCGGCATCCTTCGCCTCGCTAGCACGCACCAGGCGCAACCCCGGCTGCCGGCTCAGGCTCGTCAGCAGATACTCCCCCGACGCCTTCGCCAGTCCGTCGTACGACGCGACGCCCGTCTCATTGTGCAGCTCATCCAAAATCATCAGCCGCGCCGGCGCTGGCCGCTCCGCGCGATTGAGCGCGAACGCCCCCACACCACAAAGCAGCAGCACGCCCGCAACGCCCGCCGCCACCGCCGGCCGCACCGCGCGCGTCTTCGCACCGCCATTCGCCGCGATCAGGCGATAGCCGCCCTTCGCCACCGTCGCGAGATAAACCGGATCGCGCGCGTCATCGCCCAGCGCCTTGCGCAGATCGCGGATCACCACCGCCACGCTGTTGCCGCTGACCTGCCGCGTGCCCCACAGATGCGCTGCGATCTCCGCCTGCGAAACCGTCTCGCCACGCCGCGCACACAGAAGTTCCAGCGCGCGCCCGGCGCGATGCTCGAGCTGCACCACCTCATCGCCGCGGCGCAGCTCGTTGCTGTCCGGTGTGAAAACCCACTCGCCTATGCTGTGCGTGATGGCCACGCCCGTTCCTCCGCGCTGCGCCCGTCATAGAAAAGTGGGCGCCTCAAGTCCACGCATCCCGCGGAATTCCGCCGCGCACATCTTCTTGAGAACTTCTTTATTTGACCCATTTCGCCTGGCTTTCGACGCTCGCCCGCGAACCGAAGCACCGAAAAGGGGTTGCCGTGGCCGTTAAACATGTCGCCGCCGGAATTCTCGCCGCCGTCCTCGCGCTCACCGCCGCACGCGCCGATACGCCCGCGATGTTCAAAGCCGATCCGGCGCTCACCGGTGTCTATGGCGGCCCGTCACCCGCGGGCCTGAAGGGCATTCGCTTCGCCATCAAAACCGGCGGCCCGATCCGCAGCACTCCCTGCGTCTACGACGGCGTCCTCTACTTCGGCAGTACCGACGGCACGTTCTATGCGGTCGATGCAAAAACCGGCGCCGAGCGCTGGCGTTACCACTCCGGCATCGTGAATTCGTCACCGTCTGCTGCCGATGGCGTCGTCTATTTCACCGGCCGCGACAACAACCTCACCGCGCTCTCCGCCGCCGATGGCACGCCGCGCTGGACCTTCGCGCTCGGCAACGATCTCGGCAAAAACAACTACTGGGATTTCTATACCTCATCGCCGGTGCCCTACGGCGCGAACCTCTATGTCGGCAGCGGCGATGGCCACCTCTTCGCCATTGATCGCGCCAGCGGTAAGCCAGTGTGGAGCTACGATGCCGCCTCCCGCATTCGCGCCACGCCTGCCGTCACCGCAACCGCCGTCGTGTTCGCGACGCAAAGCGGCCACGTAATCGCCGTCGATACCAAAACCGGTGCTAAGCGGTGGGATTTCGCCACCGCTGGCTCGTCCAACACCTTCGCGTACAAAGACAACGACACCACCTCGATCTACGCATCGCCCGCCGTCGCACACGGCACTGTCGTGATCGGCGGCCGCGATGCGTTCGTCTACGGCATCGATCTCGCCACTGGAAAACAGAAGTGGCGCACCACGCATGATGGCGACTCCTGGATCCTCGGCTCTGCCATCGACGGCAACACCGCCTACATCTCGAGCGGCAGCGCTGCGATCCTGCAGGCCGCCGATCTGCAAACCGGCAAGGAGAAATGGCGCGCCACTGTCAGCGGCGCATTGTTCGGCGCCGCTGCGATTGCCGGTGATGTCGTAGTCGTCGGTGACTTCACCGGCGCGGTGCACGCCATCGCAAAATCCACCGGCAAGGAGCTGTGGAGCTTCGGCATGGACGACCGCATGCTCGGCACACCCGCCATCTATGATGGCGTCGTCTATGTCGCGTCCGACACCGGAATGCTCTACGCGCTCGACACCACAACAACCGCGCGCCCGCTGCCGAAAAAGTATGTCTTCTCCGGCGGCAGCAAACCGTTCCCGTGGTTCCAGCCGCCGGTCGCCGATGCGATCCTCGGCTACTTCAAGTCCAAAGGGTACGAACAGCTCGATGGCCCCGCGCTGAAAAAGATGATGCTCGAAGAACGGCAAACCCACGCGCGCAGCATCGTTGTCTTCGCGGACAACAATCTCCCCACCGAATTGATGGGCGAGAAAGACAGCACCGGCCTGATGCGCCAATACGTCGATGCCGGTGGCCGCGTCGCGATCCTCGGCATCAATCCGCTCTCTTATGTGTTCGACGACAAGGGCGAGATCACCAAACTCGACAACGACCTCATCACCGCGGTTCTCGGCATCGCCTATCCGCCGCGCGAAGTCGAAAACGGCTACCACATCGCAACCCCAACCGAAGACGGCCGCCGTTGGGGCCTCACCGAAACCGTAGCCACCAGCCGCGCGGTCGATCCGTCCTCGGTCGACGTCGTGCTGACCCGCAACGAATTCGGCATGGCTTCAAGCTGGGTGAAGCGCTATCCGAACGACGGTGCGGTGATCCAGGTCACGATCCCAACCGCGCGCATGATCGAACTCACGCCGTATCGGATCGCGATCGAAAACGGACTCTAAGACGACGGGCGAGCTACTCCGCGGCCTGCAGCGTAGGAATTTTGCTCACCTTCACAGTCTTGCGCGCCTGCCACAGGTCATAGCGCGACTGTAGCGCGAGCCAGAGGTCCGGTCCGTTGCCGCAAAGTTTGCCGATCCGCAGAGCCATCGCGGGGGTAACCGGCTGCTTTTCTTCCAGAATGTCGTAGAGCGTGCGGCGCGAAATGCCGAGCAGCTCTGCAATCTCGCTTTTCGGACGCTTCAATGCTGGTAACACATCCTCGCGCAGCAGCGCACCAGGATGCATCGGCGGGCGCTTCGGGTCTCGTTTTGCGGCGTACTCAGCCATAGGTCACTCCATTCTCAATGATATTGCTCGAAATCGACGGCAACAGCATCTTCGCCGTCGAATGCGAAGGTGATGCACCACGGCCCGTTGACATGCACGCTGTAACGCGTCGGGTTGAACCCGCGCAAAGCGTGAAAATCGAACCCCGGGATGTTCATCGCGCCGGGCGCCTTTGCAACGTCGAGCGCTTCAAGCCGCATCAATACCCGCGCCGCCATGCGAGCGTCGATCTTGGACGACCGGCCTTTTGTCCAAAGCTCCGCCAGACCTTTGTGCCGGAACGTCTTGATCATCCCGAACTGTAAGGCATTACCTCACAGATTGCAAGAGCATGTGAGGTAATGCCTTACACTACTTCGGCGCATTCGCCTCAAACGTCGCGATCTGATCGGCCAATGCCTTCTGGTATCCCGCTCGCGCCGTGCAGCGCGCGTGATACGCGGCAATTGCCGGCTCATTCGCAATCTGATCCGTGTCGCGCAGCTGGCACAGCACCGTCGCCATCATCAAATCGGCCGCCGTGAAGCGGTCGCCCACCAGATAATCGCGTCCGTTCATCGCCACCGCCAGTTCATGCAGCCGTTTTGCGCTCCACTGCATTGTGTTGTCGCGCACCGGCCCGTCCTTGATGCCGTTGAAGAACAACTGGATGCGCAGAAGGATCGGCCACTCGATCGTATTGAGCGCTGTAAACAGCCATTGCCGCACCAGCTCGCGCGACACCGCATCGTCCGGCATCAGCGCGGGCGACTTCTCCGCGATGTGCAGAACAATCGCGCCGGATTCAAACAGCCGAAGCCCGTCTTCCTCATACGCGGGCACCTGACCGAACGGCTGCCACGCGCGATATTCCGGCGACGCCTGCTCCTCGCCGAGCGACACCAGTTTCATCTCATACGGCAGGCCAGCCTCCTCGAGGGCCCAGCGCACCCGAAGGTCACGCACCAACCCTTGCGCAAACGGCGGCACCCATTTGTAGGCACTGACTTTGATCATCGGCTTCTCCTTCCGAGCGGCTTTCCCACCCTCTTAAGACGCGGAAACCCGCAGAAAAGCGACCAAATCATTGAATCTATTATAGGAAAAAACAGTTGAACAATAATGGAACATACCTTACATAATTGCTATGAGCAAGGAGACGTACATCCCGGCGCCGCAGCCGGTCCGGCCTTTGATCTCGGGCAACCGGAAGGGTGCCGGCGCGCGTGCTGGCAACCGCAATGCACAGCGCTACGGCTTCTACAATCGCGAGACGCGCGAGCGGCGTGCCTATTACCGCGCCTTGGCCAATCATCTGCGTCTCTCCGCGCGTTGGACGCTGCTTTACGCCCGTCACCTCCGCGACCCCAATGCTGAACAACTGCGCGACCGCATCATCGCGATGCTTCAGGCCTCACTCCGCCGCGTCGAAGCAATGCCGGGGGGAGGGGGTACCCGGAATCCGGCAAACAATTTTGTTGCCGAAGTTTCAGCGCCGCCGCGCGGTGTAGATCGCGCTGACCATATTCCGCTCAACCCGCCCCCCGAATTCGCGGGTCGCGATGTCCACCAGCCCGTCGAGCACACGCCGTCGCTCGCTCTCCTCGCGGACCATGACATTGGAGAACGAGGCATAGAGCGCCCGCACCTCGTCAGGACTGAGAACCAGCGTCCATTTGAAGAACTCGGCGCTGGCGTCTGCAAACAACCCAACCGCTTCCACATCGTCCAGCCGCGCGGCGCGATCGAGCGCGAACGGAATCCCTTGATTGTCCGGCGTGCTGAACAAATGCACCGTCGCGTCGTGGAACGCGTCATCCCGCTCCGGATCGCCGAACACATTCCACCACATCGCCCACCACCCGCCGGGCTTCAGCCAGGTTGCGAGTTTGGCGAGAGCAGGCCGCTGCTCGATCCAGTGAAACGCCGTGGCCGAAGCACCGAGATCGAACGAAGCTTCCGGCAGCGCGGCGTCCTCGAACGGCGCATTCACGATGTCGACCGACGGCGAGCGCGCTTTCAGAACGTCTGCCAGCCGCGCATCGGGCTCGATTGCGGTGATCACCGCGGCGTTCTCGATCAACCGCCGCGTCGCCAGCCCCGTGCCGGGCCCGATCTCGAACGTCCGCGTCCCCGCCTTCAATCCGCAGCGGTCGCGCAACAGCGCATAGATTTCCGCCGGATATTCCGGCCGCGCGCGGTCATAGTTGGCGGCGTCCGCACCGAACACACGGCGGCCTTCGTTGATCGGGACTTCGGACATGGCGTTTGTGCCGGATGAAAGCGACATGCCAAACTAGCGGCAGGTGAGGGGAGCAACAAACATGGGCGTGCGCGCCGCAACCACCGAAATTCGCGGCTGGACGACCGACAGCCGCCGCTGGGCGCACTACGTCCCGCGCGACGGCGATGTCGTGATCTCCACGCCGCCGAAATGCGGCACCACCTGGACGCAGCAGGTCGTCAGCCTCCTCATCTTCCAGACACCGGAAGCGCGTCCCATCCAGTCCCTCTCACCCTGGATTGACTACCGCGTCGGCCCCATCGAAAGCGTGGTGGATCACATTGCGGCACAGACGCATCGCCGCTTCCTGAAAGCGCACCTGCCGTCGACCGCGCTGCCGCTCTACGATCAGGTCCGTTACATCCACACCGCGCGCGACGGCCGCGACGCGTTCATGTCGTGGCACAATCATTCGTCGAACTATTCGAAGGAATCCTACGACTCCAAAAACGCCGCCGGTCTTGCCGACCCGAAAGTCGCACGGCCTTTGCCGCGTCCCGCGGCCGATCTGCACGAATACTTCCAGACGTGGATGAGCGAAGGCAAAGACGCGCATCTCGCCGACGATTTTCCGGCAGTGAACTTCTTCGAGATCGAGCGCAGCTTCTGGGCCGATCGCAACCGCGAGAACGTGCTGCTCGTCCACTACAACGACATGAAAGCCGATCTGCCGGGCGAAATGGGCCGCATCGCCAAATTCCTCAACATCGATCTCTCACCGGCAAAGCTCGCCGAACTCGCCGAAGCCGCCAGCTTCGCCTTCATGCGCGAGAACGGCGCCAAGCTGATGCCGCGTGCCGTCAACGCGTGGGATAAGGGGCACGAGCGCTTCTTCAACCAGGGCATCAACGCCCGCTGGCGCGACGTGCTCACCGCCGACGACCTTGCGAAGTATGACGACCGCGTACGCCGCGAGCTTTCGCCCGCGCTGGCCAACTGGCTCGCCAATGGCCGCCTCAAGTCCGGCGACCCGCGCGCTTCGGAGGATTGAATGGCAGACGGCTTCACCGGCTTCCCGAAAGACTTCTTCGCCTTCTTCAAGGAGCTGAAGCAGAACAACGAACGCGCCTGGTTCGAAGAGAACAAGCAGCGTTACCGCGACAGCGTGCAGGCGCCGATGAGTGCCTTCATCACCGCGATGGCGCCGCGCCTGGCGAAGATTTCCAAGAACTTCCGCGCCGATCCAAAGCCAAACGGCGGCTCGATGTTCCGCATTTATCGCGACGTGCGGTTTTCCAAGAACAAGCAGCCCTACAAGGAACACGCCGCCTGCCATTTCCGGCACGACAGCGCGAAGGATGTGCACGCGCCTGGCTACTACATGCATTTCGGCGATGATGAGGTCTTCTGCGGGGGCGGCATGTACATGCCCGAACCGCCCGCGCTGGCGCTTATCCGTGACGCCATCGTGAAGAAGCCCGCGACTTTCAAGGCGATCACGGCTGACAAGGGTTTCAAGAAAGCTTTCGACGGCCTCGGCACCGACCATGTCCTCTCCCGCCCGCCCCGCGGCTACGACCCGAACCATCCACTGATCGAGGACATCAAGAAGAAGAGCTTCTTCGCGATGCACAAGTTCAGTGTGAAAGACGCGATGTCCCCGAAGTATCCCGATCAGGTCGCCGGCGTTTTCGCGGCTGCGACACCGCTGATGAAATTTCTCTGCAACGCGCAGGGGGTAAAGTTCTAGAATCCGCCATGGCTCTGATCGACCCCAACAACAAACTCCCCGAACCGCCGAAACACAACGCCGAAGCGCGCTGGAAATTCATGCGCGACGTCGCGGTGTTCGAGCTCAAACTCGCGATCAACAACTTTCACAACTTCTTCCAGATCCCGATCACCTTCGCCGTGGCGGTGTTCGATCTCATCTTCACCGAGAAGGACAAGGAAGAGGGCTCACGCTTCTACAAGCTGGTCGAATGGGGCCGGACTATCGACGACCACATCGACATCTACAGCGTTGTCGCGCATCGCGAGCGCAGCATGAACAAGGACTACACGATGGACGCCGTGATCTCCCGCCTCGAAGGCGTCATCGTGAAGGAATACGAAAAAGGCGGCACGGCCGCGAACATCAAATCCGCCGTCGACAAAGCCATCGACGAAATGCAGCTGAAGACTGGCCCTATTGGCAGTAAAGTCGACGACGCCTTCAAACAAGCTGCGGAGAAGACGCGCGATGCGATGAAGGACGTGAAAGGCGGCGACTAGGTATTTTCAAACCCATCCAGCACATTCACGGTGATCGTGCCGATCGCATCGATGTTGTAACCGCCCTCGAACGCAAACAGCGTCGGCAATTTTTCATCTTCGATGATCGCACCCATCCGGAAATAGTCATTGTGCTTCAGATCGAAGCGCGAAATCGGGTCGCCGCCGAAGGTATCGAGCCCCAGCGACACCAGCAGAACGTCCGGCCCGAACGCCTTGATCTGCTTCAGCCCATGCATCAGCGCTTCTTCATAGCGCGCCCAGTCGGTGCCTTCCGGCAGCGGGATGTTGAGGTTCTTGCCTTCACCCATGCCTTCGCCGGTTTCATCCGCAAAGCCGAGGAAATGCGGAAAGGCAAACGACGGATCGGCATGCACCGAGCAGAAGAACACATCGCTGCGATCATAGAACAGCGCCTGCGTGCCGTTGCCGTGATGATAGTCGACGTCGAGGATCGCGGGCTTCATACCCTGATCTGCGAGCCACTGCGCCGCGATGCCGACATTGTTGAGGTAGCAATATCCGCCGAACACATCAGCGCTCGCGTGATGTCCCGGCGGCCGTGTCAGCGCGAACGCCGCGCGGTCGCCGCTGCGGATCGCCTGTGCTGCGCTGAGCGCCACGTTCACGCCGGCGCGCGCCGCATTCCACGTGCCTTTCACGATCGGCGTTGCCGTATCGAACGCAAACGTGCCAAGCCGCGATTCAATATGTCCGCTGCGCCGCTCCTTCAACCCACGCGACGGCCAGGCCGACGGAATTGCCGCCGGCGCGTCCTCGCCGTACTTCTCGCGCCAGTGATCGTGCGCCTCGCCGAGGAACCCGACGAGGTCGCTGTCATGCACCCGCAGGATAGGCTCGCTGCCGAATTCGCCCGGCGCACAAATCGGTCCCAGATCGCGCGCCTCGATCGCCTTCTTCACCCGCTCCGCACGCTCGGGAATCTCGACGGCCGGATTCATCCGCCCCATCTCGAATTCCTCCGGCGGGTCATGCGCGAGATGGGCGGGCGAGTAGAAGGTTTTCATGAGTCCTCCTTAGCACAACCCGGCCGCCGCTGCGTCAACGGCTATCGGTTCCCTCTCGCTCAGCCTTCCGACTTGGCTAAGCTTCGGTTAGCGCAGGGAGAACGATCATGGGCCTGATGAGACCAGAGGACTACGTAGCCAGCCTCAACGACGGCCGCGTGACCTATTGGGACGGCGAGAAGATTCCCGACATTACCAAGCATCCACGTTTCCGCGTGCCTATCGCGCTCACGGCGGAAGACTACAGATACGACGACCCGCAGCTGGGCACGCTCCGCCGCTACAAAACCGAAGACGGCACCGACGCGCACCGTATCTTCCAGATCCCGCGGAGCGAAGAGGAGCTGAACAAGCGCGTCGAACTCCTCGCCAACACCTCCATCGGTACCGCCGTCTCGTCTGTCTTCATGGCGCTGATGAGCGTGAAAGATCAGGTCGCCGCGGTGAACCCGCAATATGCCGAGAACATCGAGCGTCTCTACAAACACTGCCGCGACAATGACCTGCGCGGCGCCGAAGTCATCACGGATCCGAAAGGCGACCGCAAACGCCGCGCCCACGAGCAGGACGATCCCGATCTCTATGTCCGCATCGTCGAACGCCGCTCGGACGGCATCGTCGTTCGTGGCGCCAAGCTGCACATCACCGCCGCCTCGCTCATCCATGAGCTGGTGGTGATGCCGACCAAGGGCATGCGCCAGGATGAAACCAACTACGCCGTCTCGTTCTCCATCCCGGTGAACACGCCCGGCGTCTCGATCATCAACCGCAGCTTCGCCCCGGCAGAGCTAAACACCTTCGACTATCCGGCAAGCTCACATCACTCTATGCCGGAAGGCTTCGTGGTGTTCGACGACGTCTTCGTCCCGTGGGACCGAGTCTTCCTCGCCGGCGAAGTCCAGCTCGCCAGCGCACTCGCCCGTTCGCTGGGCTTGTGGGAACGCACAGGTGGCGTGATCGGCGCGGTGGAATCGTCGGAACTGTTCGTTGGCCTCGCTCAGCTCGTCACGGAGATGCAGGGCAAGGAGAACGACGCCGTCGCGCGCTCAAGCATCGCCGAGCTCATCACCTACGCGCATATGCTGAAGATGTCGCTCGACTACGCCTGCCGTCACTACGAGAAGACGGAGAGCGGCATGGTCTATCCCAACACCCTCGCGATTAACGCCGCCAAGTACTACTACGCCGCCAACTACCACAACACGGTGAAGTACCTGCACGATCTCTCCGGCGGCCTCGTGCTCACGCTCCCGCACGAAAGCGACCTGCGCAATCCGGAAAGCGGCAAGTTCATCCGCAAATATCTCCACACCAAACAGAACGTCGACGTGGAGACTCGCATGCGCGTATACAACCTGATCCGCGATCTGACCGCGGACGCCTACGGCGGCTGGCACTTCGTCGTCGCGCTGCAGGCCGGAGGCGGCTTGCCTGCGCAACGCCACATGATGAACGTCACGTACGATCTCAGGGCAGCCAAGGAGAAGGCGCTGAGGGCCGCTGGCGTGAAGCTCTAACCCATTTGCAGCAGGATCGCGCCCGCTGCGATGACAATTGCCGCCGCCCAGCGCCGCGCCGTCATGTGTTCGCCAAGGAAGCTCATCGCCAGCGCCGTGCCGAACAGCACGCTCGTCTCGCGTAGCGCCGCCAGCTGTGCCGTCGCGCCATAGCGATACGCCAACATCGCTGAGCCATAAGTGACGATGGAAAGCGCCGCCGTGAGCAAGCCAAGCTTCCATTGCTTGCGCGCTGCTTTCACAACGGAATGCCCGCGGATCGCCGGCGCTGTCGTCATCACGGCAAACCCATGCGCCACGAAGAACCACAGCACATAGGTGAACGCCACCGGCACGCTGCGCACGCCGGATGCATCGACCAGCGTGTAGATGCCAATGGTGACGCCGGTGCCGAGTGCGAACGCCAACCCATTCATTGCGCCCTCGGTCGCCCGGTGCGAAACGCCAATAGCGATCACGCCGCCGCACACCAGCAGGATGCCGAACAACTCCACCAGCGGCGGATGCTCATGCAGCAGCAGGATCGCACCCAGCGCCGTGAACAGCGGCCCTGTCCCGCGTGCCACCGGATACACCGCCGAGAACGCCGCGCTCTCATAGGACTTCACCAGCAGCAACTCATAGATCGCATGCACAAACGCTGTGCCGGCCAGAAACCACAACGCAACGCCGGACGGGAGCGGCAGGAAGAAGAGGGCGGGCGTCACCAGCATGGCCGAGAACACGCCGATCAGCAGCCGCATGGCATATTTGTCGTCCGCCTGCTTCGTCAGAACATTGACGACCGCGTGCACGACGGCAGACAGAAGAATGAGCCCCAGCGCGAACATAAGTGCCCGAGTATGCGGGGCTCAGCCCGCCAAGGATACAGGCACCTGACGCAGCGGCTTAGCGGAGCCCGCGGTTGCCGGTTACGGCGTGATAGACGTACAGCACGACGATCGCGCCGATCACCGCGACGAACATCGACCAGATGTTGAAACCGGTGACGCCCGTGCCGCCGATGCTGGTGAAGATGAAGCCGCCGACCATCGCGCCGACGAGCCCGAGCGCGATGTTCAGCAGGCAGCCTTCGCCGCGCGCGTTCACTACGCGGCTGCCGATATAGCCGCTGATCAGCCCCAGCAGAATCCATCCGATGATCGACATGTGGAACCTCTATTCATCCCCGGGAATTAGGTAGGTAATCGCAACCGCAGCCGCAAGCCGAGTCGGGATTATGCCTGAGAAGACATCCGCCCCGCGCCGGCTCTGGCGCGCGCTCGGCCCGGGGCTCGTCACCGGCGCGGCCGATGATGACCCCAGCGGCATCGCCACCTATTCGCAATCCGGTGCGCAGTTCGGCTACGCGCTGCTGTGGACGATCTGGCTCACGCTGCCGTTCATGGTGGCGATCCAGGTCATTAGCGCCTGCATCGGCTGGGGCACCGGCAAGGGCCTCGCGACCAGCCTCGCCAAGCGCGTGCCGCGGCCAATATTGCTCTCGCTGATCGCGCTGCTTGTCGCCGCCAACACAATCAACATCGCTGCCGATCTCGCGGCGATGGGCGCGTCGCTCCGCATGGTCGCGGGCGGACCAGCGGCTGCCTATGCGCTTGGCTTTGGTGTCGTGTGTTTACTCGGTGAGGTGATCATTCCCTATCACCGCTATGCTAGTGTGCTGAAATTTCTCACCTTCGTGCTGTTCGTCTATGTCGCGACGGCATTCAGCGTGCAGGTGCCGTGGCTCGATGTGCTGCATTCGACGTTCCTGCCCTCGCTGGCGCTGAGCAAAGACATGCTTCTCACCATCGTTGCGGTATTCGGCACGACCATCAGTCCCTACCTCTTCTTCTGGCAGGCGTCACAGGAAGCGGAAGAGTCGCGGCTCAGCCATCGCGGCCGCAACAAGAACAACCTCAGCGCCGCTGCTTTCCGTCACATCACGGTAGACACGCTGACCGGGATGATCACGTCCAACCTTGTGGCCTTCTTCATCATCGTCACGACCGCGGCGACGCTGCATCTGCATGGCATCACGCATATTCAAACAGCAGAGCAGGCTGCGGAAGCGCTGCGGCCGGTCGCGGGCTATCTCACCTTCGCGCTGTTCTCAGCCGGCATCATCGGCACCGGCTTGCTCGCCGTGCCTGTGCTCGCCGGATCGGCGGCGTATGCCGTCGCCGATGCGTTCAAGATCGACGGCAGTCTGGAATCGCCCGCCAACCGCGCCGTCGGGTTCTATTCCATCGTCAGTGCGGCAACGCTCGCGGGCGCCATCCTCGCGCTCTCGAACCTGAACCCCATCGCGATGCTATTCTGGGCCGCTGTCGTGAACGGCGTCGTCTCGGTGCCGATCATGTTCGCGATGATGCTGGTCGCGCGAAAGCGCAGCGCGGGCGACGCCTTCGCATTGCCTGCGTGGGTGCGCATTCTCGGCTGGCTCGGCACCTTGATTATGGCGCTCGCGGTCGGCGCGCTCGGCTGGTCCGCCGTCACATCGTGACGACGACTTTGCCCAGCGCCTTGCGGTCCATCAGCATGCGGATTGCCTTGTTGGATTCCGCGAGCGGGAATTTCGCCGACACATGCGGATGCAGCTTGCCCTGCGAGATCATCTCCATGATCTCGGACAGGTTGCGTTGCGCGCCCTTCGGATCGCGCGCCGTTGCGGCGCCCCAGAACACGCCGACAACCTGACAGCCTTTCAGCAGCGTCAGATTCAGTGGTACCTTTGGGATGTTCCCGGCCGCGAAGCCGATCACGAGATAGCGGCCTTCCCAGTTCATCGCGCGCAGGCACGGCTCGGCGTAGTCATCGCCAACCGGATCGTAAAGCACGTCTGCACCCTGACCACCGGTCAGCCGCTTGATGTCTTCCGACAATTGCTTCTGCTGATCGCGCGACAGCGGCACGCTCGGATAGACAAAGCCATCGTCGGCGCCGTGCTTCTTCGCGAGATCCACTTTCTCCTGCGTCGAGGCACCCGCGATCACGCGCGCACCCATCGCCTTGCCGAGTTCGACGGCCGAGATGCCGACGCCACCCGCCGCACCAAGCACGACAAGATTTTCGCCGGGCTTCAAGTTCGCCCGCTCTTTCAGCGCGTGATACGAGGTGCCATACGTCACGATGAACGACGAAGCCACGTCGAAATCGACATTCGCCGGCATCGGCACCAGCCGGCTCGCCTGCGCGACGACTTCCTCCGCCATACCGGCATGGCCGGTCGACACCGCGACGCGATCGCCGACCTTCACGCCGGTCACGCCTTCGCCAAGCTCTTTCACAATGCCGGCCACTTCACCGCCGGGCGGGAAGGGGAGCGCGGGGCGAAACTGGTACTTGTCCTGGATCATCAGAACATCCGGGAAGTTGATGCCGCAGGCCTTCACGCTCACGACCACCTGGCCTTTGCCGGCCTTGGGCGACGGTAGCTCGCCGTACTCCATCTCTTCGGGCATCCCATAGTGGGTGCACAACATCGCCTTCATGAACGTCTCCCGTTTTACGTCGTATCGATTTCTGGTTGCGGGACGTTAATGAACGGCCGGGGCCACGCCAAGCCCGGAGCGAAACGCCCGCCAAATCGTTATAGTGGCGTAGGAGGGCGAGGTTCACGTACGGGAATGACGAACATGAAATTCGCAACATTGGCATTGGCAGGGATGGCGGTGCTGGCCGCAACGCCGGCTTTGGCCCGCGACCCCTGCATCCAGAACATCGACATCTACAACTACCGCGCCATCAACGACAAAAAGTTGGTGGTCGAGGACTTCCATCATCGCAAAGTGCTGCTCACGCTGATCGGCACCTGCGATAATCTGAAGTTCAAGGAACAGCTCGCGTTCAAGTCGCCCGGGGGCAGCGATCTTTCGTGCCTCTCACGCGGCGACGAAGTGATCACGCGGGATTTCGGCATGCGCGGCGTTTGCTCGATCACGCACATCGATGCGTACACACCGGCGATGGAAGCCGCCGACCGGCAGGCGGAATATGACCGCCGCCATAGGCACGACCACAGCAGCTACTAGGTCGTTCTAGAATTTGATCTGGGCGAGCGTCGGTGCGGAGCGGCGTTCGCCCACTTCTTTTCCGACGGTGTTCATCACCGGCGCGCGCAGCAGTTTCGCTGCGGCCGGATCGTTCGCATCGAGCACCCCAAGCTTCTCAAGGATCACTGCAATCGCGGTGTCTGCCGCGCGCCCGGTCCCATCATCGAACTTGATCGCGATGCCGAGGCCCTTCTCCGGCACGATGCCGGCAAAATAACCCTCTGCACCCGCCTTCACCGCCGCGCGGCCTTTGCAGGCGCGCATCACGACGGCGCAGGTGCGGCCTGTGCCGGAGACCAGTTCGGGATGGGCCATCATCGCGTTCACCAGCCGCTTCGCAGCGGTCGCGCGTTCCGGCTTCAGCGAAGCTGTGTCCGCCATTTTGGCGAGCGCTTTCGCAAACGCCGCAACAGGAATCGCGAAGTTCGGCGCCGCGCAGCCATCGACACCCCAAGGCATATCGGGACCGAGTCCGCTCATCTCGCTCAGCGCTTCGGCAATGGCACGCTGCACCGGATGATTGTGCAGCTCATAACCTTTGGTCGCGACATCCCAATGTCGCGCCACGCTGAGGAAGCCGCTGTGCTTGCCGGAGCAGTTGTTGAAGATGCGCGTCGGTTTCTCGCCGCGCTTGATCATCGCTTCCGCCACTGGCTCGAAACGCGACGGATGCGCGCCGCAGGCGAGATCGCTCTCGCTGCAGCCGATCCGCGCCAGCCATGCCGTCACACGCTCGGTGTGCATCGGCTCGCCGGAATGCGACGCGCAAGCGAGCGCCAATTCCTCTGCTTCTAAGCCGAAGGCGTCCGCGGCACCCGACTCCACCAAAGGCAAAGCTTGAATCGGTTTCAGCGAGGAGCGGGGATAGATCGGTGTCTCGATATCGCCCAACGCCAGCACCGTCTTGCAGGCGGCATCGACCACGGCAATTGCGCCGCGATGGAAGCTCTCCACGCGATCGCCGCGGGTGATCTCGATCAGGACGGGGTTGGCCAAGCGATGCTCCAGGCGTTATGACAGCCGCTTCATAGCGCAAGCGGAGGGGTTGTGCGCGGCTATTTCGCGGTCGGCGTAGACGGCGTCACCAAGGCGATGAATCTCGGCAATCTCATGCGGATTGCGCATGCCTTCGACGCAAGCTTCTTCTTCGCCATCAACGCGCCGTTCAAGCTTGCCGATGCGCAATCCGACACCTCGCGCTCCCATGGCGCGTTGCCGTTCTATCGTCATCCGACAGTGGAGGAGTTCCGCCTGCCGCTCGGATGCCGCCTGGTCGGTGTGGAGATCACCGATGACGCGGTCGAGTTGCCGCGCTTCCGCCATCCGCAACGCGCGGCTTATGTGTTCGGTGGTGAGCGTTTCTCGCTGTCCGAGAAAGTGCTTTCGCGCTGCGAATTCGTCGTGAAGATCCCGACACGTTTCTCCATTAATGTCGGCATGGCGGGAGCCATCGTACTCTACGACCGTTTGATCAGTCTGGGTGGTTACCCCGCGCGTCCGGAAAAAGCCGGAGGCAAAGGAGGGGAAATACCGCCGCCGCATACCTGGGGCGCGCCGATCGTGCGCGACAAGCGGTGACAAGATACCCCTGAATGGTATGGTCGGTTCATGATTCCAGCCCTTGAGATTTCCCACCTCCGCAAGGTGTATCGCGGCGGTACGGTCGCGGTTGAAGACGTGTCGCTGACGGTTCAGCCCGGCGATTTTTTCGGTTTCCTCGGCCCGAACGGCGCCGGCAAGTCGACCACCATTCACTGCATCACCGGAATATCGAACCCGACGTCGGGCTCGATCCGGATTTTCGGTGTCGATGCAGTCGAGAATTATCGCGCGGCGCGCCGGCTTGTCGGACTGAGCCCGCAGGAGTTCAACGTCGATCCCTTCGCCAACGCGCGCAACATCGTCGACTGGATGGGCGGCTATTTCGGCATGACTGCGGCGCACCGAAAACAGCGCGTCGACATGCTGATCGAGCGCTTCGAGCTCGTGCCGCATGCCAGCAAGCCGTTCCGCGAATTGTCCGGCGGCTTGAAGCGCCGCGTGATCCTCGCCCGCGCGATGGTCAACGATCCGAAGCTGCTGATCCTCGACGAGCCGACGGCGGGCGTGGATATCGAGCTGCGCATGGATTTGTGGCGCTTCCTGCAGGAGCTCAACCGCGACGGCACCACGATCCTTCTGACCTCGCACTATCTCGAAGAGATCGAGCGGCTGTGCCGCACCATCGCGATCGTTTCGAAAGGCCGCATCGTGCGCAACGGACCGAAGGAGGAGTTCTTCACCGAACCCGGTGGTCTGGAACGTGCCTATCTGGCGGCGACAGGAAAGGCAGCGGACCACGTCGCTGTGGGTGGACAATGAGCACGATCAGCGGAACCGAAGTCGAAGCCGCGCCGGCCGTAAACTGGATCGGCCTCTGGACCATGATCCGGCGCGAAATCCAGCGCCTGGCGCGCGTGCCGATTCAGGCGGTTGTCGCGCCGCTGATCTCCGCGCTGCTCTTCATCTTCATCTTCGGCTTTGTGGTCGGCGGACGGATCAAGAATTTCGGCGCTTACTCTTATCTCGAATTCGTGCTGCCGGGCGTCGTGATGATGAACGTCGTCAGCGCCTCGTTCCTGCAGGCGACATCGCAGATCTATTTCCAGCGCTTCCAGAAGAGCATCGAGGAAATCCTCGTCTCGCCGCTCTCTTATGTCGAGATGATCACGGGTGCCGTGAGTATCGTCATCCTGCGTTCGGTCTTCACCGCGCTCGGCATCATGCTGATCGGCTGGGCGTTCGGCGCGGTGCACATGCATTCGCTGCCGGAGTTTCTGTTCTGGGTCGTCATGGTGTCGATGATCTTCGGCTTCCTCGGCATCATCGTCGCATTGTGGGCCAAGACGTTCGAGCAACTCAACGTGCTGATGGTCTTCTTCATCCAGCCGCTCTCGATGGTCGGCGGCGTGTTCAACACCGTCGAGATGCTCCCCACCTGGCTGCGCTGGCTCGCCTACGGCAATCCGCTGTTCTACTTCATCAACGGCCTGCGCCATTCGATGATCGGTTTCACGGAAGGACCGGCGGCGTTCGGCGTGGTCTTCACCATCGCACTGGCAGCGATCCTCGGCGCCATTGTCTGGCGCCTCTACGCCATCGGCTGGGGCCTTCGCGAATAGAAAATTGCACGACAATCACAATTATGTTAGTCCTTACATATTTGTGCTAAAAATTTGGCATCTGTGGTAGTGTCCGCCGGCTCTCGCTGGGGAACCGCTATGATCCGCTCATCCATCGCCGCTCTCGCATTCCTGCTTTGCCTCGCCGGTTCTGCGACGGCACAGGACGATCCCGCCTTCGCCGCGGGCGACTTCATGGCTGCTGAAACCAGCTATCAGGATACGCTGAAACAGCACCGGGACGATGCGAACGCGCTCGCCGGACTAGCACGCATCCGACTCTATCAGGAGCGGGTGACCGAAAGCCGCGATCTTGCGAAACGCGCGCTGGCCGCCGACGCAAACAATCCGATCGCGCCGCGCGTTCTGATGACTGCTGATATGCGCGACGCATCGTTCGCCACTAGCGTCTATCAGATGACGATACCGAAGGGCGGCGTCACGGTGCCGTTTACGGGCACCGATCCGCTTCCGACGCTAACAGTCATTGTCGGCGGCAAGCCGGTCACGTTCGTGATCGACACCGGCGCGCCGGATCTCGTCATCGATACCGATTTTGCCAAAGAGCTCGGCCTTGCGACGCAAGCGGGCGGGCAGGGCACCTTCGCCGGCGGACAACATGCGATGTCCGCCCACGCCACGCTTCCCGAAATCACGCTTGGCGGCATGACAGTCCGCAACATTCCCGTCGCCGTTCTGCCGACGCGGAATTTCCAGCTGCGTCCCGGTACGCAGATCGACGGCATAGTCGGAACAGGTTTCCTGCGCCATTTCCTCGCGACGATCGACTATCGCGGCGGCGCGCTGATCCTGAAACCGCGGTCGGGCTCCGCCGCGTTCGAAGCCGCCGCTGCGCAGCACAAGGCGACCATCGTGCCGATGTGGCTCACCGGCGATCACTTCCTCTTCGCGCGGGCGCACATCAATGACGGGCCGGAAGGCCTCTTCAACATCGACACAGGCCTCGCCGGCGGCGGCCTTCAGGGAACCAAAGCAACGCTCGATGCCGCGCATGTTGTAACCGATTACCCCCATGCGCAGATGAGCGTGGGCGGCGGGGGGATGGTGAAGGTCGTGCCGTTCAAAGCGAACGCCACGCTCGGCACGCTCACCGTAAAGGACGTCGCAGGCGCCTACACGCCCGACGGCGATCAGTTCGGCATCTTCCCGTTCAAGGTTGCCGGCACGCTGTCGCACGACTTCTTCCGCAACTACGCGCTCACCTTCGATTTTGTGGCGATGCGGCTGGTCGTGCGCTAGTGGCGCGGCTTACTGGGCATCCTGCTCCGCCTGATTGTATTGTGCCCTGTGTGATTTGATACGCTTCTTGCGGTCCTCGTATTGTTGGTCCGTCATCAGCTTCCATCCAATGGTGGCGTGGTAGCCGGTGTAGTGCAATTCGGTTTTGTGGCCGCGGTCGCTAAGGAGATCGAGCGCCTTGTAGCGGCTGTACCGGTGTGAATTGAACCGCATAGAGAGATGCTTAACGCCAAGGATGTCGTCCTCATTGTGGAAGAGGCCGATAAACCAGTCGAGAAACGCGCCGATAATCTCGCCGAGTGCATAACCGATCGGTCCGAGCACGCTCGACAGCGCATCGTCGATCAAGCCCTTGACGACATCCTTCACCTTGTTCCAGAGGTCGATCAGGAAATCGCCGAAGCCGCCATTGTCCAGTTCCGCCATCGAAAGCTGTGCGGTGTAGTAATGCGGGAACGGTTTCTCCTGCCGTACGTCAAACCAGCCGAGATGCCAGCCCTGGATGTTGTAGTACGACTTGTGTTGGCGATCGTCGGAGTCGGTATCGAAGTCGTCGGCCACCATGAACGGCTTGATCTTCGCGATATGACCGGTCGCACCGATGCAGCAGCCGCCCATCGCGACTTCTTCCGTATCACCGGAGTCACCGGTGCCGGTCGTGATCTTCACTTCGTACAGACGAATTTCCATATGCTTGTACGGCTCACCGTTGATCTTGTCCTGTTTCACGAAGGCGTCGTGCTCTTCCTTCTCCTCCTTCGCCTTGATCTCGGCGTCGCTCAGAAAACCATCCGGATCAAAATGGACCATGTCATCGCCCTGATCCGGCGGCGTTGTATCGATGGTGAAGTTCGCCGGCCGCGGCGCTACGCCCACCTTCAGGGCCATAACGTGCGAGTTTGTCGCCATGAAGCTCGCGGCATCGGTCGCGGCGTACTTGCCAAACATCGCGGTGCGGACATTTGCCGGGCGCGCCAGCGTTTGCGTCGCGATGGTCCGAAGCGAAGCCTGGCGCGCGGGCTTTCGGGAAGCAACAAAGCGCCGGCAAGAATCCGCGAATGTGTTGCCGTTTCCCGGAACGCCTGCCGCGGCCGCCGTGAACGCGTATTTGAGTTGGTCCAGCGCATCGGTTGCGATCGCTTGCAAGTAGGGATTTTTGAGCTTTACACCACCAGCCGGCGATGCAGCTGCTGCGTAGACGAGCAGGTCCGGCATCGCGAGTGCCGCGCCGGTGCCCAGCATTGTTTCCAGCATGAAGCGACGCGACCGCGGCGTGGCGCCGAGGCCCGAGCGAAAGTTATTCATTTCAAAATCCCCTTCGAACACTTCGCGGTGAAATAACCGCGCAGTGAAGTTACGCCCATCCGCAGAGGATTACGAACCGCGATTGCGGCGAACGTGTGATGCGGGCTCGCGTCGCCGCGCTGCAACATCGCGCCCTGTGATCGCCTCACGGCATTCGGAGCAGGTGAGCACCGCGCGGAAATCGTGACCGCATTTCAAATGCTTGTGCAGCACCGGCGGACCGGCCTTGGTGGCGTAGTGCTTATCGCCCCAATGCACGAGATGCAGAATCGCCGGATAAAGGCCCAGCCCTTTTTCTGTGAGCCGATACTCGTAGCGCACCGGCCGCTCCTGATACGGCACCTTCGCAAGGATGCCTTCGTCGACCAGCAGCGCGAGCCGCTCCGCCAGCACGCGGCGCGCGATCTTCAGACTTGCCTCGAACTCATCGAACCGCCGCACCCGCAGGAACGCATCGCGCAGGATCAGCAGTGTCCAGCGGTCGCCGATCACCGCAAGGGTGCGGGAGAGCGAGCAATCTTCCTTGGCGAGGGTGTCCCAGCGCATGGACCAACAATCGAAACGCATGCCCCGTATGCCATTGACTAAGTCTTAAATCAAGACTTAATAGGTCTCGAAACAAGACGGACTAGGGCCATGCAGCAGCGAAACGCCACCGCGGCGGTAATCGGGGCGGGCGACTACATCGGCTCTGCTATCGCCAAGAAATTCGCGGCCGAGGGCTACACCGTCTTCGCCGGCCGCCGCACGGCCGACAAATTGCAGACGCTAAAGAGCGAAATCGAAGCGGCGGGCGGCAAATGCGAAACGCGCGGCCTCGACGCCCGCAAGGAAGACGAGATCACCACCTTCCTGAACGAGGCCGACAAAGCCGCGCCGCTGGAGGTATGCATCTTCAACGTCGGGGCCAATGTGAATTTCCCGGTGCTCGAAACCACCGAGCGCGTATTCCGCAAAGTGTGGGAGATGGCGGCCTATGGCGGCTTTCTCACCGGGCGTGAGGCCGCGCGTCTGATGCTCGCGCACGGCAATGGTTCACTGCTCTTCACCGGCGCCACGGCCAGCGTGCGCGGCGGCATTGGTTATGCCGCCTTTGCCAGCGCCAAATTCGCCCTGCGCGGCATGGCGCAAAGCTTTGCGCGTGAACTCGGTCCGAAAAACATCCACGTCGCCCACCTCGTCATAGACGCCGGTGTCGACACCGCCTTCGTCCGCAACCGCATCAAGGCGCGCGGCGGCGATGCGGCGCTCGCCGGTCTCGCGGAGGATCAGCTGATGGACCCCAAGTCCATCGCCGATGCCTATTGGTACCTACACACGCAATCGCGCGATGCCTGGACGCACGAACTCGACGTTCGCCCCTTCATGGAGAAATGGTGATGGCCCGCAAAGTAGAATTCCTCTTCGATTTCGGCAGCCCCAACGCCTATCTCGCGCATCAGGTGGTGCCGGATATTGAAAAGCGCACCGGTGCGAAGTTCGAATACACGCCCGTGCTGCTCGGCGGCATCTTCAAAGCCACTGGCAACCAATCGCCAATGCAGGCGTTCGGCCACATCGCCAACAAGATGGCGTATGAGCAGCTTGAGACGCGTCGCTTCATCGCGCGCCACAAACTCAGCAAGTTCCAGTTCAATCCGTTCTTCCCGGTGAACACGCTGCAAATCTCGCGCGGCGCGGTCGCGGCGCAGGCGATGGGCATCCTGCCGCGCTACATGGACGCCGTGTTCCATCACATGTGGGAAGCGCCAAAGAAAATGGACGATGCCACCGTCATCCACGCGGCGCTGAAGGAATCCGGCCTCGATGCCGACGCCATCATCACCGCGTCGCAGACGCCGGAGAATAAGGAGAGGCTGATCAAGAACACCGAAGCCGCCGTTGCCCGCGGTACGTTCGGCATCCCGACCTTCTTCGTCGACGACCAGATCTATTTCGGCAAGGACCGCCTGCGCGATGTCGAGGATGCCATCACGGCTTAACCAGCCGGGCCGTTAACGCTTTGACTCCGTGCCACTTTCGCCAACCTTCGGCATGGACGCCGGGGGATTTGCGGTTCTATTCTCGCCCAACTGCTTCGCGACCACAGAAGGGCCAGATTCCGCCGTCATAACGCGGCTCTGGCGCAAAACGGCAAAGGCCCGAAAGCCGGCCCCAAACCTTAAGAGGGTAAGTTCCGTATGATGTCACGTACCTGTTTGCTTGCGTTGGCCGCCGCTGCGTTGCTGGCGACACCGGCCGCTGCCGATACTCCGACGCTGCTCGGCGTTTCCAAAAGCTGGACAGCCGCCACAAGCGGCGCGGGCGATGCGAAGGTCTGCTTCGCCATGGCGCATCCCTCTTCCTCGCTGCCGAAAAAGGCAAAGCGCGGCCCGATCGGCTTCCTCGTGAACGCGTGGGCGACGCGCAAGATCGGTGATCAGCCGCAGGTCGTTGCCGGCTACAAATACAAGGATGCCAGCACCGTCACCGCCAAGATCGGTGCCGACACTTTCACCTTCTTCACGCGCAACGATGCCGACGACGGTCAGGCCTGGATCAAAGACTCGGCCGATGAAATGCGTTTGATCGATGCCATGAAGCACGGCTCGACCATGACGGTATCGGGCACGTCGATGCGTGGCACGGTGACGACCGACACCTATTCGCTCGCCGGCATTTCCGACGCGCTCGACAAGATTCATTCCTCCTGCGGAGCATGATGGCAAAGGCGTCTCTCATCGGCCTCGATGCTGGGGCGCTTAAAGCCGCGTTGATCGAAGTGGGCGTGCCCGAGAAGGCGGCGCCTATGCGCGTGCGCCAGCTGTGGAATTGGATTTACGTCCACGGCGCGCGTGACTTCGCGAGTATGAGTAACCTTGCGAAGGATTTCCGCGCGCTGCTGGAAGATCGCTTCACCCTCGAACGGCCGAGCGTCGTCACCGAACAGATTTCCACCGACGGCACCCGCAAGTGGTTGCTGAAGACCGGCCCGGGTATCGAATTCGAAACGGTCTACATCCCGGAATCCGATCGCGGCACGTTGTGCGTTTCATCGCAGGTCGGCTGCACGCTCAATTGCCGCTTCTGTCATACGGGAACGCAGAAGCTGGTGCGCAATCTCACGCCATCGGAAATCCTCGGCCAACTGCTGATCGCGCGCGACAGCCTCGGCGATTGGCCGTCCGCTGCACCGGGCCGCAAGGTCACCAACGTCGTGATGATGGGCATGGGCGAGCCGCTTTACAATTTTGACAATGTGAAAGCTGCGGTCGGCATCGTGATGGATGGCGACGGTCTTGCGCTCTCCAAGCGCCGCGTGACGCTGTCCACCGCCGGCGTGGTGCCGATGATCCCGCGCGCAGGCGAGGAGATCGGCTCCTCGCTCGCTATTTCGCTGCATGCCGTGCGCGACGAAATCCGCGACGTGATTGTGCCGATCAACAAGAAATATCCGATCGCCGAACTGCTGCAGGCCTGCCGCGATTATCCCGGCGCCTCGAACGCACGCCGCATCACATTCGAATATGTGATGCTGAAGGGCGTGAACGACAGCCTCGCCGATGCGAAAGAACTCGTGCGCCTGCTGAAAGGCATCCCGGCAAAGATCAATCTGATCCCGTTCAATCCATGGCCGGGCGCGCCGTACGAATGCTCCGACTGGTCGCAGATCGAAAAGTTCGCCGAAGTGGTAAACCGCGCCGGTTACGCCTCACCTGTCCGCACCCCCAGAGGCCGGGACATCATGGCCGCCTGCGGCCAGCTCAAAAGCGAAAGCGTGAAGCTCAAGGCCAAGGACCGGATGGCAGAGATTGAGTCCGCGGCCCTCGCACGGATGCCGAGCTAACGCAGGGTCACCGATAGCGCGCCGTCACGGCGCATGACACACTCGCGGCCACATCACGGGAGCCGCGCATGCAGGTTGATCTTTCGGGTAAAATCGCCGTCGTCACCGGCGGTTCGCGCGGCCTTGGCAAGGAGATGGTGGTCGCCTTTGCAAAGAATGGCGCCGATGTCGTGATCGCGAGCCGCAAGCTTGATGCCTGCGAAGCAGTGGCAAAGGAAGTCGAAAAGATGGGCCGTCGCGCGCTTCCCATCGCCGCCCATGTCGGCAATTGGGCCGACAACGACAGGCTCGCCGAAGCCGCCTACAAGCACTTCGGCCGCATCGACATCCTGGTGAACAACGCCGGCATGTCGCCGCTCGCGCCATCGCTCACCGAAACCACCGAAGCACTGTTCGATAAGGTCATCGACATCAACTTTAAAGGCCCGTTCCGTCTCGCCTCGCTGGTTGGCGAGAAGATGATGGCGGGCGAGGGCGGCCTGATCATCAACCTGTCGTCCACCGCATCATATGTGCCAATGCCGCACACCATTCCCTATGGCGGCGCGAAAGCTGCGATCAATCAGATGACGGTTGCGATGGCGAAAGCATTTGGCCCAAAGGTGCGCGTGAACTGCATCTGCCCCGGACCGTTCCTCACGGATGTTTCGACCGCGTGGCGCGACGACAAGGCGGCACAGCAACGCCTCGGTCTCAAGCGCTTCGGCGATCCCGACGAGATCGTCGGCACCGCGCTCTACCTCGCGTCCGATGCATCCAGCTATGTCACCGGCCAGGTGATCCGCGTCGACGGCGGCAGCTGGTAGCTATTTCTTCGCCCAGCAAAGCGCTTGCTCAAGCCGGTCATTGCCCCAGAATAGTTCATCGCCAACCGTGAATGACGGCGCGCCGTAGATACCGCGCGCGATCGCTTCTTCGGTCTGCTTCTTGAGACGATCCTTGTTCTCGGGGCCGTTTGCCGCTGCCACGACAGTCGCTGCATCTTTGCCCATCTGCGTCAGAATATCGGCCAGCACCGCGTCGTCGTTGACGTTCTTCTGCTCTGCGAAGTTCGCTGTGTAGACCGCGCGGGTGAACGCCGGCGTCCAACCATCGCTCTCGCCCGCTAGAGCAATGCGCGCCGCCTTCAATCCATTCTGCGGAAAGCGGAAAGGCGGCTGCTTCAGCGGGATGCCGTCCGCCGCGCAGATGCGTTCCAGATCGCGCCACATGTTCTTTCCCTTGGCAGGGTAAATATTGAACGGCGAGTCGTTCCATCCCAGCGCACCGAATATCGGGCCGAGCAGAAAGGTCCGCCAGCGCACGGAAACGCCCGCCGCATCGGCCAATCGCGCCACACGCATCGCGGCGGGATAGGAGTAGGTGCTGGCAAACTCATACCAAAATTCCACCTGCGCCGGCATCGCCCCTCGCGATTTGATTTGGATCATCTTGCGCGACCCGTCAAATGCGTTAAAGCCTCTGGCCATGAGCGAAGCGGCCGCAGAGGTCATTCCGGCATTGAACAAGGCGCATGACCGGCGCCTCATGGCGCAGATTTACGCGAAGTACGGCCGCGTCCACATTCCGTCGATCCTCACCCCGGAATCGGCGGTGCGAATGCACAAATGTCTCACGCAGGAAACGCCCTACAGCTTCGTCGCGAACAGCGGCGAGAAGGTCTACGACATTCTGGCTGAGGATTACGCCAAGCTGACCGCCGACGAGAAGAAGGCTTTTCTCGATTCCGCGAGCGTCGGTGCGCAGAAGGGCTTTCAGTTCATCTACGAGAACTATCGCCTGACGGATTTCGGCGAGCCCTTCGTCGATCCGAACCATTATCTCGCCAAAGTCGTCGCCTGGCTCAACAGTCAGGAACTTCTCTCCTTCGCGCGCGCCGTCACGGGCGAAAAGCGGATCGCCTTCGCCGATGCGCAGGCGACCAAATTCGGGCCGGGTCATTTCCTCACCGCACATGATGATGCGATCGAAGGAAAGAAGCGCGTCGCGGCTTATGTGTTGAACATGACCCCGCTCTGGCACCCCGACTGGGGCGGCAATCTCCTGTTCCTCAACAAGGAAGGCCACATCTCCGAAGGCTACGTGCCGGTCTTCAACGCACTCAATATCCTGAAAGTGCCGCAGCCCCACACCGTCAGCCAGGTCTCCACCTTCGCCGGCGCCTACCGCTACTCCATCACCGGCTGGTTCAGGACCAAGTAGGCGTCGAGGTAATACCTCTAGCGCCGTATCAACTATTGCTGCACCGGATTTGTGAAGCGCCGCAATCACTTGTGTGCGCGGACGGTGGCGCCCTGTCGCATGCGATCACGTTTCAGGAAAATCAGCCCAGCGATACTTACATATCGCTCGCATTCGCACGGGTCTCACCCAGAGCAGTTTTGCACTCCCCACAACCGAATTCACAGGAGGCCACTATGACGGTGTTCTACGAGATTGCCGCCGCTTTGGCGGTACTCATCATTGCCGGCGTCCGCATCGCACAGGAATACGAACGCGGCGTGATCTTTCGACTAGGCCGTTTCAACAGCGTGAAGGGACCGGGTCTTTACTGGATCATCCCGGTGATCGACCGGCAGTTCAAACTTGATCTGCGCACGCGCACCGTCGCCGTCGAGCAGCAGGAAACGATCACGCGCGACAGCGTCACGATCAAGGTCAATGCAGTGCTGTGGTATCGCATCTTCGATTCCGAAAAAGCGGTTGTCGCGGTGCAGAACTACGGTATGGCCGTGTATCAGCTCGCGTTGACAAGCCTGCGCAACATCATCGGCCAGCATCAGCTCGATGAAGTGCTGAAGGAACGCGACACCATCAACACCACGCTGCGCGCTATCGTCGACGAGGCGACCAAACCGTGGGGCATCCACATTGAGATGGTCGAGATGAAGGATGTCGAAATCCCGGAAGCCATGCAGAGGGCCATGGCGCGCGAGGCCGAAGCCATCCGCGAGAAGCGGGCGCGCCTCATCAAGGCGGACGCGGAATCCGAAGCCGCGGTCAAGCTCGCTGAGGCTTCGCGCCTCGTGATGGAAAACCCCGCCGCGCTTGAATTGCGCCGCATGCAGATGGTCAGCGAGATCGGTGTCGAGCACAACACAACCACCGTCATCCTGATGCCGTCGGACATGGTGACGCTGGGCCAGAAACTCGCGCAGGCCAGCCAAGCGAAGGCCGCATAAGGCCAAAGGGATCGGCGCTTGCCCCACAGGCGCCGATCCCTATATTCGCGGCTTTCCTGTTGGAGAGATTGCCGTGGCAGGCAGCGTGAAGAAGGTCGTCCTTGCGTATTCGGGCGGCCTCGACAGTTCGATCATCATCAAGTGGCTGCAGCAGACCTATGGCTGCGAAGTCGTCACGTTCACCGCCGATCTGGGGCAGGGCGAAGAGCTCGGTCCGGCGCGCGAGAAGGCGCTGCTGCTGGGTGTGAAGCCGGAGAACATCTTCATCGACGATCTGCGCGAAGAGTTCGTGCGCGATTTCGTCTTCCCGATGTTCCGCGCCAACACGCTCTATGAAGGCCAGTATCTCCTCGGCACCTCGATCGCACGTCCCGCCATCGCGCGCCGCCAGATGGAAATCGCGAAACTAACCGGCGCCGATGCCGTCGCGCATGGTGCCACCGGCAAGGGCAACGATCAGGTTCGTTACGAAGTCAGCTACTACGCGCTGCAGCCAGACATCCGCGTCATCGCGCCGTGGCGTGATTGGGAATTCAAGTCGCGCGAACAGCTCAACGAATTCGCCGAAAAGAACCAGATCCCGATCACCAAAGACAAGCGCGGCGAAGCACCGTTCAGCGTCGATGCCAACCTGCTGCACTCATCCTCCGAAGGCAAAGTGCTGGAAGACCCGAGCGTCGAGCCGCCGGAGTTCGTGCACCTGCGCACGATCTCGCCAATGGATGCGCCGGATAAGCCGACCTATGTCGAGATCGGGTTCGAGAAGGGCGATGCCGTCTCCATCGACGGTGTGAAGATGTCGCCCGCGACCTTGCTCGCTAAACTCAACGAACTCGGCAAGGCGAACGGCATCGGCCGTCTCGACCTCGTCGAGAACCGTTATGTCGGCATGAAGTCGCGCGGCGTATACGAAACACCGGGCGGCACGATCCTGATCGCCGCCCATCGCGGCATCGAATCCATAACACTCGACCGCAATGCAGCGCATCTCAAAGACGAGCTGATGCCGCGCTATGCCGAGATGATCTATTACGGCTTCTGGTTCGCACCGGAACGCGAAATGCTGCAGGCGTTGATTGACAAGAGCCAGGAGGCCGTCACCGGCACCGTTCGCCTGCGCCTCTATAAAGGCAACACGACGGTCGTCGGCCGTTCGTCGCCGTACTCGCTTTATTCTGAGCAGTTGGTGACGTTCGAAGACGACAGGGGCGCCTACGACCAGAAAGACGCCGCCGGATTCATCAAGCTGAACGCCCTTCGTCTGCGTACCCTCGCGCAGCGCAATAGGAAGCTGAACAAATGACAGCGAACGCCGATCAGATCGAATTCTGGAACGGCCGCGGCGGCCAGAAATGGGCCGAGCAGCAGGCTGCCACCGACCGAATGCTCGACAAGATCGGCAAGGCCGCGCTTGCGTTTGTGGCGGCGAAATCCGGTGAGCATGTCGTCGATATCGGTTGCGGCACTGGCACAACGACTTTCGCGCTCGCCGATTCCGTGGGCGCAGCGGGGCAGGTCACCGGCGTCGATATCTCCAAGCCGATGCTCGGCCTCGCGCGCGAGCGCACCGGCGCACGCAAGAACGTCGCGTTCGTCGAAGCCGATGCCTCGGTCTTCCCGTTCACCACCACCATCGATCTCATCTTCTCGCGCTTCGGCGTGATGTTCTTCGATGCGCCGGCCAAGGCGTTTGAGAACATCCATCGCGCGCTGAAGCCCACGGGTCGCATCGCCTTCGTCTGCTGGCGTACGCCGCAGGAGAATGCCTGGGCCGCCGACCCCATCGCCGCCGCGCGCCCCTTCCTGCCGCCGCCGTCGCAACCCGCCGATCCGCTGGCGCCGGGACCGTTCGCGTTCGCCGATCCCGATCGCATCAAACTGATCCTGACCGAGGCCGGCTTCCGCGCGGTGAACGTTGAGCCGCTGAACACAACAACCAACCTCGGCCCCGATATCGAAACAGCCGCACAACAAACGCTCGAGATCGGTCCACTCTCACGCGCCATCGCCGACGCCAAAGCCGATGACGCCACCCGCGCGAAGATCGTCGCAGCGGTCAAAACCGCGCTGGAAAAATACAAGACACCCGAAGGCGTCACGCCGCCGGCTGCTTGCTGGCTGGTGAGTGCGAAGAATTAGGCGGAAGCGATGAAGCGCGCGGCCTTGTTTGCTCTGTGTTGCGCAGCTTCACTTCCAGCGCTCGCCGCCGATGAGGCGCCGCTCGACATCGGCACCATCGCCGGCGTTTACAAGGAACGCTTCGACAATTCCGATGTAGATAACCGCCACTTCCAGTCCGAAACGTCCTTGAGATCGTGAAGCGCTCGCCGACGCAGGCTTACATGCGGATGCATCTGGAGTTCTTCAACGGCCACACCTGCGATGTCGTCGCCATTGCCGATGTGCACGGCCAGTCGCTGTACTACGACAGTTACAAGCTAAGTGACGGGCGGACCTGCGAACTCACGCTGAACGTTACGGCAGAGCGGCTCGAGTTCGATGACAAGGACGACGTTTGCCGCGCGGAATTGTGCGGCGCACGCGGTGTTCTTTCGCTGGCGGGCTTCGATCGCGCCAGTCGCAAGCCGATCCGCTATATGCCGCGCCTGCTCAAGTCGCGGGAGTTGGCTGACGCTGTAACTGAATACGAAACGGCGCATCCGAAGTAGCCGCCTTCCACCGCGGTAAGGGCAATGTGGCAGTTTCGCGCTTGTGCATTGCGCGCTGCTGGCGAACACTGGCTGCAGAACAATCCTTGGGGGAAATCATGCGCGTATCTCATCTCGCCGCCGCATCGCTGACGGCGTTGCTTACCGCCACAGCAGTTTGGGCCGCCGATCCGACACCTGCGCCGAAGCCGCCGGCGTTCACGCTCGTACGCGGCGTCATCACTGCGTTCGATGGCACGACGCTTACCGTTAAAGCCGACGACGGCACGACCGCCACCGGCGCGCTCGGCCCGCAGACGCCGGTCGCGGCGGTGGAGAAGCGCACGCTCGATCAGATCAAGCCGACCGATTTCGTGGGCGTCACCTCGGTGCCCGGCGCGAACGGCCATCTGCAGGCCGAAGAGATTCACATCATCCCGATCCACGTCGGCGAAGGCACCTATGCGTGGGATCACCATCCCGGTGGCCACGCCAAGCGCGCGGGCAGCATGACGAACGGCACCGTTGCGCCGATGAGGAAAACCGCGGGCAGCATGACCAACGGCACGGTAGAGAAAGGCGAGACGGCGTCTCAGATCAAAGTGGGCTATCGCGGCTCCGACATGGTCGACGGTAAATGCGTCGGTCACGCACCGATGACACCGACCGGCGGCTGCGTTGGTTCGTCGATTGTCGATGTCACGCCAAAGACGATCATTGCCGCCATCGTTCCGGCGAAGGCGGCTGACCTGAAGCCGGGTCTTCGTATCGTCGGTTCGACCGTGCAAACGCCCGACGGCAAAACCGTCTGGGGCAACGTCACCGCCGAAAAGAACGGCGTGAAGCCGGAGTTCTGAGCCGCTTAGCGATTTGACATTGGTAACGTTTGTGGTACCATTGCCATGATTCACTACGCGAATATCTCGATCCGTTTGGCCGCAGCCGGTTTGAACGGTGGCGTTCCGGATTGAACGAGAAAGCGCGTGCGAAAGTGACGATAGCGCTTGTGCGGCTCTCGGCCGGCAACACGTCAGATGTGAAGCCGGTTGGCGATAGCGTAAGCGAACTGAAGATCGATTTCGGTCCAGGTTATCGCGTCTATTTTTCGCGTGAAGGACTTGAGGTCGTGATCTTGTTCGGTGGCGGTACGACGAAGCGCCAGCAGAAAGATATCGAGGACGCCAAAACGCGCTGGGCCGAATACAAACGACGGAAGAAGCAGGGATAAAGATGCCGCTCACACGGGTCTTCAAAGACACTGTCCTCAACGACATGAAGCAAAATCCGGGTTTCGCGGAAGCCATGCTTCGTGAAGGGATTGACGCGTTGCTGGGAGGCGATGTGGTCTCAGGCAAAGAGGTGCTGCGCGACTACATCAACGCGACGATCGGATTCGAGAAGCTCGGCAAGAAGGTAAGCGTCCCGCCGAAGAGCCTCATGCGAATGTTCAGCCCGGCTGGGAACCCGCAGGCAAAAAACTTGTTTGCGGTAATCAAGGCGCTTCAACGCGACGCGGGAATCGAACTGCAGGTCATCGCGGCAGAATAGTTAGCCTCAGCCCGCAGGCATCTCGCGCAGCGGATGATCCACGATGATGGCGCGGCCGTTGGTCAACGCCATCACTTCGTGCGTCGCGCCTTTCGGCACGATGCCGGCATAGCCCGGACCGCCGATGGCCTTCACGCCGTCGATGATGATCTCCAGTTCGCCCTCGATGATGTGCCACACTTCTTCCTGATCGTGGCTGTGGCGATGGATTGAGGCGCCCTTCTCGAAGGTGTAATAGGCGAATGACATGCTCGGCGAGTCAAAGAACCGCCCGTGCCAGCCGGGCCACCGCTCGATCTCTTTCAGCTTGCTGGTATCGACGAAGGGCATACGTGCGCACCCACCTCAAGGCAAGCACATCCTAGCGCATCGCCCTTCAAACCAATTGTACAAAATGGCTAGACGTCCAAATCGGCGTTGAGCGCGTTGTCCTGAATGAATTCGCGGCGCGGCTCGACCACTTCGCCCATCAGTTTGGTGAAGAGATCGTCGGCTTCGTCCACGTGCTCGACCTTCACCTTCAGCAGCGAGCGCACGTTCGAATCCAGCGTGGTCTCCCATAACTGATCGGCATTCATCTCGCCGAGGCCTTTGTAGCGCTGCAGCGTCAGGCCCTTGCGGCCCCAATCCTGGATCGCGGCCAGCAGTTCGGACGGCGCGCGCACCTCGCGCGTCTCGTCCTTGCGCTTCAGCGTCGCCGCCTTGAGGTAGGTCTGTTGCAGCTCAACCGCCATGCGGTCCAGTTTGCGCGCATCGGCGCTCGCGATCACCGCGCCGTCGATCGCCACCGTCTCGCGCACGCCGCGCACTTCGCGCCAGAACTTGAGACCGCCGTCAGATGTCGGCTCACCGTGCCAGCCACGCTCCGTTTCATCGGACAGCGAATCCAAACGGTGCGCGATGTACTCCGCCGCGGCCTTTGCTTTCTCAGCGTCCGCAATGATGTCGGGATTCAATGCACCTGCGATTGCCGCTTGCTCCAGCACGAAGCGCGGATAGTTCAGCGGGAAGCCGTTGACCGCGTTCATCGCGGTCTGGGCGTGGTCAATCAGCGCCGCGAGGTCCGCGCCGGCTACCTGCGCGCCGGTGTGGAGCGTCAGCATGGCGCCCTCGGCGCCTTCGGTCATCAGGAAGCTGTCGAACTCGCGTTCGTTCTTGATGTAGCGTTCGCTCCGGCCTTTGGTGGCCTTGTAGAGCGGCGGCTGCGCGATGAAGAGATGCCCGCGCTCGATCAGTTCCGGCATCTGCCGGTAGAAGAACGTCAGTAGCAGCGTACGGATATGCGCGCCGTCAACGTCGGCATCGGTCATGATAATGATCTTGTGGTAGCGCAGCTTGTCGGCGTTGAACTCCTCCCGTCCGATACCCGTGCCGAGCGCGGTGATCAGGTTAACGATGCTCTCGCTCGACAGCATGCGGTCGAAGCGCACGCGCTCGATGTTCAGGATCTTGCCGCGCAACGGCAGCACGGCTTGGTTCTCGCGATTGCGCGCTTGCTTGGCGCTGCCGCCGGCGCTGTCGCCCTCAACGATGAAGAGTTCGCAGTTGACCGGATCGCGGTCCTGACAATCAGCCAGCTTGCCCGGCAGGGACGCGCCATCCAGCACGCCTTTGCGCCGCGTCAGCTCGCGCGCCTTGCGCGCCGCTTCGCGTGCCGCCGCGGCTTCCACGACCTTGCCGACTATGTTCTTGGCTTCAACGGGATGCTCTTCCAGCCAGCGACCCAGCTGCTCCAGCACGATGCCTTCAACGACGGGGCGGACTTCCGACGAGACAAGTTTGTCCTTCGTCTGCGAAGAGAATTTCGGGTCGGGTACCTTCACCGAAAGAACGCAGGTCAAGCCCTCGCGGCAATCGTCGCCGGTCAGTGCGACTTTGTCTTTCTTCGCCGACGTCATGTCGTCGGCATATTTCGTCACCACGCGCGTTAGCGCGGCGCGGAAGCCGGCCAGATGCGTGCCGCCGTCCTTCTGCGGAATGTTGTTGGTAAAGCACAGCATGTTCTCGTGATAGCTGTCGTTCCACGAAAGGGCGGCTTCCACCGTCATGCCGTCGCGCTCGAACACGATATTGACGGGACCGGAGATCAGGGACTGCTTGGTGCGGTCGAGATAACGCACGAACGCTTCCAGGCCGCCGACATAGTGCAGCGTGTTTTCCTTCGGCTCCACGCCGCGCGCATCGGTGAGAAGGATCGTCACGCCGGAGTTGAGGAACGCCAGCTCGCGTAGGCGATGCTCCAGCGTCGCATAGTCGAATTCGGTCTTCGTGAAGGTTTTGGGGGACGGAAGGAACGTCACCTCCGTGCCGCGCTTGTCGACGCCTTCGGCCACAACCTTGAGCGGCTCCACCGGATCGCCGTCGCGGAATTGCATGTAATGCTCTTTGCCGCCGCGCCAGACGCGCAGGTCCAGCACTTCGCTCAGCGCGTTCACCACCGACACACCGACGCCGTGCAAGCCGCCGGAAACCTTGTATGAGTTCTGGTCAAACTTACCGCCGGCATGCAGCTGGGTCATGATGACCTCAGCGGCCGAAACGCCTTCGGTCGGATGGATGTCCACCGGCATACCGCGGCCGTTGTCGCGCACGGTCACCGAGCCTTCGGCATTGAGCGTCACGTCCACGCGCGTTGCGTGACCGGCCAGCGCCTCGTCGATCGCATTGTCGACGACTTCGTAGACCATGTGATGCAAGCCTGAGCCGTCATCGGTGTCGCCGATATACATGCCGGGACGTTTGCGGACCGCATCGAGTCCTTTGAGGACCTTGATGGAGTCGGCGCCGTATTCTGGCTGTTGTTCGGGATTGCGTTCGGGTGCGGACATATTAGGTGCCAGAGATAGGTGTGATGCGGGAATCAGCAACCGCAAAGAGATCGGCGCGGCCGCTTAGCGGTGCGAACATCTCCATATCGGTGCCGGTCATCCACGCTTGCGCGCCAAGCGCGAGGATTTCTTCGAACAAGGCTGCCCGTCGCCGCGCGTCGAGATGCGCCGCGATTTCGTCGAGCAGCAAGAGCGGTGCATGCCCATCGCGCGAGCGCGACAGCTCCCACGCATCGGCGAGCACGATCGAGATCAGAAGCGCTTTCTGCTCGCCCGTCGAACAATCGCGCGCGTCCATCCGCTTGGCGGTGTGGCGCACCGCAAGATCGGATGTGTGCGGCCCGAATGTCGTGCGGCCGGACTCCGCATCGCGCACCCGTGCCCGCGCAAAGCGCTCGCGCAGTTCGCCCGATGCGTCGTCACCCTTCTCGGCGAACAGCGCATCGCATTCGCCATCCATGGCGAGTTGCGCACACGGGAACGCGCCCGCTTCGCCGCGCTCGGCCAACGCTGCGTTCAGCCGCGCCACGGCCGCAGCACGCGCCGCCGCCATCGCAAGACCGGTCTCGGTCATCTGCTCTTCAAGCCCGTCGAGCCACGCCGGATCGCGCGGACCGTATTTCAGGAGCCGCGCCCGCTCGCGCATCGCGGTCTCGTAGCGCGTCACCACGCGCGCATGCCCCGCATCGAAGCCGAACACCAGCCGGTCGAGAAACCGCCGCCGCTCGCTCGCGCCTTCCTGGAACAGCCGATCCATCGCCGGTGTCAGCCACAGGATTTGCACCACTTCGGCGATGTCGGCCGTGCCGGTGGCGGCGACGCCGTTCATGTGAACCTGCCGCCGTTCGCTGCCATTCGACGCCAGCGTCAGGCCGGTGCCGATCTCATACGCCTCGCCGTTGCGCGAAACCTGCGCTGCGACCGCCCACAGCGCGTCGGACGGCGCCGCAGGGCCTTTGCGCGTGTGCTCGCCCAGCTTTGCCCCACGCAATCCGCGCCCCGGTGAGAGCAGCGAAATCGCATCCAGCATGTTCGTCTTGCCGGCGCCGTTCGGCCCCGCCAGCACCACCGGTGCGCCGCTGACCGCAAGCTCCCCGCTCGCATAGGAGCGGAAATTGGTCAGCATCAGACGCGTGACCGCGAGGCGGGCTGCCAAAGGCGAAGCCGCCGCGTTCGCGGAGTCACGCATCGAATTGTTCAAACGGTCACACTCGCATCGGCATGAGGACGTAGAGGGTGCGCTTGTCCTCTGCGTCTTCGATGATGGTGGGCGATCCGGCATCCGAGAGCAGGAAACGGATTTCCTTGCCTTCGATCTGGCCCGTGATGTCCATCAAATATTTCGCGTTGAATCCGATCTCCAGCGCCGACGAACTGTACGTCGCGCCGAGTTCTTCCGTTGCCGTGCCGGATTCCGGATTGATGACCGACAACGTCACCTTGTCGGAGCCGACATTCACCTTCACCGCACGTGTCTTGTCGGCGGAGATTGTGGAGACGCGGTCTACCGCGTGGCTGAAATCCTTGCTGTCGAGCGAGAGCGCCTTGTCGTTGCCGCTCGGGATCACGCGCTGATAATCTGGGAACGTGCCGTCGATCAGCTTGGAGGTCAGCTCCACACCATCGAACGTGAACTGGATCTTGGTGTCCGACAGCGCGATATCGATGCCGCCTTCGGCGTCGTCGAGCAGCTTGCGCAGTTCGTTCACGGTCTTGCGCGGCACGATGATGCCCGGCATATCGTTGGCGCCGTCCGGCAAATCCATTTCGAAGCGCGCGAGGCGGTGACCGTCGGTCGCTGCGGCGCGCAGCATCTTCGCCTTTCCCTCTTTGGTGGCATGCAGGTGAATGCCCATGAGGTAGAAACGCGTCTCGTCCGTCGCCATCGCAAACCGCGTCTTGTCGATGATGCTTTTGGCCTCATCGGCGGCGAGGCGGAATTTGTGTGGCATCGCGCCGGTCGCCATCTGCGGGAAGTCTTCCTTCGGCAGACAGGCAAGTTCGAACCGCACCGTGCCGGCGGAAACCTGCAGTCGTCCGCCTTCGCTCGTCAGCAATTCGGCCTGCACCTGCGCGCCGTCGGGCATCTTGCGCACGATGTCGTAGAGCATGTGCGCCGGCGCCGTGGCCGCGCCGTTGCGGATTACATCGGCCGGGATGGCTTCGACGATTTCGATGTCGAGATCGGTGGCCGTCAGCTTCAGCTGGCCCTTGGCCGCTTCGATCATCACGTTGGACAGGATCGGGATCGTGTTCCGCCGTTCGACGACACTTTGGACGTGGCTCAGAGCCTTCAAAAAGGCTCCCCGTTCGACGTTGATTTTCATCGGTCCTGCGCTTGGTTTCAGCCGCTTCAAATGCCGGATTTTGCAGGCCGGAAGGCCCCTCGTAACCCGTTGATCTGATTGGGTGATTTCGAGCCGGATTCGGCCCTTCGACTCAATCGTCCGAGTATATCAGACGGGGGAAAAAGGGAACAGGATTCGCACCGGGTTTGGAGCGAATTCGGAGGCTGTTTTTGGCTGGCCGCAGAAGGGTTCACGCGGAGCCGCGGAGGCGCGGAGAAGGCAGTCCAGATTTGGACGAGCTTGGCCAGCCAAGGGCCTGTCGGCGCGCGGGCGCGCGCCAGCCAAGGCAGGAGAGCGGAGCACAACTCGCGTCATCGCTCGGTAGTCTCCGCGCCTCCGCGGCTCCGCGTGAACCAAAGGAACGTAGAACTCGGTCTACGCGTCCGGCTTCTTCGCCAGCACGTTCTTCAGGAAATCCACCTCCTGGCGGAACACCGGATCCTCGGCGCAGAGCTCCTCGATCCGGCGGCAAGCGTGCAGGACCGTCGTGTGATCCCGTCCGCCGAAGCGCCGGCCGATCTCCGGCAACGACCGCGAGGTCAGCTGACGCGAAAGATACATCGCGACCTGACGCGGCCGCGCTACGCGGCGGGCACGCTGCGGCGAGTGGAAGTCCTTGACCTCGAGTTTGTAGAACTCGGCGGTCTTGCGCTGAATGTCCTCGATCGAGGTTTTGCCGGCGGCCACGCGGCTGCCGATCGCTTCTTCGGCGACTTCCAGCGTGACGAGTTTTTTTGTCAGGTCGGCATAGGTCGCGAGCTTGGTGAACACGCCGATGATGTCGCGCGGCGTCGCGTCGTTGATATCGGCGATGCGCTCCAGCACGTCATCCGCCAGCACCACACCGCTCTTGTGGCGCGAGAACTCCGCGGCGCGTGCCTTCAGGATGGCGAGACGCGTGTCGCGATCCGGCTTGTCCAGTTTCAGCACCAGACCGCCGCCAAGACGCGACTTCACGTCGGCGCCCAGGCCTTCGAGGGCTGCCGGCGGCTGCGCGGCGGCAATCACCACGCGGCGGCGCAGATCGGCGAATGCGTTCACCGTGTAGAGCAGTTCCGACGCTGTCGAAGCCGAGCGGCAGATGTGTTGCAGATCGTCGATGATCAGGACTTCCGCGGTGCGCAGCTCTTCTTTGAACGCGAGCGTGTCCTTGCGATACAGAGCCGAGAGGAAGTGGCGCATGAAATCTTCCGCGCGCAGGAACAGCGTGCGCTTGCCGCGCTTGCGAAATTCCAGCGCTGCCGCGTTCAGCAGATGCGTTTTGCCAAAGCCAAAGCCGCCATGGATGTAGAGCAGCGGAATGTCGTCGCTTTCGCCGGCGGCGAAAGAGCGCGCCGCCTGCAGCCCGAAATCGTTCTCCGGCCCGCCGACGAAGCTGTCGAAGGTCTGCTGCGGATGCAGCATGCGGTTCCACAGGCCCTTGGCGGAATCCACCTCGGCTTCAATGACCGGAAGGGCCGGATTCACGTAGGAAATCGTGGCGCTGGGGCGCGTTTCGCGCATCACGCCACCGGCAACGCTCGGCTCCGCCGCAGCGCTTACGGTCTGGATGATGGAAATGCTCGAAGGACTGCCGCCTTCGGCCTGCAGCGCGCGCTCGATGCGCTGCGCATAATGATTGGCGACCCAGTTGCGCGCGAAAGCCTTCGCGGCGCCGATCTTCAATTCGTTGTTGTCCGATGCCTCAAGCGTCAGCGGCGCGATCCACGCGTCGAACGTTGCATCCCCCAATTCGCGGCGCAGTCTTTCGCGCGCGCCTGCCCAAAGCGACTGCCAATCGTTACGCGGTGCTGTGTTGTTCTGTCCCATTACCCGAATACCTGTCCGTGCCCGCCGTTTGCTCGGCAGGTCTGCCCTCGTTGGGGCGTTGTTGAATTGTCTGTGATCCCCTTCGTGCCGCGTCAGTTCGCGCGGCACCTCGTACTTCGAACCATCTGCCCGCTCCCCGTCATGTTTGTTTCCATGGAAGACCCGCCGCCTTCCATCCGTTCATTTTCCCACGATGCCGCTCGGCATCGAGATCGCCCTCGAAGCCACCTGCGATGTTGTAGGCGCGTGTGAAACCGGCGCGAGTCATCGCGATCGCCGCGGCGCGGCTGCGCACGCCCGAGCGGCAGAGAAAGAGAACCGGCGTATCGCGCGCCACGGCGCCAAGCGTCTGTGCGGTCTCGCCGACAAAAGCGGCGTTGGGCGCACCGGAGGGGAACGACTGCCACTCAACGGTGTGCGTCTTGCGGCCGAGCGACGACACGTCGGGCAGGCCGATGTAATTCCACTCCGCCGCCGTGCGCACGTCCACGATCTGCGCCGCGTTGTCGGACTTCAGAAGTTCCCAAGCGTCGGCGACCGTAATATCGCCCGCGTAGTCGGAAGGGGTAGGTCCAGAAGTCACGCCGTCTGCTCCGCGTCGCGCAAAGATGGGTTACCGCCCGCACCCAAGTATAGGCGCGGTGATCTCAAGTATTCGATTTGAACTGTATTAGTAGGTAGTCGAAAGCTGCGGGTTTCGGGCCGTCATGACTTTGTGATGACTGCGTGTCATTTTCGACATCTGCGTTCGGCCCCGTGCTTTCTTGTTAACGAATATCCGCCAAGCGCCCCCGCGAATCAAGCGCCGTAAACGAATTTTTTAGAAAGGTTAACGTCACCTAAGTTATTGGGACGTATACGGAAAATCTAACTTTGTCGCATCGGCGTTATAAAACAGTCACTTAACCGAATCATTGGTGGGTTCCCGGCCGTGAACGATGTCGGAACGGAAACGGCGACGGCCATTTGTCTTTACACGGACAATAAAAAAGAGCCCGAAACTGTGTTCGGGCTCTTGCAAACGGATTTGTTCAAGAATTCAGAGGCTTACTTTTTGCCGACGGCCGCAACGCGCTTGGCCAAGCGGGAAACCTTGCGGCTTCCTGTGTTCTTGTGGAGCACGCCCTTCGAGACGCCGCGCATGATTTCCGGCTCGGCGGCCTTCAGTGCGGCCTTCGCCTTGGCGGCGTCGCCGGTCGCGATGGCTTCTTCGACCTTGCGAATAAAGCCGCGAACGCGGGTTTTGCGGGAAGTATTGATGGCCGTGCGCTTGGCAGTGGTGCGAACGCGCTTCTTGGCCGAGGCGATATTGGGCATGGGTCGTCCTGGTTCAAATCCGTTGGAAGGCGGGGTGTTTAGCCGCTGCCGGGGGCGGGCGCAACCGGCGTCTTGGCCACGTCAACCATCGGACTGTGCAGTCGGCTTTTTGGAAGTCTTTGGCCCAGTACTTCGCCAGTGGATTTTCCTAATCCAATCACCGGCCGGGCCGGCTTTCCGGCTGCCCGCCTTGCAGCCTTATCGAAGAGTTGCACACCGATGTCTGAAACCCAGGCACCAACAGCTAGACCGGGAATAGCCAAAAGACCGATATAATCTGGGTTCGTCAGTCGAACGATGGGCTCGAGCAATCTGATCGAGCCCAAGCCCCCTACCAACACGCTCGCGGCACGCCAGCCCAGCGCTGCCAGATAACCAACAATGCTTGGAAACCAGCCTATCTTTCCGCTGCGGTTTTCGGTCCAAACGCTATACGCAAGGAAGATCACGCCGCAGATCACCGCGACGACTAGGGCGCGTATTGGAAGAGCCGACGGATCCACTTGACTACCTGTTCTTGAAATCAGCCTTCCGCTTTTCGCCGAACGCGGCCATGCCTTCCTTCTGGTCGGCGGTCGCGAACATGGAGTGGAACACCCGCCGCTCGAACTTCACGCCTTCGGTCAGCGTCGTTTCGTAAGCGCGGTTCACTGTCTCCTTCGTCATCATGACGATCGGCACCGAACGGTCGGCAATCGTGTGCGCCGCTTTCATCGCTTCCGTCAGAAGATCCGCCGCTGGCACGACGCGCGACACGAGCCCCGCGCGCTCCGCTTCCGCCGCATCCATGTTGCGGCCGGTCAGGCACATCTCCATCGCCTTCGACTTGCCGACAAAGCGCGTCAGCCGCTGCGTGCCGCCAATGCCGGGCATAACGCCGAGATTGATCTCCGGCTGGCCGAACTTCGCCGTGTCCGCCGCGATGATGAAGTCGCACAGCATCGCAAGCTCGCATCCGCCGCCCAGCGCCCAGCCCGCGACCGCCGCGATGATCGGCTTGCGGATCGCGACGATCCGGTCATTGGCATCGGCGAAGAAGTTCGACTTGAACATCTCCATATAAGACTGCGGCGCCATCTCCTTGATGTCCGCACCCGCCGCGAATGCGCGGTCCGATCCCGTCAGCACCGTGCAATGCACCGCATCGTCGCGATCCCATGCCTCAAGCTGAGAACACAGCTCGCTGAGCAACTCGTTGTTCAGCGCATTCAGCGCCTTTGGCCGGTTCAGCGTGATAAAGCCAACGCCGCCGTCGGTGGTCGCGAGGATGTTGTTCCAGGTCATGGTGTGGTCTCCGTGGCTGCCGCTTCGTCGCGCGCCTTGCTGCCAAAATCAACTATGCCCGCGGGCTAACCTTCGCGCGGCTTCTGCAAGCGCCTGGACTTCAGCGCCAATGCTTGGATCGTTGTCCGGTTGGTTGATCAGCGGCGAAAGATCGAGTTGGGCGATGGCTCGCGCGCCGGCAGGATCAATTGTTAGAAGCTCCGCAAAACTACGCAAAGCAACCTGTGTAAGATCGCCCGGATAGAATGTCGTCGAAGCGTCTGGATATTTCAGGACGAAAGCAATCAGCGGAGACGCTAACCATCTAAGGCCCATTTGCTGAGATACGAGGAGGCGCACCTGATCGCACGTCAACTCGGGCAGCGGTGTTTTCCACGCCTCCACTGCTCGTTCAATCATCGGCGTTCGATCGTCTTCCAGAATTTCACCGCTCAGAGTCTCGAGACTTTTGGGGTCCGCCACCTGCCCGGCCACTTCGAAGAATTTTCGGGAGCCTACGTCCATCTCAGTCGTCGTACCGCTTCGACCGCTGCTTTTTCAACTGCGACCGGCCTTTCTTTTTCTCGATTCGCTTTTCGATCGAGGATTTCGATGGCCGCGTCTTCTTGCGCTTCTTCGGCACTACGGTCGCGGCGCGGATTAGCTCCACCAGCCGCGCCCGTGCGTCCTCGCGATTTTGCTGCTGTTCGCGATATTGCCGCGCGGTGATGACGATCACGCCATCCTTCGTCAGCCGCGATCCGGCCAGCGCTTCCAGCCTTGCATGCACATCGAAGGGCAGGCCGGCATTGCGCGCGTCGAAACGCAGCTGCACCGCGCTCGCGACCTTGTTGACGTTCTGCCCGCCGGGACCGGAGGCGTGGATAAACGACTCCGCGATCAGGCTCTCGTCGATCGAGAGATGCGATGTGATGTGAATCAGGCCCATTTGACGGGCTTTTCCCACGCCACTTGACATGCAACCAAATGGTTGCATATTAGGGTGCATGAGCATGGATGCGGTTTTCAAAGCGCTTGCCGATGGTTCCCGGCGCGAATTGTTGGATCGCCTGCATGCCCGCAACGGACAGACGCTGAACGAGCTGTGCGAACAGATGGAGATGACGCGTCAGGCGGTGACCAAGCACCTCGGCATTCTCGAGGACGCGAACCTCATCGCCACCGTGAAGAAGGGGCGGGAGAAGGAGCACTATCTCAATCCCGTCCCGATAAACGAAATCGCCGATAGGTGGATCGGGAAATACGAGCGTGGGCGCCTGCGCGCGCTCAGCGACCTCAAGAAAAACCTAGAAAGGGAAGACTCATGAGCAGCAAATATGTCTACGTGACCTACATCCGCACCACGCCGCAAAAGCTGTGGGACGCACTCACCAAGCCGGAGTTCCAGAAGCAATACTGGTTCGACATGCATCAGGATTGCGACTGGAAGAAAGGCTCGTCCTGGGCGATGAAGTTCTCCGACGGCCGCACCGCCGACGCCGGCGAAGTGCTTGAGGTTGAGCCGCCCAAGCGCCTCGTCCTCAAATGGCGCAACGAATTCCGCCCGGAGCTGACGGCCGAAGGTTTCTCGCGCTGCGAATACCTGCTGGAGCAGGACGGCGACATCATGAAGCTCACCGTCATGCATTCGATCGAAAAGGACGGCGCGCAATTCATCGAAGCCGTATCGGGTGGCTGGCCGCGCATTCTTTCCAGCCTCAAGAGCTTCCTGGAGGGCGGCAGCGCGCTGCCACGCTCGCACAACACACCGATGAAATGACGCCTATGAAGAAGGCGAGATTCTAGCTGTCGCCAAAAAGGCGCTGCCACCATCCGCGTTGCGCGGGAGCTGGCGGCGCCTTGTGCCTCGGCCACGTGGAGTTGGCGACGGCCATGATCGCTTCGTTCAATTCGCTGGAGAGCGCGCCGGTCAGCCGCGAATACATTTCACCGGACGCGCCGTCGAAGCCCATGTCGTTCCACGATCCCATGCCGCCGAACACCCATGCGGGGCCAAGCGCGCACCACAGCTGCTTTGCCTCGGTGCCGAACTCAGCGAGCGTGAACAAAGGATCGTGCCGCGGCGATGTGTGAAGTGCCGCGCGGCCCTCTTCAAACAGGCGCTGGAAATTGTCGATTTTCTCCGCCTTCGCAAAGCTAGCGATCTCTTCCAATGTCTGATCGAGCGCTGCGATCAATTCAGCGGGCGGCCGCTCCGCTGGCTTCTGCTTATTCGCATGCGTTGCGACACGCCGGAACCCCGCGCGCCAGATGCGCCGGTCGGACGCCGTGCTGTCACCGATTTCCTCGCTGCCTTCCCAAACTTCCGCGCCATCGGCTTTGACCGCCTCGATGTGCCAGCGCTTCGGCTCGCGCAGGCGCACGCCGTCGAATTCGCTCCGAACGCGATCGATCCAGGCATCGGGATCGGCGGCAACGACAGTGTTCTTGCCGTCGACGAAAACGCATTCCTGACAGAACTGGAACACCGGATCGTCCGGCCACAGCTTGCGCCGCCGAATTCCGGCAATTGCACCATTCGCGGCCGCGACCAGCACGACATTGCGGACGTCGCGCGTGTACATCGCTACCTCTGGCAGATCGGGCAATAGAAGGTCGAGCGTCCTGCCTGCACGATGCGTTTGATCGTGCCTTTGCAACCCTTGCCGGGGCAGGGCTCACCCTCGCGGTCGTACACCGCAAAGCTCTTCTGGAAATAGCCAAGCTCGCCGCTGGTCTGGCGATGATCGCGCAGGGATGAACCGCCCGCCTTGATCGCCTCGCGCAGCACCGCCTTAATCGCGGGCAGCAACCGCTTCGCCTGCTCCGGCGTTACCTTCATCGCAAGCCGCTTCGGCGAGATCTTCGCGCGGAAAAGCGCCTCGCACACATAGATGTTGCCGAGCCCCGCGATCACCCGCTGATCCAGCAGTGCCGATTTGATCGGCGTTTTCTTTCCTTTCAAAGCTGCACGCAGATAGGCGACATCGAATTCGTCCGAAAGCGGCTCGACACCCAGCCCCTTGAAAAGCTTGTGCTCGTCCAGCTGCGCCGTCTCGATCAGCAGCATCAGTCCGAACCGGCGATGATCGTTGAACACAATCTTCGCCGGCGCGTCGGTATCGAACACCACATGATCGTGTTTCTCGCGCCCGGCGTCGATCTCCTTCATGTCGTGCACATAGGCGCCAAGCTTCGTCTGCGTTCCGCTCGTTGCGTACACGGTCATCCGCCCGCTCATGCCGAGATGAATGACAAGCGTTTCGCCATCATCCAGATCGCCGAGGATGTACTTCGCTCGCCGCCACAGCTTCTTGACCCGCCGGCCTGTCAATCGCCCGGCGAAGTCATTGGGAAACGGCACCCGCAGATCGCCGCGCCGCGTCTCCACATGCGTCAGGCGATGGCCTTCCATCACCGGCAGAAGGCCGTTTTTCACTGTCTCGACTTCGGGCAATTCGGGCACAGGGCACACATTAAGAGTCGCAGGAAGCCACCGTAGCCCATGGATTCTGCGCGGGGTATTGTGCCGGCCATGACTGCTGACACCACGGCCAGCTTCGGCTTCCGCGACGTGCCGGAGGCCGAAAAAGAAGGCCTCGTGCGCGAGGTCTTTTCCTCGGTCGCCAAGCGCTATGACCTGATGAACGATCTGATGTCCGGCGGCATCCATCGCCTCTGGAAAGACGCGTTCGTCGAGTGGCTCAATCCGCAACCCGGGATGCGCTGCATCGACGTCGCGGGCGGCACGGGCGATATCGCCTTCCGCATCGCCGACATGGCACGCAGTCGCGGTGGCGACGCCAGCATCCTCGTTTGCGATATCAACGCCGACATGGTGAGCGAGGGCGTCCGCCGCGCGGAAGAAAAAGGCGAGCGCGCGATCGAATGGATCACCGGCGATGCCGAAAGGCTGCCGGTACCCGACGCCAGCTTCCACGCCTACACAATCGCGTTCGGCATCCGCAACGTCACACATATAGAGAAGGCGTTGGCCGAGGCGCGGCGCGTGCTGAAACCCGGCGGCCGTTTTCTCTGCCTCGAATTCTCCCGCGTCGAAGCGCCGATCCTCGACACGCTCTACGACCGCTATTCGTTCGACGTGCTGCCGCGCATCGGCCAGATGGTGGCCGGCGATGAGGACGCCTACCGCTACCTCGCCGAGAGCATCCGCCGTTTCCCGCCACAGGCAAAGTTCGCCAAGATGATCGAGAAAGCAGGCCTATCGCGCGTGAAGGTCCGCAACCTCGCCGGCGGCATCGCGGCGATGCATTCGGCGTGGCGGATATGATCCGCACGCTCTCCAACTTCGCTCGCCTCTGGAAGATCGCGCGAACCCTCGCGCGGCACGATGCGCTGATCCCGAAGGAATACGCGGCGCAGATTCCGTTGTCGCTGCGCGTCACGCGCCGTGTCCTCGGTTTCGGTCGGGTCGATATAAAAGCGCCGCCCGGTGTCCGCCTCGCGCGCGCGCTCGAAAGCCTCGGCCCCGCGCACATCAAGCTCGGCCAGATTCTCGCGACGCGTCCCGATCTGATCGGCAGCGAAGTCGCCACCGCGCTGGAGCAGTTGCAGGATCGCCTCCCGCCGTTTCCGACCGATCAGGCGAAGAAGGTTCTCGAAAGCCAACTCGACAAGCCGCTCACCGCGCTCTTCTCGCGTTTCGGTGAACCCGTCGCCGCCGCCTCCATCGCGCAGGTGCATGAAGCCGACACCACCGACGATCCGCCGCGCCGCGTTGCCGTCAAAATCCTGCGCCCCGGCATCGAACTCGAATTCGCCCGCGATCTTTCCGCGCTCGCGTTTGCCGCGCGCATGGCCGAACGTTTCTCCGCCGAAGCCCGCCGCTTGCGGTTGACACCCATCGTCGAAACGCTCGCGCAATCCGTCGCGCTCGAACTCGATCTGCGCATGGAGGCCGCCGCCGCCTCCGAACTCGCCGAGCGCACCAAGCAGGATCACGAATTCCGCGTGCCGAAGGTCGATTGGGAGCGCACCGGCGAGCGCGTTCTCACCACCGACTGGATCGACGGCATCAGCGTGCGCGACCGCGCCGCGCTGGAAGCGGCCGGCTACGATCCGAAGCACATCGCCAATCTCGTAGTGCGCACCTTTCTCACCCAGGCGCTGCGCGACGGCTTCTTCCACGCCGACATGCATCCGGGAAATCTCTTCATCGACACCAAGGGCTGCCTCGTCGCGGTCGACTTCGGCATCATGGGCCGCCTCGATCCGCCAATGCGCCGTTTCCTCGCCGAAACCCTCGGCGGCTTCCTCGCGCGCGATTATCGCCGCGTGGCGCAGATTCACTACGACGTGAATTTCGTCCCGCCCCGTCATCCGGTCGAAACCTTCGCACAAGCCTTGCGCGCCATCGGGGAACCGATCTTCGGCAAGCCGGTGCGCGATGTTTCGATGGCGCGCCTGCTGCAACAGTTGTTCGACACCACCCGCCGTTTCGACATGGAAGCGCAGCCGCAACTCGTGTTGCTTCAAAAGACCATGGTCGTGGTCGAAGGCGTCGCCCGCGGCCTCGATCCCGATTTCGACATCTGGGAAGCCTCGCGCCCGGTCGCCGAGCAATGGATGATCGAGAACATGGGACCGGAAGCGCGGCTGCGTAATGTTCGCGACGGCGTCAGCGCTCTCGGCAAGCTGGCGCAAGATCTCCCCGAGCTGCTGCACAATGCGGAAGTGATCTCATCGATGCTGGCGAGCGGTGGCCTCAAACTTCATCCGCAAACCACGCTGGAAATCGCGCAAGCGCAAGTCGATCGCACACGCCATGTCCGCGTCGCAATCTGGATCGCGGCGGGTGCTTTGGGTGTATTGGCAGTTGCTGCTGCGGCCGTAATTTAGCTTGATATCGGTATACGATATCATATATACTTCAGCCATGAGAACACTCGTCGATATCCCGGAAAAGCAGATCAAGGCGCTCGATAAGATAAGTCAGCGTCGCAAGAGTTCGCGCGCCGCTATCATCCGCGAAGCAATAGATAGTTTCGTGAAAAGCGAGAGGGACACGTCCAAGGACGATGCGTTCGGTCTTTGGAGCGACCGCAAGATCGATGGCCTCGAATATCAGCGTAAGCTTCGCTCCGAATGGTGAAGGCGCTTTTCGACACCAATATTCTGATTGATCATTTGAACAACGTGTCCGCCGCAAGGACAGAAATAGATCGCTATCGCGACCGGGCCATCAGTGCTGTGACGTGGATGGAGGTCATGGTCGGTGCGAATGCTCGGACCGAGGCCGGCACGCGCGCGTTTCTTTCAAATTTCGAGATTATCCCCGTCGATGACACTATCGCCGAGCAGGCTGTAATGCTGCGTCGCTCTAGTCGAATAAAGCTGCCGGACGCAATTGTCTGGTCCACGGCCCAAGTACATAGCCTGCTTCTCGTCACGCGCAATACAAAGGACTTCCCAAGCGGCGATCCTGGAATTCGAATTCCCTATACACTCTGAGAATTAAACGACGCGTAGTTTTCCGGCGTCGCAGCTCTTCGCGCTGTCGCCGCTCGGCATGAACACCTTCACGTCGACGGTGTTGTTCGCGAAGTCCGGCGCATCCGGCACACGAATCTGCAGCTTGCCGTCGGCCACCGACTGATCGGTGACAAGCACGCCCTGATAGCCGAGCTTCTTGGCGCCCGATTGCGAGACGTTCAGCACCACCCGCACGTCGCTCATGGCCGTGAGGTCAACACCGTCGCACGCGATCGCAAGTTTCGCCCCGCGGCTCACTTTGCGAATCGTCTCACCGCCGTTGTCGATCGGCGCGTACATTGTGTCTTTGGAATACTTGGCCTGCGTGCACGCGTTCGCAGAGATGCCTGCGAGCGACAATGCCGTAATGCCGACCAGCGCGATGCGGAAAACCTGCATCGGCTCCTCCCTCTCCCATACGAGTCAAAGTGTAATCGCGACTTGCGAACTTCCCAATAGCGCCGAGCGCTGCGGCGAGCTCGGGTACCCCTTGCGAAAAGCGCATAGGCGGCTTTGGCGGCCGGACACAATTCCGTCCAAATCGGACATCGCTTTTCAGTTCACCCGGCGTGCCTGTCCCGCCCAATAGGGTTCGCGCAACTCGCGGCGCAGGATTTTTCCCGACGGGTTCCGCGGCAAAGTCTCGATGAAATCGACTGTCTTCGGCAGCTTGTACCCGGCGATGCGTTCGCGCGCGTAGGCGATGATCTCTGTCGGGGTTACCGAAATGTCAGGCTTCTTAACCACGATGGCCTTCACGGCCTCGCCCCATTTCTCGTCCGGCACGCCGATGACGGCAACGTCAGCAACGGCGGGGTGACCGAAGATCGCGTTCTCGACTTCCGCCGGATAGATGTTCTCGCCGCCCGACACGATCATGTCTTTCACGCGGTCGTGGATATAGAGGTAGCCGTCCTTGTCGAAGAACCCGGCATCGCCGCTTGCGAACCATTCGTCCTGAATTGATTTCGCGGTGGCATCGGGTTTCGCCCAATAGCCCTTCATGATGTTGCGGCCCTTGATCTGAATCTCGCCGACTTCGCCCTGCGGCAACGATTTGCCATCGCCGTCGACAACGCGGATTTCGCAGCCCGGTAGGGCGACGCCGCAGGAGCGCAGTTTGCCGAGCGCGGGATCATGCGCCTCCGGCGGCAGATGCGTGCCACCGCCCGTCGTCTCGGTTAGACCGTAAAGTTGAATAAAGCCGCAGCCGAACGTCTTCTGCGCCCGCAGCAGCACGTCGTCCGAAATCGGCGACGCGCCATAGGCGATGTTCTTGAGCCGCGAGAAATCGATCGAACCCACACGCGGGTTCTGCAACAGAAACAGGATCACCGCCGGCACGATGAACGCCTGCGTCAATCCCTTTGCTTCCACCAGCCGCAAAATCTCCGCCGGATCGATGTCGCCCAGGATCACGGCCCGTGCGCCCTGCGCGATCGATAGCAGCCCGACATTCACACCCGCGACGTGAAACACCGGCATTGCGACCAGCACGACATCCTTGTCGTCATAGCCAAGTCCCACGGCAGGCAGGCACTCGAAGATCGCCATGTAATTGTCGTTGGTGAGCTGCACGCCCTTCGGATGACCCGTCGTGCCGGAGGTATAAAGCTGGATCACGTCGTCGCCGGATGCGATGGGCAGCATTGGATCGGTGGCAGGCTGCTGGTCGCGCCATGCTTCATACGAAGCCCACTCCGCATGCCCGCCATCCATCGCAATGACATGCTTCAGCTTCGCGCAATGTGGCAGCGTCTTCTCGATGATCGAATAGAAGTCCTTGCCGACGAACAACACCTCGCAGCCCGCGTCGTTCAGCACATAGGCAATCTCCGGCACCGCCAGGCGCCAGTTCACGCCGACGATCACGCCGCGCGCTTTGAACGCGCCCAGCACCACCTCGAAATAACGGTCGTTGTTCTTGCCGATGTGCCCGATGCGGGCGTCCGGTTTCTGCTTAAGCCCGATTAGCCCCTGCGCCACCCGGCTCGCTCGCTCATCGAGTTCGCGGAACGTGGTCGTGCGGTCATGATAATCGAGCGCAATCGCCTCCGGCCGCTCCTCGGCATGAACGCGCGTGATATCGGCAACGGATTTGATCCGCGATAGCGAAGACATAGGCGGTGCTCCCAGCGATATTTTTGCGGAGAGCTTAGCGGCTTTGGCGGAGCGGACAACGCCCGCTCCGCCATCGTTTCACCGGTCCCGGCTCAGCCACCAGAAGCGCCAGCACATCAATGCCGCCGCCACGAAGAGGCCGAACGCCAATCCGATCCAGATGCCGAACCCTTTCAGGCCGAAGCCGAAGGCGAACAGCATGCAGGTCGGGAAGCCCGCCAGCCAGTAGCTCGCGCCCGCGATCCACATCGGCGCCCGAGCGTCCTTCAATCCGCGCAATGAGAGCGCTGCCGTCACCTGAATGCCGTCGACAATCTGAAACAGCGCCGCGACATGCAGGAACGTCACCGCCAAGAGCAGCGCCGGCATGTTCGCCGGCGTCGGCGGCAAATAGAGCTGCGCGATCTCGAGCGGCCAGTTCCACAGGATGATGCCTGTGAAGAACATGAATCCGCTCGCGACATAGATCGCCGCATAACCCGCGCGCCGCGCCGCTTCGCGATCGCCCGCGCCCGCCGCCAATCCGACCCGCACGGTCGATGCCATCGCGATGCCCAGCGGCACCATGAAGGTGATAGACGGCACGTTCATCGCAATCGTGTGCGCGGCCAGATAGTCGAGCCCGAAATGCCCCATGAAGAAGTTCGAGGAGAAGAACAGCGCCGCCTCGAACATCATGGTCGCGCCGATCGGCAGACCCAGCACATAGATCTCGCGCAGCTTCTCCCAGTCCGGCGTCCGCACATCGCGGAAGATCCGGTAGAGATGCAGCTTCGGCGTGAACCGCACCACGATCAGCATCACAAAGAAGCTGAACGCGAAGGAGCACGCACTCGCGATACCCGAACCGAGCAACCCCAGCCGCGGGAAACCGAAATGCCCGAAGATCAGCGCATAGTCGCTCGCGGCGTTGAAGAACACCGCAATGCCCATCACGATCAGCGACGCGTTCGGCTTCGACAGCGCCGTGGAATAATTCCGCAGCACCTGAAAGCCGAGGCTGAAGGGCAGGCCGAACGAAATCGGCGCGACGAAAGCGGCGGCCGCCGTCGCAAGCTGTTCCGATTGGCCAAGCATCATCAGAAGCGGCTTCGCGAACTGCAGAAACACCACCAGCGGCAGGCCGATCATCACAACCGACCAGAAGCCCATGCGCGCAACCACGCGCACGTCGCCCCGATTGTCGGGATTTTCGCCCAGGATGTGCGCGATCATCGGCGACACAGCCGCGGTTGGTCCGCTGCCGAGCAGCCAGCAGAAATAGAACATCGTGTTGCCCAGCACTGCGCCGGCGAGCGCCGTGTTCGAGAAACGCGCTAGCATCAGCGTATCGGTGGTGCCGATCGCCATCTGCGCCAGCTGCGTCAGGATCAACGGCCCGGCGAGCTTCAGAAGCTCACGCGTTTCGGCGATCCACGCATCCCAGCCGTGGCCGGCCACGCGGGCGCCCGCATGTTCCAGATCGAATTCAGCAATATCCGTCGTCATGACACTTTTTCTTCATGTGCCCGGACCCAAACCAACGGAAAGTACAAACAAAAAACCCTCCGAAAGCCTTGGGCCCGGAGGGTGAAAACTGTTGCGGCTAGGGGTGTCCCTAGAACGCGTTCTCCTCGCGAGCCATAGCAGCGGTATTCCCGCCCGGAGGGCAGGAAGGTGCTGCGGTACGTACTTTGAAAATGCCGCTGTGCATTTCAGCCCTTGGCTCAGAATCGAACGCGGGCCATTCCCGCGAACTGGCACCGTGGGTACGCCCGCGGATTCGCGAAGTCAACTCATACAAATAAGAATGCTGCCAAACACAACAAACGTGACGTTAACGCCACGTCTTCGCGCATGCAGCGAAGTCAGGCCGCCTTGCTGCGGTTGTCCCACGCTTTGAGAACGTCCAACTCATGCGCGTGCGAAAAACCCTTGTCGCTGCCGGTGCCGCCGAAGTCGTGATCGGCCGGCATCGTGTCCTTGAACCAGCGCATTTCGTCGGCTGCGATCGTTGCCAGACTCTGGAACGTCATCCCGGCGGCCACCGCTTTCGCATTGCTCACCTGCATGAAGCCTTTGTTCTTCACGCGGTCGAGCGGCATGTAGGCGGGAAGGTTGGTCCAGAAGCGCACGCCGTTCTTCGCCAGGAAGTCGTTATCGATCCACACCAACTCCGCCTTGTTGCCGAGCGCCGCGTTGAACCCTTTCAACATCTCGCGAAACGTCACCCGCTTCGCAGCTGGCCCGATGACATTGTAGGGACCGGCGAGATTGTTCTCCGCCGCATGCACCGCGAACGCGCCGACATCGCGAACGCTGGTGAACTCCACCGGATCGCTGCCGTCGCCCGGCGCGATCACCCGCCCGCCGCGCGCCAGCCGCACCAGCCAGAAACGCAGCGTGTCGCTGTCCTGCCGGTAGCCACTCAGGATCGGCGGCCGCAGCGTCGTCGCCTTGTCACCAAGGATCGAATACAGCGCCCGCTCGCTCTGCGCCTTATCGAACTCATACCAAGAGGCCGCGTTGGTGAGATCGTCATACAGCGGATCTGTTTCGACAACGTCGGGCTTGGTCAGGTCTTTGTAGGAAACGACCGTCGAAATATAGATGTAGCGATCGGTGCGATCCGCGAGCAGTTTAGCCGTTGCCGCGGGCATGTGCGGGTTGGACGGCCATACATCGATCACCGCGTCCCATTTGCGCGTATCGCCCAGCCCGGAAAGATCGCGGTTTTCAATCTCGCGATCACCGCGGATTTTCTCCAGCTTCGGAAACATATCGGGATTGGTCTTGCCGCGATTGAACAGCGTGACCTCGTGCCCCCGCGCCGTGGCCGCCTCAACAACCGCAGGCCCAAGAAAATTGGTGCCGCCCAGCACGAGGATCTTGAGCGACCGCGCCGCTGCCGCCCGCCCAATCAAAGGCGCGCTCGCAAACGCCGCCGTGCCGGTTTCTAGAACACTGCGCCGTGTGATCGCCATGGTCCACCCAGATCGAGAGGCGGAAAAAATACTCCTGCCCCCGGATGGCAGGCCATCACGTTCTCGTCAGTTCCTAACCCGCGCGCACGTCTTTGAACGGAATATCGCGGTCGACTTCCGGCTCTTTGGGTAAGCCCAGCACGCGTTCGCCGATGATGTTGCGCTGGATCTGGTCCGTGCCGCCGCCGATCGAAGTGAAGTAGGCGTTGAGGCTCAGGAAGTTCGCATCGTCGCTCTTCGGGAAGGCTTCGCCCTCCAGCATCGAACTCGCGCCGAGCAACGCGGTGCGCAGCCGCGCCTCTTCATGAAGAATGCGCGACATCGCCAGTTTGCCGAGCGACATCACCGATGACGACGTCCCCGTCTCCAGATCGGCTTTAGCCCGCGCGTTGTTGATCGCATTCACGCGGCGATAGCTCAGCACCTGCGCCAGATCCTGCCGCGTCACGGGATCGTTGATCTTCCCGGTGTCGCGCGCCAGCGCCAGAAGCTCGTTCGTGCCGCTGGCGCTCGTCCGTCGCGCGCCACGCGCCGCGTCGCCCATCACCGAGCGCTCATACGCCAGCGCCGTTTGCAGCACGCGCCAGCCATTGTTCAATCCGCCGAGCATGTTCGCCGCCGGCACGCGCGCATCGGTGATGAACACCTCGTTGAAATGTGATTCATCCGTCACCTGGCGCAGCGGCCGCACTTCCACGCCCTTCTGCTTCATCGGCAGGAAGAAAAACGAAATGCCGCCATGCTTCGGCTTGTCCCAATCGGTGCGCGCGATCAGCATGCCGTAATCCGCCGTCATCGCGCCGGACGTCCACACCTTCTGCCCGTTCACGACAAACTCATCGCCATCGCGCACCGCGCGCGTGCGCACGCCTGCAAGATCCGATCCCGCACCCGGCTCCGAATAGAGCAAGCACATCGCGATCTCGCCGGTCAGAATCCCGCGCAGGATTTTCGATTTCGCCTCGTCGGTACCGAACGTCAGCAGCGTGATCGCATAGAGCTGCGACTTGTCCATGCCGGCACCCGGCGCCCGCGCGCGGCGGAATTCCTGCTCCACGATCTGCGCCTGCTCGTCGCTCATATCGCGGCCGTACCAGGCGACCGGCCAGCGGTTCACCGCCCAGCGCGCATCGACCACCTTGTTCATCCACGCGCGATGCTCCGGCGTCGTCACCCATTGCTGGCCGGGCGGCAGATCGTCTTTCCAGTTCGCCTTCAGCCACGCGCGCACTTCATTGCGCAGTTCGTCGTCGCTCATCTTGCGGACCTCAGCCATCGCCATGTCACGCTCCCAACGCCTGAAGATACCGCTCGCGGTAATGATCCGAATTGCCGAACAGCTGTTTGTCGGCGCGCGCACGCCGCAGATAGAGATGTGCCGGATGCGCCCAGGTGAACGCGATGCCGCCATGCATCTGGATCGCGTCTGCCGTCACCTTGTTATACGCATCCGCGCAGGTGAACGCGGCCAGCGCAATCAATTCATCGGCATCGTTCGCGCCGTTCGCCAGCGCCGCTGCCGCCGCGCGCGCCACGCTGATGGCGGATTCCGTTTCCAGCAGCAGATTTGCCGCCATGTGCTTGATCGCCTGAAAGCTGCCGATCGGCCGCCCGAACTGGATGCGCTCCTTGGCGTATTTGGTAGTGATCTCCAGCACGCGCCGCGCACCGCCAGCCTGCTCACCCGCCAGCGCCACAAGCGCCAGCTTCAGCATCGTCTCGACCGCGCTCCATCCCGCATCGCCCAGCCGCGACGCGGGAACGGTGTCGAACGTCATCTTCGCAAGCCGCAGCGTGCGATCGAATGTGGGCAGGCTGCTGACCGCCAACCCCTTCGCATCGCGCGCGATCTCGAACACGCCGAATCCATCCTTCGTTTTCGCGACAGCCAGCACGATCTCCGCGCTCTGCCCATGCAGCACGAACGATGCCGTGCCGTTCAGCATCCAGCCATTGCCGCTCTCGCTCGCCGTCACCGCAACGCTATCCGGTGTCCACGTTCCCGCGTCGCCGGTCAGCGCCACCGCTGCAATCGCGCCGCGTGCCAATTGCGGCAGCAGCCGCGTCTTTGCGGAAACATCGCCCGCCGCTTCAACCAAGGCCGCCGCCATCCATCCGGAGAGAAGCGGCGCGGCGAGCAACGCAGCCCCCGCTTCCTCCATGATCGCTTCCGCTTCGATCGCGCTGCCGCCAAGTCCTTCATATTCCGGCGCGATGATCAGCCCGGGCACGCCCAGCTCGACCAGCAGCTTCCACACGCCATCATCGATGCCAGACGCGGTCTCCATCGTTTTGCGAACGACAGCTTCGCCATGCTTGTCCGAAAGAAGCCGGCGCACCGACTCCACCATCGCCCTGCGGTCTTCCGCCGTAATCGTGGTCAAAGCGAATTCCTCACTTCACCGGCGGCAGGTTGATCGGGTCGGGCGCCTGCGACTCCGGCCACGGCTTGTTGTACTTGCGCATGATCTCGCCCGTCGACTTTTCCCAATGCTCTTTTCCAAACGCCTTGTAGGTCTGGAACGGGTTGCAATATTCCCGCATGCGGAACGCGAGCCCGTCCTTGTTGGTGATCAGCGAGAAGTAACGCTGCGTATAGGTCGTCTTCCCGTCCGCCGTGGGCCCGCCGCCATGGCTTTCGATAATAAAGGTGTTGGGTTCCGACGTCGGATACATCCCGGCCAGCGCGGTCGAAAACCGCGGCACCACGCTTAGCAGCAGCTCAAAGAAGTGCCCCACCGCTTCCGCGCCGATGAACTGCACCGGCGTCTCGAACATCGGCCCTTCCCAGATCGCGTCCGGGTGCAGCGCATCGGCCCAGATCGCCCGCTGTTCCTCCAGCGTGGTCAGCTGCCCGCCGAATGCGTCGTTGATGCTCTTCTTCGCCATGTGTTCCTCCGGAACGTGAAGGCTAGGGCGGAGTGCTGCATTGTGTCGAGCGGAACCGCTTGCGCCTTCCGTATGGTCAGGCGTTAGATTTCGCCCAACGATATCGGAGGAACCCCATGGACTTCAGCATTCCGCAGGACATCAAGGACCTGCTCGTCAAGATCGACGACTTCATCGAGAAGGAAATCGTGCCGCTGCAGAAGCAGGACGACAACGATCGCTTCTTCGATCACCGCCGCGAATGGGCGCGCACCGATTTCGAAGGCGGCGGTCTGCCGCGCAAGGAGTGGGAAGACCTCCTGCGCGAAATGCGCAAGCGTGCCGACAAAGCCGGCTTCCTCCGCCTCGCGCTCCCCGAAGAATACGGCGGCAAGAATATCGGTAACCTCGCAATGTCGATCATCCGCGAGCATCTTGCCGCCAAGGGGTTGGGGCTGCACAACGATCTGCAGAACGAAACCTCCGTCGTCGGCAACTTCCCGCAGGTGCTGATGATGCGCGACTTCGGCACGGAGGAGCAGAAGAAGACTGTCCTCCCCGGCATGCTGAACGGCACTGTGCGTCTCGCCTTCGGTCTTACCGAGCCCAAGCACGGCTCCGACGCGACGTGGATGGAAACCCGCGCCGTGAAAGACGGCAATGGCTGGCGCATCAATGGCGAGAAGATGTGGAACACCGGCGTCCACACCGCGAGCCACGACATGGTGTTCTGCCGCACGTCCGGCGCCGACGGCGACGCGCGCGGTCTCACCTGCATCATCGTCCCGATGAACGATCCCGGTGTGAAGATCGAAGAATATATGTGGACCTTCAACATGCCGACGGACCACGCCCGCGTCAGCTTCAAGAATGTGTGGGTGCCGGACAGTGCGGTGTTCGGCCCGGTCGACAACGGCCTCGTTCTCGCGCGCCATTTCGTGCATGAGAACCGCATCCGTCAGGCGGCGTCCGGCGTCGGCGCGGCGCAGTACTGCATCAACGAAAGCATTGACTACGCCAACACGCGCAAGCCGTTCGGAAAGCCGCTGTCGCGCAATCAGGCGATCCAGTGGCCGCTGGTCGAGCTACAGACCGAAGCGGAAATGGTTCGCTGGCTTATCCGCCGAACCGCGTGGGAAATGGACCGCATGACCGGTCCGGAGATCCAGCTCTACCTCTCCGACAAGGTCAGCATGTGCAACTACAAGGGCAACCAGCTGGTCTGCAACGCGGCAGACTGGGCGATGCAGGTGCATGGCGGCTGGGGCTATTCTCGCCACAAACAGTTCGAGCACATCTACCGCCACCACCGCCGCTATCGCATCACCGAAGGCAGCGACCAGATCCAGATGCGCAACGTCGCCGGCCACATGTTCGGCTTCATCGGCAAGAACCGGAAGCCGGATTGATGTGCTGTACCAACTTCTATCCCGTCCCGATCGACGTCGCGCTCAGTGATGCGCGCGTTCCTCTCACTGTCATCCCGGCCGGAGTGGAGCGCAGCGCAACGCAGAGCCGGGACCCATCTGGACCCGCGGATGGTTCAGACGAAGAGTTGGAATCGTTGTTGAATCAGCCCCGGCTCGCGCTTCGTTTCGCGCAAGCCGATATCTGAACAATGACCGATCTCGCCGATCCGCACATCATGCCGCCCGAGGCCATCGCGTCGTTGCGCGACAACGGCCACTGCGTCGTGCGTGGTCTTGCGAGCGCGGAGGAGATCGCCGCCTACAGACCGTCCGTCGAGAAGGCCGTGCTCAAGCACGCCGAGAATGCACCGCCGATCGAAGAGCGCGGCACCTACGGCAAGGCGTTCCTGCAGGTCACCAACATCTGGCAATACGACGACACCGTGAAGCGGTTCGTCTTCGCGCCGCGCTTCGCCAAAGCGGCCGCCGATCTCCTCGGTGTCGATGGCGTGCGGCTCTATCACGATCAGGCGCTGTGCAAGGAACCGCGCGGCGGTCACACACCATGGCATCAGGACCAGAATTTCTGGCCGCTCGATACCGAGAACACCATCACCATGTGGATGCCGCTCGTCGATGTCTCCACCGAAGTGGGCTCGATGACCTTCGGCAGCGGTACGCACAAGCGCGGCGAACTCACCCAGCTGCTCATCAGCGACGAGAGCGAGGCCGCGTTCGACGATCTGGTGGCACGCGAGAACATCCCGCTGCACACCCACGGTGCGATGAAAGCGGGCGACGCGACGTTCCACAAAGGCTGGACCTTGCACCGCGCGCCCGCCAATCCCACCGACACGATGCGCTGGGTCATGACCGTCATCTGGTACGCCGACGGCACGCGCGTCAGCGCCATCGACTCCCGTGCCCGCCGCATGGATCAGAAAGTCTGGCTCGACAACATCCCACCCGGCGACCTCGCCGCCGGCCCACTCAACCCGGTCCTCTGGCCGGTTTAGATTTTAACGCAGGGGGCGCGGAGGTTTCGCAGAGGTCGCTGAGGAATTCCGGGCGCGAATGCGCGCCAGCCAATCCATGCCAACCCATCGGTGGGCACGACCGCCAAGAACCCCGCGCCCTCTGCGAAACCTCCGCGACCTCTGCGTTAAAACCCTTTATATCCACACCAGAACATCTGCCGGGGTGCCTCATGCCGACACTGAACATCGCTCACCGCGGCGGCGCGGGGCTTTGGCCGGAGAACACGCTCGCTGCGTTCCGCAACGCCGTGGCGATGGGCGCAGACGGCGCCGAGTTGGACGTGCATCTCACCAAAGACGGTGAGGTCGTCGTCTTCCACGACTACAAACTCAAGCCAGAGATCGTGCGCGATGCGAGCGGCAAATTCCTCACCAAGCCGACGCCGCGCATCAAGGACCTCACGCTCGCGGAGCTACGCACCTATGATTTTGGCGGCAGCGATCGCGCCTCCGCCTATGGCAAGCACTATCCCGACCTGAAACCGATCGATGGCGAACGCATCCCCACGCTCGGCCAGATTGTCGAGATCTGCAAAACGGCGAAGAAGCCGTTCACGCTGCAGGTCGAACTGAAAACCTCCTGGATCGATCGCGATGTCGGCGCCGATCCTGCCGCGCTCGCTGAGGCCAGCGTTGCGGTGCTGAAGAAGCACGACTACCTGCAGCACACCATCTTCGTCGGCTTCGATTGGCCGGCACTGCTGCATGTGAAGAAGATCAGCGATGTCGAATGCTGGTTCACCACGCTGAACGAAAGTTGGTTCGCCGAAGGCGATGTCGCGCGCGAAGACGACCCGCCCGCCGAACCCGCGCTCACCGCGTTGCGACACATGGCGAAAGCCGGCACCTCGCCCTGGGCCGGTGGCTTCGATGCGGTGAACTACGGCGGCTCGATCCGCAAGGCGATCAAAGCCGCGGGCGGCAGCGGTTGGTTCCCGCCCAAGCGCGATGCACACAACGCCGCCAGCGTCGCCGAAGCAAAATCGCTCGGCCTCAAGGTCGGCTGCTGGACGGTGAACGACCCCGCCGAGATGCGCCAACTCATTGCGCTCGGCCTCGATGCGATCTGCACCGACCGCCCGGATATCCTCGCCACCGTGTTGAAGGAGACCGCGAAATGATCCGCCGCACGCTCGCCACGTTCGTTGCTGCCGCGCTGTTATTCACGACGTCCGCTTGGGCCAAGTCGACGTTTATCGCACGTCCCGGTAGCCAGGACATGTTTGGCATTGTCGTTCCCGAGAGTCCGCTGCGTTTCACATACTTTGATAGCGACGGAAAAGCCCACTTCAAGGGTCGCATCAAACTTTCCGGCACCTACTATTACGGCGACGCCAACGAGACTGATGGGAAGCTCTATTTCAAACTGGACAGGGAAACCAAAGTGCGCCTACCCCATTTCAAGGGTTATCACGTACCCGACCTAATTTATTTCTCCAACGATGCCGCGTTTATCGAGACCGTCCTGCCAGAAAAGCAGTTTGAAACACCGCGCGAGATCGCAAAATACATTACTGGCAGAGTTCAAATCATTGTCGACAATTTGGAAACCGGCGTTGAATGCGATGCGCCTTTCATCAACGTTCGTTTTGTTTCCGTCGCGCTTGCACCGTTGAGGTTTGCAGCTGCTGATTTGCCGGATGAAGGGTGCTGACGTGCCGGTCGAAATCCGCATCCTGAAATCCGGCGAGGAAGAGGTACTCCTCATTCCCGCGCCTGGCGTGTTCGACAACGACATCGATCCAAAGCTGGCGCGCGAATTTCTCGCGGACAGGCATCATCACATCGCCGTCGCGCTCGACAACGGCATCGTCGTCGCGTTCGTCTCGGCGGTGGATTACATCCATCCCGACAAGCCGCGTGAACTGTGGATCAACGAAGTCGGCACCGCGCCGACCCACAGAGGGCAGGGCCTCGGCAAACGCACCATGGCCGCCATGCTCGGCCACGCCCGCGCGCTAGGCTGCGGCCACGCGTGGGTCCTGACAGACACCGACAACGCCCCAGCCCGCGCGCTCTACAAAAGCGCCGGCGGCAACGAACTCTCCACCGACACGGTCCACGTGGAATTCGAACTGTAATTCCCCCTCCACTTGGGGAGGGGGCGAGCGAAGCGAGGGGGAGGATTGCGCCGCGAAGACGGTGCATTCTTTCCGCAGGGCGATCCTCCCCCGCGTCGCGTTGCTGTCGCAACGCGCCACGCCCCCTCCGCCAAGCGGAGGGGGGAAGCCTCCGCGGCCCCGCGTGAAATCGTTGACAATGCCTCAACGAAATCTCTTTTGTTCTCACCTCTCGCATACCCACAAAATCGTCAAGCAAAATATTCCACAATTAACAAAATAAATTCCTTCTTTTCATCCCAATTTGTTCTAATATCGGTCGAATGAAACCCACCGAGACCACCGCCTTCTAAACCCACCGTGAGGACAGACAGGGCTGGAGCGCGCCTCATGCGCATCCAAGCGGCCCGTTCAGTTGCCCGATCCGCAAAGCGTGGAGAGCGCCGAGCATCGAGACACTGCGGACCACCGCGAAGACCGTGGCGGTTGAGTGAAAGTGCTTAGGTGGTCGGACTGGATGAAGGTTGGCCGTCAGGCCTGCTGTGTAACGAATCCAAAAAGCGGGCGTAGAAGGAAGCATTCCTTTGCGCCTTCTTTTTAAGACGCCCCAATTTGGAAAAAGAATGGTCCAACACATGAAACCCAAACTCAGCATCGTCACTCTCGGCGTCCGCGACTTCGCAAAATCGCTTGCCTTCTATCGCGAAGGCCTGGGCTTTCCCGCGCCAAGCTATAAGGACGGGGATCATGTCACTTTCATGCTCGAAGGCGTCGTGCTTTCGCTCTACCCGCGCGACAAACTCGCCGAAGACGCGACCGTTCCCGACACACCGAACACCGGCTTCAACGGCATCACGCTGGCGCACAATGTGAAATCGAAAGAAGACGCCGACAAGGTCTGGGCGCACGCGGTCTCGATCGGCGCCAAGCCGGTGAAGAAACCGCAGGATGTCTTCTGGGGTGGTTATTCCGGCTACTTCGCCGATCCGGATGGCTACCTCTGGGAAGTGGCCTACAATCCCTTCACCGATCTCACCTGAAGGCCAGCCATGCTCGACCACATGGGCATCTACGTGAAAAGTGCCGAGGTCAGCTTCCCGTTCTATCGCGCGGTGCTCGCAACGCTCGGCGTCCGCATGGTGCAGGAACGCTTCGAAGGCAAAGCGAACATCTTCATGCACGAAGGCGAGCGCTTCTTTCTCTTCCTGGGCGAAGGCGGCAGCGAGCCACGCAATTCCCAGCCGGGCGTCTCCCCGGTCCATTTCGGCTTTCGCGCGAAGACGAGAGAAGAGGTTGATGCCTTTCACAAAACCGCGCTGGCGCATGGCGGAAAAGACAACGGCCCGCCTGGCTATCGCAGCCCCACTATCTATTCCGCGTTCGTGTACGATCCCGATGGCAACAATATCGAAGCCATCTCGCGCAGTTGAAGGAAGCACCGGAAAGTGGCGCCAGCATCGGACAAAAATCGGGGTCAGGTCAATTTGGCATAAGGCCACGTTCACGCCGCACACGCCGCCATGCGATGGAGTCGGTGCAAGAGGGAGACGCACATGATCACCACCAAAGACGTGCCGTACAAAGTCAACGGCAAGACCTACACCGGCTATGTCGCCGACGGTTCGAACGGCAAACAGGTGCCGGGCATTCTCGTGTGTCATCAGGGCGGTGGCCTGACCAATCACGAGAAAGAACGCTGCCGCATGCTGGCCGAACTCGGCTATGTCGCCTTCGCACAGGATGTCTACGGCGAAGTCGCGACCAGCCGCGAACAGGCGATGACGCTTCTCAACGGCCTCGTAGCCAATCGCCCGATGTGGCAGATGCTGACGCTCGCCGGTCTCGCGCAATTGCGCGCCCAGCCGAATGCTGACGCCACGCGCCTTGGCGCCGTTGGCTTCTGCTTCGGCGGCATGACGGTGCTGGAGATCGCGCGCTTCACCTCGACGATCAAATGCGTCGTCGCATTTCATCCCGGTCTGACGGGCCTACCCGAAGTCGATCCGCGTCCCGTGCATCCGAAGGTGATGGTTTGCGCCGGCCAGAAAGATCCACTCATCCCGCCGGAAGCCCGCGAGCGCTTCCTCAAGCTGATGGCCGATGCCAACGCCGATGTGCAGTACATCAACTACACCGGCGCCGGTCACAGCTTCACCGACAAGACCGTCGGCCAGTTCAACATGCCGAATTTCGAATATCACGCAGACACCGATCGTCGCTCCTGGGCCGCGATGCGCGATCTGTTCGATGAAGTATTGGGAAAGGTATGAGCGAAGAACTTCGCATCGCGTTCGAACCGCACAACAACGGACCGCAGCAGTTCGTCATCAACGGCGTCGACAACCACAACATCGCCGCGACCGGCGAGTCCACGTACTATCCGGTGCAATATTATCTGCGCGCCGGTGAAGACGAAGTGCTCGGTGGCCTGCTCGGCCAGATCTGGGGCGGCTGGCTGCACATCAAGAATGTCTGGGTCGCGCCGCCCGCGCGCGGCAAAGGATACGCCGCGCGCATGGTCACGATGGCGGAGGAGTACGCTAAGACTCGCGGCTGCCGCGGCGCGCATCTGGAAACCTTCAGCTTCCAGGCGCGCCCGCTCTACGAAAAACTCGGCTACGCGGTATTCGGCCAGATCGACGATCACCCGCCGGGCCACACATTCTTCTTCATGAAGAAGGTCTTTTAAGCGGCTTTCTTCGTCAGCCCTTCCTCGCTCAGCGCCTGCTTCACCGCCGGCCGCTCGGCGATACGGTCGAAATAAGCGGAAAGGTTCGCCGGAAGTTCGATCTTCATGTTTTTCGCCCAGGTCAGCATCACGAACATATAAACGTCCGCCACGGTGTAGCAGTCGCCGAGCAGAAACTGCTTTCCCACCAGTTCCTTGTTCACATACTCGAAGCGCTTGCCGATCTTTTGCTTCGCTTCGGCCTTCGCGTCTTCGGATTTGCTGCCGAAGAGGGCGCCAAACGGCTTGTGAATTTCGCCGGTGATGAAGTTCAACCACTCCATCACGCGATAGCGATCGAACGACGTAATCGGCGGTGCCAGTTTCATCTCCGCCTTGCGGTCGGCGAGATACTGAATGATCGCCGGTCCTTCCGTCAGCTTCGCGCCGTCATCGGTGACCAGCAGCGGGACATAGCCTTTCGGGTTGATGCCGTAAAAATCCTCGCCGCTTTCCGTCTTGTGCGTCTTCAGATCGACCTTCACCAGATCGACGGGAATTCCGGCTTCGATGGAAACGATGTGTGGCGACAGCGAGCAGGCGCCCGGCGAATAATAGAGTTTCATGACAGTTCCCTTGTTCGCGTATGGAGATGGCGAAAGGGAAATGAACGGCGCCCGCGAAGGTTCCTATCCACGCGCCTGCCGGAGCGCCGCGCAACTCGCCGATCCAATCGGCCCTTCGGTGTCATGCAGGAAGCACTCACCGATCGCGACGCCATCGCTCGCGTGATGATTGATCCGCTCGAACCCGATCCACTCACCAACCGGCAAACGATGCAGGTACACCGTCACATCGGTGTTGATGTAGCCAAGGCTGTTGTCGCTGCGGTTCGCGAGCGGGCTGGTGAAGTCCGCCGCGATAGCGACGCGGCTGAACGGCGTTAGCGGCTCACCTTCCACGATCTCGCGGATCTCCGCCATCCACGCACCGCGTGCACCTTCAACCGAGCCGAACCAGTCGCTCACATTACGCATCTTCCACATCCGCGCCCCGAACTGTCCTTCGGGTGGCGGCGGCAGGTCGTCCGGCAGCGGCGCACTCCAGTTCGGCGGCGACCACGTCTTGCCCGGTGCATTCTCGGTGCGCAGCAGAAACTGGCACGTCCCGCGCGCCACGCTCTTGCCGCCGCTGATCAGTTCGCAATCGACAATCTTGATCCGCTTGCCGCCCCGAATGACGGTCGTCACTGCCGTGATCGGCGAGAAGTCGGGCAGGCGATACATGTCGACGGTCAGCCGCGCCGGCTGCCACTCGGGCCCGCCATGTGTGCGCTCCAACTCATGTCCCACAAGCCCGATGACAACGCGGCCATGCAGCGATTTCGGATTCCACGGACCACGACATTGTTGTGTCGGGAGATACGCATCGCCCTCCCGGGTAAAGAACGCTTCACTCATGTGCTGATCAGAGACCTTCGAACAATGCCGTGGAGAGATAGCGCTCGGCGAAGGACGGAATGATCGCCACGATGGTCTTGCCCGCCATCGCCGGCCGCGATCCGACTTCCATCGCCGCCGCAATCGCCGCACCGGACGATATGCCGACCGGAATGCCTTCCAGCCGTGCCGCCTTGCGCGCCATGTCGAACGCCGTCTCGTTGGAGATCGTGATCACTTCGTCGATCACCTTGCGGTCCAGGATCGCCGGCACAAAGCCCGCGCCGATTCCCTGAATCTTGTGCGGCCCCGGCTGCCCGCCAGACAGCACCGGCGAATCTTCCGGCTCGACCGCAATCATCCGCACGCTCGGCTTCTTCTCTTTCAGCACCTGACCGATGCCGGTGATGGTGCCGCCGGTGCCGACGCCGCTGATCACCGCATCCACTGCGCCGTTGGTGTCGTTCCAGATTTCCAGCGCCGTCGTCTTGCGATGGATCTCCGGATTGGCCGGATTCTCGAACTGCTGCGGAATAATCGCGCCCGGAGTCGCCTGCACGATCTCATGCGCCCGGGCTATCGCTCCGCGCATGCCCTTTGCCGCTTCGGTGAGCTCCAGCTCGGCCCCGAGCAGCAGCAGCATCTTGCGCCGCTCGATCGACATGGAATCCGGCATGACGAGGATCAGCTTGTATCCCTTCGCCGCCGCCACGAAGGCGAGGGCGATGCCGGTATTGCCGCTCGTCGGTTCCACCAGCGTGCTCTTGCCCGGCGTGAGAATGCCCTGCCGTTCCATCGCCTCAATCATCGCCACGCCGATGCGGTCTTTGACGGAGGAAATCGGATTGAAGAACTCGAGCTTCAGCAGGATGTCCGCTTTCACATCCATCTGCTGCGGAATGCGGTTCAGCCGTACCAGCGGCGTATCGCCGATCGTCTCGGTGATGGAGCTGAAGATGCGTCCGCGCCCCGGTTTGTAGCCTTCGGCCATTCTCGTTCTCCTAAATCGTGAAGTCGGCGGTCGAACGCCCGCCCGCGTCGACGCCCTGTGTGCGGGCGCGCTGGCACAAATCCTCTATCGAGATCGCATCCAGCCGCTGCATCACTTCATCTTGAAGCGATTGAATAAGGGGTGAGACAATTCTGGTGCCGAGATCGGACCGCGGCTCAGCACTCTCGGACTCCTCATCCTCGATGCTCTCCGCGACGCGCACCACGTCGCCGACGGAGATACGCCGCCGCTCTTTGGCCAGCCGATAGCCGCCGCGTGGTCCACGCACGCCTTTCAGGATGCCGGCGCGCACCAATTGCTGCATCACCTGCTCCAGATAGCGCTGCGGTACGCCCTGCCGTGCCGTGATCTCCTTTGCCTGCACCGGCTCAGGCCGTGCGTTGAATGCAATGTCGATCACCGCTTCCAACGCCAACAAAGTCTTTCGAGATAGTTTCAACATGACTCTACGATTTGCTTGTTGCGAATTGCTGTATGCCGGTCGAGCCGTGGCCGCCCGCGCCACGCGCAGTGTCGGACAGTGTTTCGGTCTCAACCAGCGTGGCGCGTTCATGCCGCGCGATAATCATTTGCGCGATGCGCATCCCGCGTGTCACAGCGAAGGGCGTGTCGCCGAGATTGATCAGTACGACCTTGATCTCCCCGCGATAATCGCTGTCGACGGTGCCCGGCGTGTTCAGCACGGTAATGCCGTTCTTCGCGGCTAGACCGGAGCGCGGCCGCACCTGCGCCTCAAACCCTTCCGGTAGTTCAATGCAGACGCCTGTTGGGATCACTTCTCGCTTGCTCGGCCCGATCGTCACGTCGTTCTCGACCGCCGCCGACAGATCCATGCCCGCCGAGCCTGCCGTCGCGTATTGCGGCAGCGGCAAATCCTTCGCATGGGGCAAGCGGACGATCTCTACCTTCACGCCGCTCTCCGCTGCAGCGCTTCGGCAATGCGTGCCGCCAGCCGCGTCCCGACATCGCTCTTCGGCATCTCCGGCCAGTTCTCGACACCATCAGCGGTGACGATGTGTACGGTATTCTTATCACCGCCCATGATGCCCGTATGCGGCGACACATCGTTGGCCACGATCCAGTCGCAGCCCTTCTTCTTCAGCTTCGCCTGCGCATGCGCGATGACGTCTTCCGTCTCCGCCGCAAAGCCAACGAGAAGGTGAGGGCGCTTCGCATGCCGCGCCAGCGTCGCAAGGATGTCGGGGTTCTCGGCCAGTGTGATCGTCGGCGTTGCCGCGCCGGGGTCTTTCTTGATCTTGCTGTTGAGCGCGATCTCTGGCCGCCAGTCCGCCACCGCCGCCGTCATCACGGCGACATCGGCGGGCAATGCGCTCTCGCATGCCGCCAGCATCTCGCGCGCCGTGGTCACCTTGAGCAGTTTCACGCCCGAGGGCGCTGCCAATTCCACTGGTCCGGACACCAGCGTCGTCTCGGCACCGGCCTTCGCCAGCGCCGAGGCAATCGCATAACCCTGCTTGCCGGAGGAGTGGTTGGCGATGAACCGCACCGGATCAAGCGGCTCCTGCGTCGGGCCCGCGGTCACCAGCGCTTTCATTCCGGTCAGTGGCCCCGGCACCGCGAGCGCCGCTTCAATCGCTGCAACAATCTCCTGCGGTTCCGCCATGCGCCCCCGCCCGAACTCGCCGCACGCCATCTCGCCGTCATTCGGCCCGATAAACAGCACGCCATCATTCCGAAGCGTCTTCAGATTCCGCTCTGTCGCCGGATGCTCCCACATCCGCACATTCATCGCCGGTGCCATCAGCACACGCTTGTCAGTAGCGAGCAGAGCCGTCGACGCAAGGTCGTTCGCCAGTCCGTTCACAAGCTTCGCCATCAGATCGGCAGTTGCCGGTGCGACAACAACAAGATCGGCCGAACGCGAAAGCTGGATGTGCCCCATCTCCGCTTCATCGGTCAGACTGAACAGATCGCTGAACACCTTCTCCCCAGTCAGTGACCCGACGGAAAGTGGCGTGACGAATTCGCTACCCGCGCTCGTCAAAATCGCGCGCACACTCGCGCCGCGCTCTTTTAGTCGCCGGATCAGTTCCAAAGACTTGTAAGCGGCGATGCCGCCGCCAATGATGAGCAACACGCTATTGCCGCGCATGCGGAACCTCGTGAATGGGCGAAATTACTGCCTGGAGTCGGGGTTTATATAGAATAACGGTCGTGAAGTGTAGTTCGACGGCCAGCCAACAGGGCAGGGAGCAAGGCTATGAATTTACAGGTGAAATCCGGAGATCTGCCGCCCTTCAAAGAACTGCCGCAGAAAGCGCCGCTGATCGACGTCACCCGCAAGTCCGACGGCACTGTGTACATCAGTTCCCAACACCCGCTCGGCGACATGCATCGTTCCATCGCGCATCTCTTCGACGCGCGCGCCAAACAACATCCCGAGCGCAACATGATCGGTGAGCGCAAGCCGATGGCCGACGGCAAAACCGGCGACTGGCGCTACATCACCTATGGCGAAGCGAACCGCCGCGCGAATGCCATCGCGCAGTCGATGCTTCAGCGCGGCATGGGTCCTGACACGCCGATCATGATCCTGTCGGGCAACTCGATCGTCCACGCCACGATGATGCTCGGCGCGTTGAAAGCCCGTGTGCCGGTGGCGCCGGTGTCGGTCGCGTATTCGCTGATGAGCGGTGATCACTCCAAGCTGAAGCACGTCTTCGAAACAACGAAACCGAAGATGGTGTTCGCCGAGCAAGGTCCAATGTTCGCGCGTGCGATCCAGGCGCTGCCGCTCGATGGTGCCGAGGTCGTTACCGCCACGCCGATCCCGGGCATGGCCACGACGGCATATGACGATCTGCTGAAAGTGAATGTCGGTCCAAGCGTCGCTGAGGCGATGGACCAAATCGATCACGCGACCGTCGCAAAGTATCTCTTCACCTCCGGCTCCACCGGCATGCCCAAGGGCGTGATCCAGACCCATGGCATGATGTGCGCCGTCATTGCCGCGGTCGAAGCGTTGCGGACAGAGCAGGCCGATCCAAACGAAGTGCCGCAAAGCCTCGAGTGGATGCCATGGAACCATATCTCCGCCGGCAATATCGGCTTCAACAATAACCTCCATGTTGGGGGCACGGTGCACCTTGACGCCGGAAAGCCGGTGCCGGGTCTGTTCGACGAAACGATCCGCAATCTGCGCGAGATCGCGGTTGCTGGCTTCGGCTCTGCGCCGATCGCGTTTGGTTGGCTCGCGGATGCGATGGATCGTGATGAGGTGCTGCGCAAGAACTTCTTCTCGAAGGTGTGCTCGGTCGGTTACGGCGGTGCAACGCTCAGCCAGGACATCTATGAGCGCATGCAAGGTCACGCCATCGCGGCGACCGGCTATCGCATCCCGATCACGACAATGTATCTTTCCAGCACAGTGGGATCCGAAGCTTGGAATTCACGTGACTTGAAGTCGCGGC